>Ga0209834_10000311_pt1 | contig 30328 bp, 16 predicted proteins | sample Mar14236cmmetaG_FD_184134 | JGI IMG/M metagenome (GOLD analysis project Ga0209834, IMG submission 184134) | Marine hydrothermal vent microbial communities from Guaymas Basin, Gulf of California to study Microbial Dark Matter (Phase II) - Marker... ... | reverse complement strand
CCTGCCTGTTTATCTCACCATTCACCATGATCCCATCAGCTCCCCACATAAGATTTCCATTGATATCAACATGCTGAGCCCAGACATCACGATCTCCTCTGCGCGTATCCGACCATACATATACTACCGAGCCATCTTCCAGAGACGCACCAGATCTATACCATTCGATATTAACTCCTTGTCGAACTGGAATACCGTCATCTTGCCAAATTGTTTGACCAATTAAAAATTGTGAAATAAGGTTAAGAATAACTACTACAATCAGTTTTTTCATGTAAGACTCCTCAATTTATTTTATTAAAATCATTTTCTTGGATTGTTGAAAACCATTCGTGGCCATACGATAAAAATAAACACCATTTGCCACGGGGATACCAGAGGCATCATTTCCATCCCACTCTAATGAATAAAAACCTGTCTGTTTCTCATCATTAATAAGAGTTTTCACTTTCTGCCCCAATATATTATAGATGCTGATCTCAACTTTTGCCGGTTCTTTTAGCATAAAGGAGATCGATGTGGATGTTGAAAAAGGATTTGGGAAATTTGATTCGAGGAAGTTTTGCTGAATTTCAGAAATCTCATCATTGGATACTTGTGCTCCTAGTGGTGGAAAGATAATGTAGTCAATCCATGCACAATCCAGTCCACCTGTAACAGACCAGTCTTTGTCGTATCTCCATTCTAACGTGTGCACACCAGCAGAAATCAAATATGTTTCCTGTGACCAGTCAATCTCTCCACTCCATTCATCCTGCATTGAGCCATCAATATAGAATTGCAAAAAATCATAATTGTTTTCAGTTGAAACTTTCTTCCAGAAACTTATTTCTCCATCGGTAAATACTTCAATGTCGATCTTCAGAGAGGTTTCAGACTGATTATCAATAGTTCCTGTTTTTGCACAATATGTACCCTCAAATGAGTGTAGCTCATCAATCGTCCAATCTGCATTTCCACCGAAATACCAATCGTAAGTAAAGAAATCTCCAGACTCAAAATCTTCTATCATCAATCCCACACACATATCAAAGCTCTCATATATTGAATATGAGCCAGCATTGACATCAAATTGGAACGTTACTGAAGTTCCTTCATTTAATTGGGGATCAGCAGAAACGATGTATTCTGCATTTTCAGTTACTCCAGCTTCAATCAGTCCAAGATTTACTGATGAAGATTGTATTGTAATTAAGTTATTCGTACAACTAAGAACTGCAGTAGCTTCCGGGCTTGTTGCATGTCCGGTATTCATTGTTGGAATAGTCATTGTAACCGTTTCGCCTGGATCAAGTATACCATCATTATCACCAGAGCTATCATCGATAATCACTTCTCCCATCTCTAATACTGGTGCATTGAGTGTTATCGACAACTGCATATCCCAGGTTTGTTCATCATCAGCGGAAATATTCATATTGATAGTTGAAATATGCTGATCAGGAACATATGCATCGACAATAATTGGTAGCACATCTTCCTGAGTTGCAGTTCCTCCAGCCAGAATTGTGCCGAAAAAAGCTGTGGAGTAGGAACAGGTAATGTAATCATCATTAGTGCTAAGAGTTGCTATTACATTGGTAGCATCCTGTGTACCAACATTTTCAAGAGTAAAATCAAATGTTACTTCTTCAGTATATTCTGGAATGTTATTGTTATCATCCTTTGTTGCAAAAGTATCAATAATTACATACGCTCCAGCACTGGGAATTATCGTAATATCATATTCAGATTTGAGTGCCTGGTATCCTGTTATGAACAACTGAATGGTTCCAACTTCAGTAAAGACGGGATCAATAGGAATTGATGCGATTCCAGAGGAATTAACCACAGCTTTTCCATGAAATACCCCATCTTTTAAAAGAGTACAAACCAAACCTTCAGTTGAGTTTCCCATTCCTGAGACAGCAACTTGTAACTGATTTTGACCAATATATATACTATCTGGATGAGTTACCTGATATGCGATTGGTTCTCCAGTCCAGATGGACATTACAGGATCCCCTATCACATTACAACAATAAAAGCACCATCTTAGTGCACCTTCCTCGTGCTGACCGGGAGCATTCACCCATGGAGCAGTATAAATTTTTGAATCTAAATGAGCTTCACCAATTCTATCAGTCCGAAGCATGTATAATGCATTGACATATTCTCTATGCAGATGTGCAGAAGGACCTTCTGTCTGCCCCTCATTGAACCATCCATATCGCGAGTTACCTACAAAAGATGCAGCAAAGTTTTCTAAATTGACCATCTTTTCTGCGATACAATCATTATCATCGAAAGCACCGGAAAGACATCCATGTGTATATACGTGTGTATAGTTATGTATGATTCCATTTACATCACTGAAATTTGAGTTAGTAATACTACTGCTGTACATTCTCATACAGTAAGTCTCACTAGCGTGACCGGAATGATGAATATAGGATTTCCCCTCATTGATCTTGTTTATCAACTGAGAACTATCCCAGTAACCAATATCACGGTCATATAACGTTTCTATATTTTGTGAAGGAGGTATGCCATCAGTCGTGTAGCCATTATCTTCATGGTAACCAACAAGGAGATCAAGGTAATCACCACCCCACGTCTGGGGATTATCGTATAGATCTTCACCAGCCAGAATAGGATCTTCAAGTTCGCCCAAAATTGGTGATTCCTGATACATCATAGATTTGTTGAGAACATTAGCGAGTTCAGCTGAATTGCTGAAAGAAATTCTTCCAACTGAAACATCAGGAAGAAGATCATCTTCACCTATTTCACCCCAATAACTATCTCCATCATCGTTCCATGTTCCATCCAGCGCTGAATAATAAAGATCTGCTGGAATATCATCATCTGTATATACTGACGAAGATTGCACCTGGCAATAAAATCCTCTATGGGGAATATATTCATTATCTCCACCCAGTATCACATATTCAATGCCTGCGTTCTGATACTCCTGAATAATATAGTTTCTTATTTTCTCCTGAACATCACTTCCGTTCATAATCAAATCTATATCTTCCACCGCAGCGACCTCAGTTAGTAATCCTTGAGTGAGATACATTGCGATAAGATCGTCAAATTCATCTATATAATCTTGAGGAGTAATGATTAGAATATTATAATCATCATTTCGAGCTGAAGGAGAGTAGAATTCTATCATATCTGGATTATCTGCTATATGTAATACTTTCTGCGTAATATCACTTGAGGAAATTACCGAAAGAAGATTCTCTTGCTTGTTACTTATTTCTTCAGTGGTAACTATGACTCGAACAGTTCTGAAGTAAGATACTTCTCCAGTTTTTGGAATATACTGTACTGGTGTAACTGATGAAAAAGCAAATCCATATCCATTCATATAATGAGTCGTAAGTTCTCCATGTAAGGATTTAGGATAAGTTGTCGAATCGTTATAAAGTTTGTGATTTATCGCAAATATTCCAGATTCGCCCTTTGAAATGGGACGAGTATATTGCCTGGGATAGAGTACATACGTTTCAGTAAGAGATATTTTATCTTCTGCAATTATCTCAATAGAAATAGCTTCTTCGCCTGGTGGTAAGAGTAACGAAACTGCCCTGTATGGAAGTACGGGTTGCCCTATGTTAGCTGATTGCATTGTTGAAGAAAATTCTATTGTATGATAATCAGCATCAACTCTTCGTACTACAGGATTGTCAAAGTGATATACTTGTTCAATAGTAGAAGCGGATAATCCCGCAAATAAAAATAGTACCCCCACTATCATTAAAAATTTTTTCATAAACAAAAACTCCTTATTAAAAAAAATCTATAATTAGAATGTATTCACGATCTATCTAATGAGAATACATTTCTTGCTTTCGTACGGCTTACCATCAATGAGCATTCTATAGAAATAGATCCCTGAACTCATAGCTTTTTTATTTGAATCGAGACCATTCCAAGCAACAGTATATATACCCGGATCAACATGCTCATTAATTAGAATCTTAACTTTTTCACCTTTAATATTAAATATTTCAATCGTGATATTTGCAGGTTTGGCAACATGATAAGAAATTTGAGTTGAAACACTTTCTCCATCTATGACATGAAATGGATTCGGATAATTCTGTTCGATCTTATTAACCAGCGGAATTGGTTGATCGCCAGTTGCAGTGATGTATTGGAGGGTGTATTCAAACTCGGTCGTATCAGATGAAATCGTTATTATTTCATCAATAGTCTCATATCCTATTTTCTCGGCAACAAGATGATAATCACTCATAAATACATCATCAAAAGTAAGCACACCTGAAGGAGGAGTAATCTCTTCAAAGACCTGAGTATAGATCGTATCAAGTCCGGTAAGTGAAAATTGTATTTCTTCGGGACTAGCACCATTAGATAGTGAAAATTCAAACCTTGTATCTACAAAGCGAAAAATGGTAATTACATCTGTCTCGGTGATCTGGCTCTCAGAATTCTCATATACAGCTTTAACTCCGTATTTATAATCTGCGTCTGGCATGGCAAATAGATCATGTACATAAGTTGTATCATTCAGACCTGAAACCAGTTCTTCCCAATCGCCATCATTAACTCTATATAAAAGAGTGTATGATTGGAAGAGTCTTCCTTTCTTCAAGGAATTAACGTCATTCCATCTGATCAATGCTTTATATTCTTCAGATATTTCAGCCCAGATATTTTCTGGAGCTTCTACAAATTCCAGAATGGGATCAATATAAGTTGTTTGGTCAACATAGATCTCTATCTGTTCAATAAATGGATCGTAACCATTGCACTGAGCTGAGAACGTGTAGGTCCCAACTGGAATTTGTGATGAAAAGAATCCAAGCTCATCAGGAAAGATAAGATTTGCTCCAACTGTGATGATGACATTATCTGGTGTAGCAGAGCCACCAATCAATTCTACTATTCCCTCGACAGTACCATAATCAAGATCACCTACAGTAAGTGCAATCGGTATAATTTCCAAACTATGATTGGGATCATTAGTCGTGAGATAAAGATCGCAATAGTATGTTTCCCCATAGTCCAGATCTTCGGTATCAACTTGAATAGTAATTTCTTGAGAATCCAGCGGGAACACAATTCCATTAGATGGCTCAACAGAGCACCAGTCTATTACACGATAAAATTCAACAGCAAGATTATTCTGCACATAATATTCGTTATATGCTACTTCAAGTGCGATAGAGCCATTTGCATTTTGAATGCCGATAGTTGCAGAATCAGTATCTCCTGATACAGAATCATATTGGTATTTGATTCCCCCGTTCTCAGTAATGATAATCTGGAAATTATAGGTTCCATTTTGTTGTCCTGGATAATGGATAACATCATCAAACCAGATAACGAGACTATCAATCCCATTAGTATAATATGAAACTTCTCCACCCTGTATAGGATCGAGATCATCCCAGAAACCGAATATAGCCGGTCTGGGAGCATCTGCTCTTGGAATTGAGTAATTATGCCAGTCTGTCCAATCCGAACCGAATCCTATCCAGCCATTGGGATTTATAATGAATTCATCATATGTCTCACCATAAAACTTGAAATCAAAACCAATATTATAAGGTCCAGCAGCATGATCATTATGTGTGAATGAAACGCTTGTACCAACTGCACTAATATCAACCCATTCAAAATCTGGTCCTCCTGGATCATTTGAATCAACCCACATGTAACCATAAGCATCTGGTCCGCCAGAATCCCTAGAATTTTGATATTCCTTATCTATTGAGAATATCAGATTAGACTCTCCAGAATTTGATATTTCCAATATATCGGTTCCGGTTTGTCCTTGCTCTATCTCAAAATTGAACATCATAGGAGATATATTTGCCGAAGGTGGGTCCAGTACCTCTGCGCCACGGGTAGTGAAAAGAAGAGCCATTTCATCATCAAGGATTCTGGCAGCAGTAGGATAATTATTGCTGAATGTATATTCCAGACCAGAAATGCCATCTGGATCTTCAAGCCCAACCGTAGCATATTCTCCATGGTGGATATACCCACCTGAATAATAACCGGCATTTACATTATTCACTGTTTTGTATTGCACAAGAATCTCAGAATCACCAGTTGGAGTGGGATAATATGCAGAATCATATATAATAACTTGGAAAGTTTCTGTGGCGTTATTATAATCATTCTTCATTCTCGACCACTCAACAACATAATAGTGCGAACTGGGATTATAATAATAGCACACACGTCCTCCACTCTGAGTGGTCAGATCATCCCAGAAAGCTGCGATCATTGGAGAAGGTCCTCCAGCTTCAGGAATGGGTCTATTCATAAATGATGCTTGTTCTGATCCACCTGGTGCAAGCCACCCATTTGTACACACGGTAATGGTTTCATACATTCTACCATAAAATGTAATATTAAATGGCAAGGTAAGATCGGCTATATCACCCGTATCTCCATAATCTGATAGAGAAAGGACTGTTCCATTCCCGCCGTAGTTGGGATCAATCTCTATCCATGTATAAACTGGAGCGATAGTATAATCCGTATCACCTGAATCATAACAGTAGTAACCATAAGGATCTGGCCCAAGAGGATCACCTATGTCAACTGAACCGACTTCAAGTAAAACTGAAACATACTCATCATATCCGGAAGGATTTGTAAGATGAAGCTGCAGATAATACTGACTTCCTGGAATTATCTGAAAATCTGCGGTTACCTCAAAAGTGTTAGAATTATTACTTGCCATGTCATCTGGATAGATCGGTCCCCAGGTACCTGTATCATCCTCCACAATTATTTTATCATCGGAACTGGTTAACACGCCCTGTATGTTATAAGCTGTAACAGTTCCGGCATTTTTCAGTGTGACAATAACATCTGCTGTTTCACCTGGATCGAGTATTCCATTATTTCCATCCATTATAGTAATGTCTTCAAAATCAAGATTTGCTCCATCGATGATTATCGGTATCAAATCATTCCACACGTGGGTATCATCATCCGAGATCTCAAGCTCGAACCAAACCTGAGTGCCACCGAGGGCTGAGGGTTCAACTGAGAAATCAAAATCATCAACACAAAATACAGAAGTAGCATATGGAATATCCCCAAAATCTTCTACACTATCTGAAATTGTTACACTTGTATTATCAGTGGACAATTCTCCCATTACATTACTAAGATTACCTGTGCCCCAATTTTTGATTTCAACCTGGAATTCGATATCCTCACCAGGATTTATAAAACCATCTCCATTTCCGAAAGAAGTTCCTGAATTATCATCATCAACCACAAAGTGATCGAAACTTGCAAAGGAGTCTGACTGCTGGATAGAAAAACTTGAGATGTAAGGAACGTGATTATGTTTGGTGACAGTAATACTTATCTCGCCTGTGAAACCTGGAGTAATTGGTAAAACTACGTTACCGTGTGTATCTGTATAACCACTTTCAAAAATCTCATCACCATCAGAAAGAATTGTTACCCATGCATTCTGTTGAGCAAAACCGAACTCGTTATCAACATGAATTTCTATATAATTCGATCCTAAGGGAACTGTTGTTGGATGAGTCACTTCTAGTTCAATTGGCACACCAGTCCATAATTCAATACCGGGATCACCCATCAGGGTGTTCCAGTATGAGAAACAATTCACCCAATTACTAGGATTAGCAGGATAGCTGTTGAATAGACTTAGCTTGGCTCTTGTCAGAGCACCACCCGGATTAAAAATATTATCTGTAAAAATTGCCCCAAAGGATCCTCCGGAAACGCAGTTGTTAAAAGTTGTGTGTGTACTGAGAGTAGCTGTACCATAAGCAGCTATTGCACCCTTTGGTGCTGTTGGGTAGCCAGCTCTTAAAAATGCTTCCGATCGGCATGCCCCCGAACCTTCGAAACTTCCTGTTCCGCATGTTGGAAATACTGCGAAAGGTAACATATACCCATTATTTAAATTGTAAATGTCATTGTTATCCCAACCACTCATGCCATAGTATCCTCTATAATGAAAGTAGCTGACACCATTATTGATCGAGTTCGCAATTCCTGATACAAAAGGACTGTTGTAAATCTCGTCAAAAATAAAATCGGAAGAATAATCCTCAATAGCTTCCTTCACATATTGACAGGTAAACACACATGACATTCCCGAGGTTGAAGGATCACCAACAAGAAGAGCTTTCTTATACCAGCTTGTGTTACTCATGTAGGGTGTTTTCTCATAATTTAAGATCTTGGAGACTATCGTCTGAAGCTCCAAAATTGAGTTAAAAGAAAGTCTTCCAATAATTATATCTGCGAGTATGTCGCCGCCTTCAATTGTTGTGTAATAATGATCACCCTCTCCACCTGAATAATGCCCGGTTGGAATGCTGAACGAACCACCAGCATCACCGACAAGTACAACAAATTCAGGAGGATTTGCCCAGTTGTAATAAGCATTTTCTATAAAGGATTTTATTGCAGAGGAGCTTGTGCCAGTATGACCGGTGTCTGTCCCGGTCACGAAGAAACCTTTTTGATGTTTCCAATCTATAACGTACTGAATCGTAGCTGCGACCTGTGCATCATTTGGATATATGAATAAATAACTGGGTTGCTGATATTCAACATCGCGGAAGGTTTCATCGTAGTTCACGATCATGGTTTTATACATTGGCTCAAAAAACCTTGATATCTTTCGCTCTCTTGTCTTTTCATTAGCAGCTGAATTTGATGATGTTGTTACCAGCACTTCAGCAGATTTGATAATCCGAAGTTCTTGTTTATCAGGATAATATTGGAAAGGATTAATAGTAACATTTACCAGTCGGATATCTCTAAATATCTGAGGTTCTGAAACTGAAACAATTTGTTCCGGGAAAGGTATAGATCCGGTATAGTATTTTTCACTTTTCTTGAATTTTTCGATCGAACGATCCTCTCCCTGGTAAGGATAAATCTGTATATTGTGCATTATTTCATCCTCGAAATAATTCACTTCTACTTCTACTGATCCGGTAGTAGGTATCGCTATGAGACGACTTACGGATGGAACATCGGGAAGCCCTTCTATGAGTTGTGCTCCCTCATTAAAGAGTTTTACCTTTGAATACACTTCAGATTTTTCATGGATTTCCTGAATTTCAAATTCTGGAAGAGTGAATTGTAAAGTTGTAGTATAAAGATCAGATTCAATACAACCAAAGGTTTTTTCATTTGGAGAGAAATCTTCGATCTGAACATCTGAGGCATATAAAGTACTTACTAATAATATCATAACTGCAAATAACGGGATACATACTTTTTTCATTAAAACCTCGATAGTTATTTTATAATTGACATTCGATACACACCCTCACGGGTAGCAACAAAAACTTCACCATTATACATTTCCACATCATAGGTATAGCCAATATCAGAATCATCCCAACGATCAATAAGTTCTGGTTTGGTTGGGTCTGAAATATCAAAGAGATATACTCCTCCCCCACCTGAAGCAACTACTAAATTATCTCCTTGCACTGCAATCTTTTGTGCATAACCGGAAGTCTGGTGAGTTGCAACGACCTGTGGATTTAGGATATCAGAAATATCTATTACCGCAATACCGTATGTTTTGTCAGCAACATAGGCATAATTATCCAAAATTGTAACTGCAAGTGCTTCACCTGTAGTATTTACTTCACTGAGAATATCGCCATTATTACGATTTACAACATACAATCCTCTCTGTTCACCTGTTACAAAGAGGAGAGTATCATCTATTGAAAATCCTGCAACTGCATTAGGAAAGTCATATGAGAAAGAGCCAAGCCAAAAGTCGTTATAATTTCCATATTGATATTTATTTCCATGAGTCCATAAAATATCAATTGTACTGTCAGCTTTCATCTGGCATTTTAGATCTTCCACACTGCTGGTTTGACCTGTTATTGGAGGCATTTCTAATGGAATTGATGGATTAGAAATATCATACACCATGATTGATGCGGGACTTCCATATCTATCATAAACAAAAAGTCTATTCTTATCATCCACAGCATGTATCAGGCGTGCATTTTCTATATTCCCATAATATTGAGTAACCAATTCGTTGTTTTTATTATAAATAGAAAATCCGGCTTGATCCTCTGCTATATATATGTGATCTTGACCTACATATACATCACGAGCATAACCGACTGTTGTAATTATCGCTTCGATTTTAAGTTGTCCAGAATTCATAATGGGCTCAAGAAAATTAGCGCAACTTGTTAATAATAAGGCAATTAACAGAAAACTAACGGTGTAAATCTTTATATTTCTTTTCATTAAATCAGTGCTTTCAACATTTTATTCAAAAAAATTTGAACAAAAAGGTAACCCCTCCAGTCACCTCGTCAAGTTTTTTGGTGGAAATTTCTTAATATTGTATTAGTAGGGAACTTTTAATTATTTTTTTTAAAGTGAGTATTTTGAAGATATTGGACGTCATTACGATTGAGAATATGTTACCACACAATTCTTACCTTTTTGTTTGCCATTATAGAGTGCAGTGTCGGCTTTTTTTATACACTCGGTAATCGTCTGCATCTGATCATAGGTAGCTACTCCAATGGTAATCGTCAGAGATATTTTAAATTCCTTATATATCATGATTTTATTTTCTACAGCTTTCCGTACTTTCTCTGCAACGATTTGCGCACCTTCTATATTTGTCTCTGGGAAAATGAATATAAACTCTTCACCACCCCATCTACCGACAATATCCTGCTTACGAAGAATTGCCCGCATATGATGTGCAATAGAAAAAAGTATAAAGTCTCCAGCATCATGTCCATAATTATCATTTATCGACTTAAATTCGTCAATATCTCCTATCGCAATAGAAAAAGGTTTATCATTTCGTTCGAAACGTTTGATCTCATAATCAAGTTTATCATAAATATCACGTCTGTTAGAAAGACCGGTAAGCGGGTCTGTTCTGGCTAGACGACTCAGACGTTTATTCGCTTCTTCTAACTCTTCCTGAGCTTTTATTCGCCTTTCTTCTTCAAGTTTCAGTTGCTTTTCCAGTTTGATTGTTTGTGCCAGATCCTTCAATTCATTCAGATATGATTTCTCTTCAACGGGTTTCAAAATGAACTTATCTACTCCAATGGTGATTGCATCCATTAAATAGTTCTTTTTTCCAAAGGCTGTGAGTATCACTAACTTTGTATCTGGTTTGATCTTTTTTACTGCTCTCAACAGATCGAGACCATCAATACCAGGCATTTTGATATCAGTTATGATCACATCAGGCATATGCTCCTTGAATAGTTCCAGTGCTTCCTTACCATTAGTGGCTAAAAACAGTTTTCGAACTCGTCCTTCAAGTATATCCTTAACTGACTGAAGAATGATATGTTCATCCTCAACATATAACACTGTAATTGGTAGTTTATTCATTGTTCACCTTCCATACTATTATTCCATTCTTACTCTCTATAGATTTTCTTAATTTCCTCGATCTCAAAAGAATCTATCAAATCTTTCTTTACTTTTACAATATCACGCGCAAAGGACAGATACAAACCGGAATCAAGGAGTAGATCCACTATCCTGCTGTCTAATTCATGATCCTTAACCATATATGCTATAATTTTCAAAGCATCACTGAGTTTTTTACCAGCTTTGTATGGTCGATCACTTAATAGCGCTTCAAAGACATCAGCAACAGCAATAATACGAGCTTGTAGCGGAATTTTTTGTTCGGGATATTTATTTGGATACCCCTTCCCATTTAAACGCTCGTGGTGTGATGAGGCATAAAGAGGGACATTTTCATATTTTTTGGGAAATTGCAAAGGGGATAACATATCCCATGTGACCTGAGCATGATCCTTCATTACTAAAAATTCTTCATCGGTAAGTGTACCTCGATAGATTTTAAGGTTTTTTGCCTCGTCATCAGTTATTATCTTATATTCCCTGCCATTTGAGAAATATGAAAAATCCTGAATCCTTTGAATCTCATTCTTAAGATTATCTGGTAAAGATTCTGAACCAATATTAAGTTTTTCTATCAATCGATAGTCTTTCTCTATCTGAGCAATAATATTCTCAAGCTTATTTCTTTTCTCCAGTGTGAGGATCCCGTCACGTTCAAATGTAAGAATATCTTTCCGGATAACCTCTTTGAGCAGATCGCTTCGTATCCTAATAAGTTCAATCCTATCAATGATCTTTTCTAGTTTTGTTGATTTATCCATGATGCATTCTGGTATCACGATTTTACCTACATCATGCATCCAACCAGACATGGAGATTTCCTTGAGTTGATCTGAGCTGAAATAAACGTTTTCAAACGCTCCATCTTCATCATTATTTACCGCACGAGCCATTTTTTCTGTAAGGGTTGCTACCCGTTTCACATGACCAGCAGTATATTTTGATTTTCTATCTATCGCGGTTGCAATAGACTTTATGAATTGGAGAAGTAATTCTTCGAGATTCTCGATCAATCTACTGTTGGAAAGCGAGATAGCTGCCTGGGAAGCTAGTGAATTAAGCATTAAAAGATGATCTTCATTAAAACCAATTGTTTTGTTTTCTTCATCCTGTGCGTTAATAAGTTGGATCACGCCCATAACTTCATCTTCGTGATTGATAAGAGGAATCGCAACCATCGATTTTGAGCGATAGTTATTTCTTTTATCGTATTTTTTTGTGCCAGTATTATCAAAAAGATTCTGTTCATAAACATCATCAAAGGCTTTACTCTCCTTTGTATGATATACGTAAGAAACCATATGATTCATATTTGGAGACTCATCAATATTAAATAGGGGCACACTTGGCCATGTAATTGGTGAGTCAACATCCCCCATTTTTTGGTTGAGTGACACATTAAACATGAGCTTGAAATCAAGGTACTGACCGTCACTTGACACAACATAGATAGTACCTCCATCAGCATTGCAATAATGCATCGCTTCACTAAGGATAAGATTGAAAATATTTACAAGGCTATTTTTTGCAGAGAGTGATTCACCAATGTGTATAAGCTGTTTAATATGATTACTCTGTTTCTCGATAAGTTGATTGAGTTGTTCTATGACGCTATTGAACTCTTTGTAATCACTTATTTCATTTTTATCCATAGTTGTCCCTATATTTCATAAATCTACAACTATTTTAATAAAATAGTATTATTTTAGTCAACTCATTCAAGAATTCTATCTATTCAATATCCTATTACACTTTTCTAATCTCTCAAGAAACATCTTTTCATTATTTTTATCGGCAAGCGCTTGTTCACAAATTCTTTTTGATTCTTCAACATTACCATTTACAAATTCTGCTTCAGCAAGTGTATCAATATATTGTATTTGGGGATCGAGTTCAACACATAATCTGGCATATTCAAGCCCTTTTATTGGATCATAATTTTCAGAACCAACAGGTGCGGTTATCAGATTCCATGCAATGTTATTAAGGATTGACGCAAGATCCTTTTTGGCTTGTAAGAACTTGGGATGCTTTTTTATAAAATTTTGAAGAAGTAGTATTTTACTATCTTGATTCAATTCTGTAATGGAATCACGTACTGAGTTATAATCATTAATATTCGAAATATTTTGTAGAATATTTATAGAATCTTTATTAACTTTAAACCAATCCATCCATTTTTGTTGATCATATCGTTCTGAATCGGGCAGATCAAATCCTGCATACATAGCAATAAAATTGGGTATATTGTAATTATAATTTTCAAAGGCATCTATCGATGGAAAAGATAAAGATTCGATCAAAATCTCGATCCCCTCAACATATCCCATCTCGGCAAGACTCTTCCCTGCAGCACGCTGCAGATACACATCATATGATAATGCTGCTTCTTTTAACAGCGGAACTGCTCTCTCGTCCTTGAGTTTGCCAAAAACTTCTGCTGCTGTTACTTGAACAGAAGGTGAAGAATCATGCAATAGGATATAGCTGAGAAGAGGAAATGGATCGATGCCATCATCTACAACGCCGAGATACGATGTTGCTATTCTGCGAACTTTTTCAGACTGATCTTTTTCCGATAATCTTCGGGCATAGAATAATCCTTTTTTTGATTTCAATTTTATTAATGATTTCAATGCAGTATACCGAACATCAGCACAAGTATCCGATACAGCAATTTCCAACAACATCTTCTGTCCATTCTGCAAATTCCACATTCCGATATCATCGGCTATTACACAACGTACTTCTTCATCAGGTGAATTCAAGCAGGTGATCAGAGCTTGTTCCGTTATTTCATCAATTTCATTTTCAACAAGATTGTAGTGGAGAATTTCGAGTACATCTCTGTTAAGATTTCTATTATTAGATGCTTGTAAGATCTCAGCAAGGTATGGAATGACTTCTGTAGAATCTTCAATAAGTTTACCGATCGTCTGGAAGCGTATAAATGGACTCGGCGATAACAGTTCTTCAAAGTTGCTTCTATATCCTGAGTTTGTAATTTTTTCCGGCAATTCAGGAAGTTTTTGATCTTTAAGTTTATTATGTACCGCACCTATTACATCCCCTTTATCCCACTCAGTATCGATAAAAATACCGTGCCCGAAGCTCGATCGCTCACAATTATTTTCATGATACTTAACACGATAATCATCTTCGTCTTCAAGATCCATACAGATTGCGAAAGGCCAATTATAGTGTTCCGACTCGGGCCAGACACCACCAAAACTCTGCCAGTTATTGAAGGTGATCTCATTCTCTGGGTCACTACAGATGTACGTATCTTCGCCTTGATAATCAATAAAGAGTGAGTAACTCAAAGGTTTCCCACCAGTACCGTATGATGACGTTCGAGATGTATATATATCGTTCCCTGCATAGTCAATGAAAAATCCGGCAGATCTGTCCCCACCTGAACCTCCTGTGCGGAATCCACCTTCATAGATGTCATGCCCGTCTTTATCGATCAGGATCGCATTAGTTATATGAATGCCGCTTCCCTGTCCGGTATTTGCCGTGTAATGATCATTACCCGCAATATCCACAAGCGCACCCAATGACATGATATAACTTCCACCCTGATCACACCAGCCCTTTGTCCAGTATCGGTCATTGCCTGACGCATCAAAAAGCAGACCGGCACCGCCGTAAGCAGTGAGTTTTTTTCTCCAGGGATAATTTCTAAATGAAAGTGCTCCCCCTTGTCCGTATCCGGCAAGGTTTCCCAATGCATCTTTTGAATCATCGATTGCCAGATAGTAACGATCGTCACCTTCAAGATCAGACAGAATGCCCATTCCGAGTGTTGTTGCACCTCCCTGTCCGAGTGTTGCACAATCATATAGATCTTCTCCAGCATCATCGAGCAGCATGCCAAGCCCGAACATACCTGCTCCCTGGCAGAATGCGTGGGCATTATATGTATCGAATCCTGATTTATCCCAAAGAACTCCAACTCCACACACACCGGCCCCCTGAGCAAAATGTTTTGCAGTATACGAGTCATTTCCCTTGAAATCGGCAAGAAATCCGCACCCAAGAAAACCAAATCCCTGTACATAAAGGTCATTCGGTGCTTCATATCTATCGTTGCCATTGTGATCGATGCAGACCGCTATTTCCTCAAAGCTCGACCTGCAGCCGCCTGCATTGTTCTGATATACATCATCTCCGTCGATATCAATGAGCAGATGAGCATCCTTGGTATAGAAATCATCATCGATGCCCCTGATGACAATTCTGAGAGAATTTGTTACGTAAATGAAGGGCTCGTGAGATGCTGATTTTGTGCTATATATTTCAGAAACCGTTAAATCTTTTGTTGCTTCTCGGTACTCATATATCGCGTCAGATATGATCTTTGCGGCAAAAAACATATACTGATACTTGAACTTTCTTGCATGCTCGATAAAATCGAATTGTGTTGAAACATTTCCGGTGAGTGACGGCATTTTTTCCCCATCGGGAATGAGAAAATAACCGGGATTGTCATTGAAGAATTTTAGATCTTCTGAATAAAGTTCTTCTTTTGCCTGTGAAATCATTGACTTTGCTATGAGATAATTTTCAACCAGATTTAAGATAGCCATTCGATATTCCGAGGTAAATGAACGTGATCGAAGCATATCTTTGAAATCCTCGAACAGCTCAATATTCTGGGAAATACTCATTTGAGGAAAAGCTTCAGTGTCACGGAGTAATTCGAGCGCATAATTTGTAACCTTTATCCCCTCATCAGTTTGATGTACAGTAAATTTTTCACTCACTTCTTCAGTCCATTGTTTCATGTAGAGCGGTTGATTCGAAACATAATCGATAAGCGGAAACCTACATGCAAAACGATAGGAATTCTCATAAGATTTTGGTAATTCGAAATTGCGTACATCCATGCCGATCCGTTTTCCTGCATAGTCTAATGGGTTACCGATTATCTCGGTTGTTATCGGCTCAGTGTCCTGCTGGAAATGCCACTCGTATGGATATGGCATTATTTCTTTGCTTTTTCTCTTAGCATGTAGTAATGAATGGTTTAGAAATACAAGAGAGATTGTAATGAGAATATACAGATACCTATTATGCATTGAACGTCCTAAGATTTCTTTTTTATGAATAGTAATTGATTAAAATGGATGTCAATTTCCGTGAAAATATCAGGAAGGAAGTAGGACACAGATTTTCGTAGATCGGACTGAATAACGCAGATTTAAAAAACTGGATTCCTGATCCAGTCCCCGTTTCACTACGCCCCGGCAGGGGTGCTCGGGAATGAGAAGCCTTTTTGTTTATGAGAAATTACCTTTTTATAAATGGATCTTTCTCTGTGTTCTCAGTGGTTATTTTATTTTTTCGTGCTTTTTCGCCTGCCACGACGGAATGAAATGAAAACGGGTGTTGAATATGTGCGCAAGATCGGAATCTTACGTTACTTTTTCCCTCCTCTTTACTAATTATCCTGATTGGTAGGGATAAAGCAATAAAGATGGAAATCCCTGCTTCTAATGGGCTTTAACAAGCCAATCTACATTTGATTATACCTTGATAAACAGTTTGTATTTTGGACTGCATTGACTGTGTCAATGTGAAATCGACATAGTCGATTTACTCCAAAGTAATAAACAAACGAGCTTAACTCGACCGCCCACCTGCGGATAGTCAACCCTGTGAAATGATGATTCACATCAAAATCAAAGATTTAATATTTCGTGTTCTTTCGTGTTAATTCGTGGTTTAAGAATCTTTATAATAATCCCGTCTCAACTGCCCACACGCTGCATTAATGTCACCACCCAACTCCCTGCGAATTGTTACATTAATCCCTTTTGATTCTAGAACATCATGAAACTTCTGTACTTGTTTCTGTGATGTCGGTCGTAAATTGGATTCTTTAATGGAATTCATTGGTATTAAATTCACATGACATAGTAATCCTTTGAGCAATCCTGCAAACTGTCTTGCTTGTTCCTCAGCGTCATTCAAATTTTGTATCAAGGCATACTCAAAGGTGATCCTGCGATGAGTTTTCTCTAAGTAGTATTTACAAGCATCAAGAATCGACTGTATTGAATACTTCCGAGCAACCGGCACGATCTGCTTTCTCAGTTCATCATCTGGCGCATGAAGCGAGATAGAAAGCGTTATCTGTAAAGCTTCGTCTGCGAGTTGCCTGATTTTATCAGGAATACCGACGGTCGAAAGCGTGATATGGCGATACCCCATATTCTGCCCGTGTTCATTATGTATGATTGAAAGAAATTTGATCACATTCTCATAATTTTCAAGCGGTTCTCCGCTTCCCATGAGTACGATATTCGATATTCTTACACTGCTGTCCTTCTGCATCTGATACACCTGATCAGCGATCTCACCTGCAGTCAAATCCCGCACAAGCCCACCTTTTGTGGATGCACAGAACAGGCATCCCATCCTGCATCCAACCTGCGTGGAAAGGCAAGCGCTGTACCCATGTTTGTACTTCATCAGCACACTTTCGATAAGATGATCATCATGTAATCTGAACAGATATTTTTTTGTCCCATCCAACTGTGAATCAAATCGTTTTTCTACCCGCAGTGAACCAATAAAATATTTTTGTGCAAGTTCATTCCTCAAGATTTTTGGAAGAACGGCTATGTCTTTAATAGTATCAATATTTTGCTTATGAATCACATGGAAAAGCTGTACTGCTCGATACTTCTTTTCTCCGAACGAAATTATTACGCTCTCTAATTCTTCTAAAGTATTAGATTTTAAATTGATTTTTTGCATAATTTTATTTATGATTCCATTTTAATAAGTCTGCAAAAATTGAAAATCCAAAAAATTAGATTAATTTTATGATCAATTTTCTGATAACTTTTCCTAAACATGATTTATAGAACTCTTATTTCGCCTAACCCGTTGAATTTGTTTCTATTCAACTGGGGTGTCTTTTCGTGATTTTCGTGTTTGATTGGTTTGTTGACTGGATTCATTTATAGTTAACCAAAATTTTCTCAGCCACCTTCATTCCGTCAACTGCCGAAGATACGATCCCGCCTGCATATCCGGCTCCCTCACCTGCAGGATATAGTCCTTTTATATTTGATTGAAAATCTTCTCCACGTACAATGCGTAATGGTGAAGAACTTCGCGTCTCTATCGCTGTCAGAACTGCAGAGGGATAGGCAAAGCCGGGTAATTTTTTATCCAACAATGGAATCGCTTCTTTCAAACTTTCATACACAAAATCCGGCAGACATTCTTTGATACTACCGGGTGTTTTCCCTGGTTTATAACTCGGTATTACGCTTTTATATGAAGCCGAGGGCTTATCTTCAAGAAAATCTCCCAGAAGTTGAACTGGAGCATAGTGATCTCCCCCACCGCAGGCAAATGCTTTTTGTTCCCAGATTCTCTGGAATTCGATACCTGAAAGCGGATCATCAGAAGGAAAGTCTGCAGGAGTGACTCCCACAAGAAGTGCTGAATTTGAGTTTACATTATCCTGAGCAAACGTACTCATGCCATTGGTTACCACTCCGCCGGCTTCAGTTGCAGCAGGCACTACCCAGCCGCCCGGGCACATGCAGAACGTATAGACTCCCCTTCCGTTTCTCAGGTGCACAGCAAGTTTATATTGTGCCTGGGGTAGTTTTGGATTTTTATAATTTTCCGCATATTGAAGTTTATTGATATATTCACGGGGATGCTCGATACGAACGCCTATAGAAAAAGCTTTTGCTTCCATATTAATGTGCCTGTGCCGGAGCATCTCGAACGTGTCTCTTGCAGCATTTCCTATGGCAAGAATAAGAGAGGAAGTTGTATATATTTTTCCATTTACTTTGATCTTTTTCACCATGCAATCTTCTATAATGATATCCTGCAACGCATGCTCAAAAAGAAATTCACCCCCAAAATTCTCGATCTTCTCCCTGAAAATCCTCAGCATTTTTCTCAGATTATCCGTTCCGATGTGAGGACGGGCACTGTAGGCGATCTCCGTTGGCGCACCTGCAGCGATAAATTCATCAAAAATGTATTTCGTTCGATGATCATTGATGAGTGTATAGAGTTTCCCGTCAGAAAAAGTTCCTGCGCCGCCTTCGCCAAAATGAATATTTGATGTTGTATTCAGCTCACCTGTTTTCAGGAATTGTTCTACGTCGTCAATGCGCTCTTCAACCTTTTTTCCTTTCTCGATTATGAGTGGCTCGAGACCTGCTTTTGCAAGAAGCAATCCGGCAAATAATCCTGCTGGTCCACTACCGACAACGATAGGTCTCTGGTTATATTTTGTATAATTTACTCGTGGTATTTCGTAATTGTACGGTTCCATCTCCCTGATGCGATGTCTCTTTTTTAATTTGTTATATCTATCTTCCTGTAAGCTTATTAGGCATTCTTTCTCAACTATTTTATCAGAAAATATTACATCTACAGTATAGACAAAAAGGATATTCTTTTTCTTTCGTGCATCGATCGCTTTTTTTATGAGTTTATAGTACTCAATATCTTCAGCTTTGAGATGCAGTATCCTGCATATTTCCTCTTTCAATCTTGTGCGTAAGGAGTTGATCGGAAGTCTGATCTCTTCAATTCTGATCATAGATTTTCCTTCTTCAGTGGAAAAATGAATAACCAATATCTTTCAGAAAATATCTCATTCTCAACTGCTGCGACTAATTTGTTAATCGTAAATCTGAAATCTGAAATCTTCACTTTGAAATTTCTAACAAACAACCTCATCCCAATTTTCAAACCGCAAATTGACCTTCTCCTCACCAGGAGAAGGAAATCATACTCATTCAAATCATTCACCTTCATCATTCGAAATTCTTTATTGAACATTGGATATTTTTTTCTCCTTCTTCATTCGAAATTCCTTGTTGGATATTGGTTATTGGACATTGGCTATTCTCTTTATTTCTTTCTTCGTTTCTTACTCTGTATCGATCCTGCAGCATGCAAACCAGCCATATAACCGGATGCCCACGCCCATGCAAGATTGTACCCGCCTGAGTCGCCGTGAATATCGATCACTTCACCTGCAAAATAGAGTCCGGGAACAATTTTTGATTCAAGTGTTCGTTCATCGATCTCCTTTGTTGCCACTCCGCCTGCAGTCGCCTGTGCATCACGCCAGGAAAGTGTGCCATTGATCTTGAACCTTCGGTCCTTGAGCTGATGGATAAGTGCATCGATCTGTGCAGAATTCAATTCATCACAAATCATCTTCTTATCTATCTTTGTGAAGGAGAGTATTGGAGGTATCATTCTCTTGTTGACCAATCCGATCATCGCATCCTGAATGGTCTTGTAATGAAGTTTCTGGAATCGCTCTATGATCAGCTTTTTCAGATCATGAAATTGTAGTTCCGGGAATTGATCGATATGCAATGTAAGATGCATCCCTTTTAACTCTGGATGATGAACGAATCTGCTCAGTTGCAATGCCGGAATGCCCGAGATACCATAATCAGTAAGCAGAATTTCTCCTTCCTGTGTATCTATCAGATTTTCACTCGCATACAATGAAACTCTGGCTTCAATCTTGATCCCTTTAAGATGATTAAGAAATCCATCATCCAGTTTGATCTGGACAAGTGTGGGAAAGGGTTCGACAACAGTATGCCCCAGCTTTTGAGCAAGAGCAAATCCCGAACCATTCGAACCAAACTGCGGACTCGATTTTCCTCCAGCGGTTACAATAACCCTATCTGAAACGAATTTCTCTCCATTTTGAACGTGAACTTCAAACTTTCCATCTTGCTTTGATAATGTAGAGACTTCACGATCACACAACTCTACTACTTCCAGACGCTGACATTCATATCTCAGCACATCGAGCACTGCGCCTGCCTGGTCGCATCTCGGGAAAATACGTCCGTCCTCTTCTTCTTTGTGAAGTATGCCGAGTTCTTCGAAAAACTCAACGATCTGACCTCCCCCAAATTGAGAGAAAGTATATCTTATAAATGCAGGATCTGTGCCATGATATTTTTTCTTCTTTAAAGACGTATTAGAGAAGTTACAGCGTCCGTTTCCGGTCACGAGTATCTTTTTGCCCACGCGGGATAAACGCTCGAGTATGGCGGTTTTTGCCCCCCTTCTTGCGGAAGAAATTGCTGCAGCGAGTCCTGATGCGCCGCCACCGATAACAATCACATCAAATTCTTTCATGATACTACTCCTCGAATACCTGAATATACTGCTAATACTCCCATGAGAATTATGATCACGAATGTCAACTTTCCAAAATGATCGTCGTGAATTTTCTTTATCAACAGATTACCTCCTACAACACCAATTATGACTGAAATGCTAAAGATCAATGTATAACTGATCACTATTTTCGTGATCAAACCGTAATAAATATATACCGGGATCGTGACGAGTGTGAGGAGCAAAAAAAATGATGAAAGATGTGCCCGGAAATGCATCTTCCCCTTTTGATCATTTGCAAAGAAGAGAATCACAGGCGGACCGCTCATGGTGATGCTTCCGTTAAGCAAACCGCTGAAAAATCCGACCACTGCCCTCGTGACCTTCTCATATTTCACTTTGAAGCGCACATTAAAAAAAAATAGAATCCCGAACAGAAGGATGAATACCCCGATCACTATCTTGAGGATATAATCCGGGAGAATAAGAAGCAGCTTTGCACCGATCGGCACACCGATCAGACTGAATAGAAAAATAGGAAGAATAATTCTGAAATTGAGTGACTTCCTGCTGTTGTACAGCACAGAAATATTTATGATTACCGAGACAAGCAGGATCATCGGGATAACGGTTTTGGGAGATATGAAAAGCGTCAGCAGCGGGATGGAAAAGAGCGAGAAACCAAAGCCGGTCGTTCCCTGTAAAAAAGCAGCAAGAAAAATAATGATCGAGCCGAGAACGAGTATGTTCGTTTCCATTTTTTTTTAACACCCAGTGATTATGATAGGTGAACTTTTATTGGGACGGTTTATTTGTCAAAGAAATGCGAAACGGAGGAGGGAGAACCAATTTCAACTAGTATGGACATTTTCATGCAGATTTTAGGTAATGAATTAGTTTTTGGACTACATTGACTATGTCAATGTGAAATCGACACAGTCGATTTATTCCATATTCTTATTGTGGACTACATTGACTGCGTCAATGTGAAATCGACACAGTCGATTTACTCCAAGGTTATCAAAAATCATCATCTATTTTCAATTTATCAATCGGATAGGTTTTAATTATCTCTTCCATCTCTTTCATTTCTTCATTATATCGGAAATAATAACTACCAAATTTCCATTTTTCTGGACTATCTACATAATTATGCTTTACTGGATTATACCAAATATAATGAAGTCTAGTAAAATATGATCTTTCATATGTAATGCACGTATCCCAATAGTTATGGAAATACTTCTCTTTCAGCTTCTTGATATGGTGTTTTGATAACCAATTAGCGGTAAAGCGATGAAAATTATTGAACAATTGAGATAATGTAGTTGAATCTTCTGGAGCATTTATCATGATATGAATATGATTATCTAATATCACCCAATCTTCCAATTCCCAGTTAAAATAATCTAATGATTTTATAAGATAATGAAGTGCAGCCCATTTAGCTTCTTCAGATTTCAAATAAGGATATTTTCCTAACGTAGATGATGTTACAAAATACTTTGCATTTGGTATAAATAAATGAGGTGGATTATGTTGATATGTTTTATAGGTTTCTTCCATTTTAATCCTCTTTTTGGAGTGCATTGTCTTTGTCAATGTTCTTCCTTTTGGACTACATTGACTGCGTCAATGTGAAATCGACACAGTCGATTTATTCCATAGCTATTAAAAATCATCATCTTATTTCTATTCCCTCATCCTCTTATACGCATTGATCAATTCATTCGTCGAGGAATCATGGTCGTTGACTGGTTCATCATTTTGCAGTTCCGGCAGAATGCTTTTGGCAAGCTGCTTACCAAGCTCAACACCCCACTGGTCAAAACTGAAAACATTCCATATCACACCTTGCACAAATATCTTATGCTCATACATCGCGATCAGACTACCGAGTGTATATGGAGTTAATTTTTTAAATAAAATCGAGTTGGTCGGCTTATTACCTTTGAATATTTTGTAGGAAAGTAACTTTTCGATCTCCCCGTCAGATTTTCCAGCATTTTTTAGCTCTTCTCGAACTTCGGTTTCGTTCTTTCCTTTCATCAGTGCTTCAGTTTGCGCAAAGAAATTTGATAGCAATATCTTATGATGCTGCCCTATCGGATTATGACTTATCGCTGGTGCAAGAAAATCGCAGGGAATGAGCCTTGTGCCCTGGTGGATGAGCTGGTAAAATGCGTGCTGTCCATTTGTGCCCGGCTCTCCCCATATAATCGGTCCTGTTTGGTAGTCAACAGGATTTCCTGCTCTGTCCGTTGATTTCCCGTTACTCTCCATATCTCCCTGCTGGAAGTATGCAGCAAATCGGTGCATGTACTGATCGTACGGCAGGATCGTATGAGTTTGAGCATCAAAAAAATTATTGTACCATATTCCTAGCAATGCAAGTATGACCGGTAAATTCTCATTAAACGGCACATTCCTGAAATGCTCATCCATTACATAAGCACCTCTCAGAAGTTGCTCAAAATTATCATACCCGATGGTGCAGGCGATGGAAAGTCCGATCGCTGACCACAAAGAGTAGCGTCCGCCAACCCAGTCCCAGAAACGGAACATATTTTTCGGATCGATGCCGAACTGTTTTACCCCTTCTTCATTCGTAGAGATCGCCACAAAATGCCTTTTGATATGCTTCTCATCTTTTGCATGTTCGAGGAACCACTTCCGTGCAGTGTGTGCATTGGTCATAGTTTCCTGTGTAGTGAAAGTTTTGGAAGCGATCATAAAGAGCGTGGTTTCAGGATTCAGTTTTTTTAAGGTTTCTGCAATGTGCGTACCATCAACATTCGAAACAAAATGCGGTGTAATGTATTTCCAGTATGGTTTGAGTGCTTCAGTCACCATCACAGGACCAAGGTCAGAACCACCGATTCCGATGTTCACGATATCCGTGATCTGCTTTCCCGAATAGCCCTTCCAGCCACCGCTGAGCAGATCTTCCGAGAATTCTTTCATTTGATGAAGCACTGCCTTCACTTCCGGCATGACATCGTTGCCATTAACAAAAACCGGCTTGCCTGAAAAATTCCTGAGTGCAGTATGCAGTACAGCTCGATTCTCGGTTTCATTAATTTTATCGCCGGTGAACATTTTCTCAATTGCATCTTTCAGTTCACACTCCTGAGCGAGCTCGAGGAGGAGTTCCATTGTTTCTTCATCTATGATATTTTTCGAGTAATCAAGAAGCATATCTCCAAATTGAATTGAGAATTTCTTAAATCTGTCAGCATCTTGTGCGAACATCTCCTTCATTGAAGCGTGCTGCATTGCATCATGACGTTTCTCGAGCTTCTGCCAAGCGTTTGTTTTTGTAGGATTTATTTTTCTTAACATGAGATCTCCAAAATGATGATAGGTGAAGTTTAATGAAGGATGTTTATTTGTCAAAGAAATGGAAAATAGGAGGAGGGAGAAGTGAGGATGAAGGATGTTTCAACAAAATTAATTCTCACTAACATTGACGACATATAGTATGGATTTTTTTTTGTCGCACATAAGTAACTTATATGAAAAGTTGCATAAGTTCAAAATATTTACGATTGAAAGTAGAATTTTTTACCTCTATTCTCATGATAAGTATAAGAACAAATAAAAATAAGGAGAATAGTACGATGCAAGGTAAAAAACTTTATGTTGGTAATCTTGATTATTCCGTCACAAAAGATTCACTCAATGAATTATTTTCTGAGTGTGGTGACGTCGTTGAGGTTATCGTCATCGACGGCAAAGGTTTTGGATTTGTTGAAATGTCAGAAACATCCGAAGCTGAAAAAGCAATCAATGACCTTGACGGGAAAGACTTTAAAGGCCGCTCCCTCAAAGTTAATGAAGCTCGCCCAAAAAGAGACAATCGCAGAGATTTTAGAAGATCTTATTAGAAAATAGTATTGTCATTTATAATGGCATGATCAACTAGTTGGTCATGCCGTTTTTTTTTATTTACTACACTGCACAAACCCAATATTCTCACGCAGGGATTTCAATATCGATATTCTTGAGTATCCACCCTTCATTCTCCTGCCATATGTTAATCCCCACACAAGAAGCATAGGAAGCGGAAAGAGTGCGATAATTGCGAGTGCGGTGCTGTAGTAGAACATCTCAATAAAATAACCGATAATAATGAAAACTAAGATAATCAGATCTACCGGCGCATGATGCGCAACCTCGGCGATCATGTTCAAGTCATTGGATATGCGTGACATAAGATGCCCTGTCTTCACATTATCAAAATAATTGAATGAAAGCTTCTGCAGGTGTGTAAAGATATCTGTTTGCATATCGGTTTCTATTCGTACTCCCATAATGTGTCCCCATCGTATGCGGATATACGTGCAGATCGTTTTAAACACCATGATTGCAGCCATGTGGGAAAGCATGAGAATAATGCCGAGAATGTCTTGATTGGGAATATATGTTTTTAGCAGACCGCGCGTGATCATCGGGTAGAATACCGAGAGAATGGCAGCAAGGAATGCAACAGACATATCAAGAATGACGAGCCATTTATTAGGTTTATAATATTTTATGAAACGTTTGAGCATAGGTTACACCTTATGGTAAGAAAGTTTATTATGATAACCAACACCAAATCGGTTTTATTTCTATGTCGAGTTTTGTAAATCCCAAATCTTGCGAATGGTCTTTATGACCTTCGCAAAGGTTGAGAATGTAATAGTACGCAGATGATCCTGATTAACGCAGATTAACTGGAAAATTTAATAATACATACAGATTGATGATTGAATATTATTATTACAGATTTTTTCAACCTCTGAATGTTTTCATAAGCAGACTGCCAGGAGTAGAATACGCAAGATCGGAATCTTGCTTTACAATGAGACTTTGCATAATTTACTTCATCATTGGAAATTTCGTGCTGGAAACTCAATATTTTTTAGATCTACTTATGCACCTTTTTTATAAATTCTTCCACTTCCGGAATCCCGCCCTGATATACCAGGTAGCCGTTATAAGGTTCCCGCTTGGTGATATCCCCTGCGATCGGTGTCAGCATTAATTCTTTTACTTTTTCCGAATCACCGGTCTGCCCCAGTGCCCAACCGAGTTTCACGTAGGCAACCTCAGGTAGCATATTCTCAGCAGGAATAATACCGTCGCTCATCAGATCACGTCCTGTATCATACACGAACATGTGCACATATCCCCATAAGGTCTGGACGGTCATATACACGGGGATTCCCTTTTCCTTACATTTCCTGATCGCTGGATAGAGCGGTTTGTTCACATGCCCGAGTCCTGTCCCAGCAATGACAATACCTTTATAATCATTATCTATGAGTGAATAGATCATATCCGGCTGCATATTCGGATAATAGTAGAGCAGTGCGATTTTCTCTTCAAAGTACGGAAGGATCTTCACTTTTTTATCCTTGCGCCTGTGATTGTATTCCGGTTTTATCGGCTGAACTCCATCACGGGTAACTGTCGCAAGCGGCACATCCCCGATTGTCCTGAAGGTCGAACGATAGGATGAGTGCATTTTTCGTACGCGCGTTCCTCTATGAAGAAGTCCATATTCATCCGATGTAGGACCAAACATACACACAAGCACTTCTGCAATATCAGAAGTTGCCGCAGTAGTGGTGGCATGAATAAGATTGAGTGCAGCATCAGAGGAAGGTCTATCTGAGGAGCGTTGTGAACCAACAAGCACGATAGGAACAGGAGAGTTTTGGATCATAAATGAAAGCGCAGCAGCGGTGTGATGTAAGGTATCCGTGCCATGTCCGATAACGATGCCATCAATGCCTTTTTCAATCTCTTTTCCAATAGCAACTGCGAGTTTTTTATACTGATCAGGACCCATATTTTCACTGAATACTGCAAATAATTTTTCCGTTTGCAGGTTGCATATATTAGCCAGTTCCGGCACTGCACCGTACAGTTCACCCGGAGAAAATGCAGGAATGACCGCTCCTGTCCGATAGTCAAGGCGAGAAGCAATAGTACCTCCAGTTCCGAAAAGCTTCACACTGGGCTTTCCCTTTGTATAAGGGAATTTTTTTTCAGGTATCTTATAATGAGCTTCTTTGTACCCGATTTCTTTCATATCCGTGATCGTGTTGACGTCTATTCCAACATTATATCCTGTTGCCAGTTTAAGTACGATGTGCCAGTCGTCATCATTTTCCGAGCGGGGTAAGATAATTCCATTGAAACTGCCCCTCGTGGTCTTGATCTCTGCATCGCTCCAGACACGAACATTGTACTTCTTGAGAATCTCCAGAGCTTTTCCCCTATATCCTTTGAAAATATCTATCATTGCTCCTCCGCTGTAAGATATTCTGCAACGCTCTTGGATAGCTTTTTCAACGGCATATTACCAAGTGCAATAGGACGAAGCTGCCCCATGATCCAATTGTGTTCGCTCTTAGTACTTTTTGAGAAACCAATTTCCATGAACATTTTATGTAAACTTGAAATATGTGAAACGATCTCTTTTTCGCTCTTAGGGCTATATTTTATAAGCTTAATGATCGAATCAAACTCCATTTGAGGATGCTGATAGAGCGTTGTAATTACATCAGGTAAAATAGTAAGATGGATAGTATTTTTCTGGAGGTATTTTATCATATTCAGGATCAAGGAATAGTTAAAAGGTTTTGAGGGTTGATATTGACCTTCAATATGCTTAAGAGTGTGACCAAAAAAAGTGCAAAGCCATTTCGGGGAGACTTTTTGCTCATGAATGATATTTTCGATCAAAGGCATCAGATCATTTCTGAGAATGTAGTGAAAACAATCCTCCGGAACATTCCATTTCTTAAGTTGTGCTATTCTTTTCTCAAGTTCAACCGGAAGTTCTTGTCGAATCCCCTCAATTTCATCATCAGGAATTGGTATCGGTGCTGAATCAGTGTCTGGATACATCCTGTCTGCACCGGGAAGTACTCGTTCAAAGATCGTGGTGCCGTCGATGAGTGCTTTTCTTGTTTCATTCGGCACCCCTTCAAAAGCCATTCTGCAGCGCTCTTCGATTGTCTCCATCGCAGTTTTCATATCCTCTTCAGGAGCCCAGAAAACGATCTGAGCATCGTTATCACCGCTCTGTAACAAGGTACTTCGCTTTTTCAGCATATCCTTATTGAACACCGGATTCATATCTTCTGAATGCATCATATTTGGTCGTTCGAGACATGCAATGACTTTCAGGCGACCTTCAAGTTCATCAGCAAAGGTTTTTCCGGGCTGCATGAAAAATGAGAGAATGCCTTTGAATTCAGGAAGATTACATGCAATCAATTTCCATCCCTTATTCATTGCCTGCTTTATAGGGAAGTACTCAATATCAGATATATCAAAAGATAAGTGTTTGAAGGTAGGTTGCCATTTTTCGGGAACACTAACTCTCTTTAGCAAGGTTTCTTTTATCTCCAGCAGCGCTTTCTGCCGAAATGCTTCAATATGGGTGAGTTTAGCTAACCATTTGATATGAGAAACTCCTTTGATCTCAACGCGGGTTCCACCAGTGATACTAACATTTACGTCCTGTCTTCCAGAGCCGATACCCACGCGTACTTTGCCCGAACTACGATTGATAAATCTTAGCACCTGTCCGGCTTCCATCACTTCGTCGGGAGTCAGCATGTCTGGATATGTTACCGTTTCGATCAAGGGAATTCCGAGTCGATCTGTAGTATAGATTCGTTCGTGACCTATATCGGATACTTCTCTGCAGGAATCTTCCTCAACACTTAGTTGTATGATTCGTACTTTTTTATGTTCAAGGGGAATTTCTCCTTCTATCCCCACAATCGCAGTTCTTTGAAAGCCAGTAGGAATGCTTCCATCAAGATATTGCTTGCGCGTAATATGCAACTCGCCAACAATGTTCTGGTGCATGAGAAGAGATATTTCTATTGCATATTTAAGAGCTTCTGGATTTATCTTAAAAGGTGGAGTATCATCAATTTCATAGGTGCAGGTAGTTTCATTTTTGATCCTGTATATGATGTTCTTTTTTGTTCTGAATTCCATGAGTGCAGTTCCATCATAGGTGCCCATTTCAGAAAGGGTGGGACGCATGTGGCGAATGAGTTCTGCATCATAATCCTGGAGATCTTGATATATTCCGGCAGGACATCTGCAAAAGAGTTTTTCTTTTGTATTCAACTGCTGATGAACTTCCAGACCGCTTTTAAATCCCATTTTTGCATAATCTTTTGGAGTGGCTTTTTCTCTTTCAATATAGCCCACGCGTTTCATGCTGGTTTCATAATTTTGTTTCGGATCAAATTTTTTGTTCATAGTACTTTATAGCTCTGTATTAGGTTGGATAGATTCGAAATTTGATTCCACGCATGTCAATTTATGTGAATTTTTGAACAGACGACTTAGTTCAAAAAATGTAAGAATTGAACGCAGATCAGCCACTTGGCGGACACGTTAAAAAAATGATCCTGATGCGATAATCTAAAACAAACATTACAAATCAAAGGGGCAGATACTTTTCATCTGCTCCTTTTCTTAGTCTCATTCAAAATAAAATTGTCACCAAAAACATTTTTCTTGACAGCCCAATATTTTAGTTGTGATTGTGTCTCAATCTTATAAAGGCAAGTTTATGAAAAAAGCTATTGATAAATTCAGAAACTTTTTAAAGACCAATGATCTTCTCTGGTCAAAAGAAAGAGAAATCATAGCCAAATATATTTTCTCATTACAGAAACATTTCACCGGAGATGAACTTTTCTTAGATCTAAAACAAAAAGGATATTCAATATCA
>Ga0209834_10000309_pt1 | contig 30366 bp, 22 predicted proteins | sample Mar14236cmmetaG_FD_184134 | JGI IMG/M metagenome (GOLD analysis project Ga0209834, IMG submission 184134) | Marine hydrothermal vent microbial communities from Guaymas Basin, Gulf of California to study Microbial Dark Matter (Phase II) - Marker... ... | reverse complement strand
ATTGGCAACTACATGCTCATATGTACAGACACCCGTAGGGAGAATCTCAGGAATATCCGTATCGGCTATTGTGGGAAATCCCCAGTTGACAGCCCCTGCGGCATTCGCCGCCCATTCGGCATTTACATCACCCAGGGCATTTATAAATGCAAATATACGATTTTTCTGGTAGGCCAATTGTTTCTTGTAATCCCCAGGCTGAACTCCACCGAAAGACATGCCCGCTCGGTTTGCAAAACCCAGGGCAAAGACCGCCGCAGATATATCAGGACCAAAGGGCACAAGACGCGTGTTCCATCCGATCTGCACCCCTGCTTCAAGAAGTTGCTCGGCAAATGTCGTGCCATTTTGATTAGCCGCCATAAACACGTAAATGCTCTTTACTTGATACTCCTCGGCAATCTTTTTGGCGGTCTCCGGATCTGGAGCAGCTCCGACAATGGCTGCAAATCCTGGAGCGGTACCATCCACAAATTCCACCCCACGTTTTCTCATAATGGTGTCATCAGCAGCCCCTAACCAAATCTTTCCATTTTCCACGTCAGGATCCTCAACAGTGGGTTGATAGAAGTCCGGATCTTCCACGTACCGAATGGCTTCCACTATCTCTTCGGCAAAAAGCGCTGCCATGCCCGCATCCAGGAGTGGCCCCAGATAGGGTATGTGGCAGTCCTTTTTGATGTGTGGTGGTAACAGCTTTCTAGCCAACTCCAACGGCTTCTTAGCCGAGTCAAGGTCTGTAACTTTAATTCCAGTTAAAGAATAAATGATGGGCAAATAGTAAGCGGTGTTTGGAAATTCCAGTTTCTGGCTCCCGCCGTATGTCTCCAATGCCCTTTTGTACTTACCTTCTGCCTTTCCTACTATATTGTAGGCTCCTTGAATTGCTGCAAACGCTACTAGCTTTGACATAAACAAGTTCCTCCCTTCTTAAGAGGTTATAATTGATTCGACAGCATCAAATCATGGCCTTCTAGGCCCTTCGGTGAATATGATCCAAATATCCAATTAGCTTTTCCAACTTCGCAATTCTTGCCTCACGCAGTTCATCAGCACTCGCTGGCTTTTTCTCTGCCACCTTTTCCTTTTTTGCCCTTTTCTTCACAGCCGCCTCCTTCATAGATGGCTTTTCTTTGTGGGTAGCCTTAGCCTTTTTCTGAGCCTCTGCCCTCTTCCTCCGTAGCTCTTCTAGATCTGCTAACTCCTTCGCCTTAGCCTCTTCCTTCGCCTTGGCCTCTGCTTCGGCCCTTGCCTTGGCTTCTTCCTCTGCCTTCCTCTTTGCCTCTTCCTCAGCCTTCGCCTTGGCCTCGGCCTCTGCCCTAGCCCTTGCCTCTTCTTCTGCCTTTGCTTTTGCTTCTGCCTCGGCCCTAGCCTTGGCCTCTTCCTCGGCACTAAGCTTAGCTTCTACTTTGGGTTCTTCCTTAGGCTTGGGCTTTTCCTCTGCCTTTGCCTCTTTCTTTTCTTCCTCTCTTGGTTTTAATTCGACGACTTTCTTTTCAGGCTTTGCCTTTGGTTTTTCTTCTTTTGCCACCGCCTTTGGCTTTTCCTTGGCCGCAGGCTTCTTTGCCTCCTTCTTCACCTCCTCCTTAGCGGGTTCACCCTCTGCACCAAATTCCAGATTTGGCTCGGGTGAAATTGCCAGCAGATCTGCTTCCTCATAGGGAAGGGATTTTGTAATCTCCCCTATCTCTGTGGCCATTCCGCCTTCGATCATCAAATTAATAAACGAGCGGATCATGCGTACACTCTCAGGGTGGCGCAGTATTACAACATCAGCGCCCGCCAGCAGGTAACATACTGCAGCTACAATCTCCATCATGATGGCTCGCTTTTCCGGATCACCCATGGTCGGGGCCTCGTCAATCCCTTCCCCTGCCTCTTTACATTTCCAGATCTCATTGGCAAGATTAGAGATAATAGGGGATTGAAGCTTATCATCCTCTTGGGTCAGTGCGGCCATCCTAATCCTTTCCATCACGGAGTAACTGTACTCTAACCCGTACCCAAGTCCGCCAGTTGTCGGATCAATAATGATGTTATCCAGCGAAACACCGAGATTTTCCAGAAGAATATTAAGTTGTTTTGCCAGATTGACATCAATGGGGGTAGAAGCAACGACCGTGTGGTGATAAGCCAATGCCGTCGCACCGACACCTTTATAACACCCCTCTTCTACGGGTGACAGGCCAACATTCTTACCTTCACACACTTCACATATTTTTCGAAGGACTTCTTCATCCTTCTGGTTATTGGCCGTGCCCCACATAACAACTGGAACATCTACCGCATCCACCACTTTCTTGGCCACCTCAGTCGCCTCATCGGCAGATCTGTCCATGCCATTTGGGTCTGTGCTTTTGAGTTGGAGCACAATAATATCCGCACCATAGTCATCAACACACTTCTTTGCCCAAGCAGCTGGATCAGAGGCCACATCCTTAAATGGCTCCAGTGCAGCAGCAGGCCACTCCTCTGAAGGATCGTAATCCCAGATCTCCATTGCAATCTTGGGCGGATTTGGCATCTCGCCTTCAAAAAGGTGAAATGGATACGACGTTTGACCGCCTAATGTTATTGCGCTATCACCTGTACCGATTACTACCTCTCTGATTTTTCCAGAATAGGTCTGTTTAGGGATTTCAAAAGCCAATTTTAGCCCTCCTTACTTTGGTTTACTCATCATGGGTAGGTGTACACAAAACAACTCTAGACCCCAGCATTTATTTTGGTACTGAGGTCTAATGTTGTGAAAAATATAACAAAGCATCACAAAAAAATTACCTCATTACGGAGGTAACCGAGGGAGTAAAATAGACGATGCGTCTAGGGTTGTCAAGCAAATTTTGCAATAATTCGGCTATCTTTTAACCCTATATATAGTGCTAACTGTCGAAACAATACTATATATGGAAAGGCGGCAAGCATCATGAAAAGCATTCCAACAGCTAAATTTATATAGTGGATACCAGCTGGTTAAATATCTTATATGCCTCTTGCAGAGCCCTATTGTTAGGTGGCAACTCCATAGTCGGTTCTCCCTTTAGATCATAGCTCCGAATATCCTCATCCTCGGGAACAATTCCTATCAGATCTAAATCAAAAGAAGATGCTGCATCTTTAATCTCTTGTTCCTGCCCTTCTTTTGCGAGGTTCACAAGGACATACTTATCTTTGATATTTAGCCTTAGCTCCTCAGCTAGCCTTACAATCCGGTGTGCCGCCTGAAGCCCCCTCCTCGTTGGATCTGAAACAACTACTAAGGCATCAATGTTGTTGGTGGTAAGACGACTAAGGTGCTCCATGCCGGCCTCATTGTCCATCACGATAAATCTATAATTACTAATGAGTCTTTCAAGAGACTGGGTTAAAAGGGCATTTGCAGCACAGTAACAGCCCGCTCCTTCCGGTCTGCCCATTACGATGAGATCAAAACCATCAGACTCCACTACGGCCTCTTGAAGTTTCATCTCCATAAACACATCTTTGGTCATTCCCGTGCCTACGTCCTTTTTCATCTGTTCCCTTGCCTCGCCTAGTGTCTCATTTACCTCAAGTCCCAATACTTCGTTAAGATTTGCATTGGCGTCAGCGTCAACAGCGAGCACCGGGGTCATACCCTTTTCCACTAGATAGCGTATCAGTATGCCAGCCAATGTGGTTTTCCCTGTTCCCCCTTTGCCCGCAAAAGCAATTGAGTGCATAAAAGGTTCCTCCTACTGTTTTTGGTTGAAATTACCATATTACTTTAATAGTATTCTGCCGGAGCTCAACGTCTCGCATATACCTAAATAATTATGCCAAAAAAAAAAGACATATGGAAGCAAATCATCCAAATAGTCCAATCTCGCCATCAAGATAGGGATATAACGCCTTGGTTTTCCAACACCCAACTTAGCTCTCTGACCTCCAAGAATGCAATAATTAAGGTGCCAAACCGCTTTGTGGGAATATGGCTGAGAGATCATTTTCTTAAGGATATACAAGAGGCTTTCGCACAACTTTGCGGCTCAAGCCCTGAAATCTCATGTTCTTACGCTCGCTCAGCCGTTTCTTCCCCTGAGCAGCCTATAGATCATCAGGCATATACATCATTGTTGTCCCCACTTCACCCTGAAAATAACTTTTCTTCATTCATTCTAGACAGCAAGAACCGCTTCGCACATACCGCCGCGTTTTCTTTAGCGCAAAACCCGTCATCCGCCGACCCTTGTGTCCTTGTAATTTTCAGCAATTTTACCTCAGGGAAAACCCATTTATTGCAAGCCATTGGAAATTATATAATGGATAACAAGCCCAATGCATCTGTAGGGTATCTATCTTCAAAACAGTTTGTCTCAAAACTAGAGGCAGTTGAGGATGCGAGATATCTCAAAAAGCTTGGAGAATCTTTTTTGAATCTCGATATCTTGATAATGGATGACATTCACCATCTTGGAGGTCATAGAAAATCACAGCAAGCCCTTCTTACTATAACCGATGCCCTCCTTTCCCATAAGAAGCCTATAATTCTTTCATCTTCCAAGCCACCCGCTTCGATACCAGACATCGACCGACACCTCGCTTGTAGGTTAGGATCCGGTATTCTGGCTGAAATCACAGGGGTTGAAGAACAAACAAGATTTGGCATACTCAGAAATAGATTAACAAGAGAAGTGGTGAATATTCCAGATGATATTATATTTTATCTAATTAACATTACTGAAGATGTCTCCGAGCTTCTCCGCTTCGCCGACACTATACTCATTCCCGGCATTAAAAACGGAACAGTTGATTTATCGCGAATCAGGAGACTCCTTGGCTCCAAGAAATCGACAGTAATCACCACAGATAACATCCTCGACTCCGTGGCACGCTATTACGCTATAAAGCGATCAGAATTAAGCTCAGGGTCCAAACGACGTAGGACTTGCCACTGTAGACATGTAGCAATATACCTTTGTAAAGAAATTCTAGGCCTCTCGCTCCAGGAAATTGGGAGCGTACTAGGAAAAATGAATCATTCCAGCGTATTATACGGGTTAAAAAAAATAGAAAAAGATATGAATTATAATCGACAAACTTTTCAGGAAATTCGAGAGCTAAAAAGGATAATAACATATTGTTAATTCTAAAATTTTTTAGTACAATCCAGGTGATAATACCCAAAATTCATTGTCGGTTATGAAGGTAAAAATAATAAGAACTCATGTATAGAATATATTGTTAAATCAATAAGTTAAAATAGTTTTTGAAAAATAGGTGCCGCCTATTGTTATTCCTGTTTTGTACTTAATACTAAAATAACCATAAACATCTTTAACAAGGAGAATGTATCATGAAATTGACCGTGGATCGTAGCTTATTGCTGAAGGCGTTGGGCAGGGTTCAAGGAATTATTGAGAAAAGGAGTAATATGCCGATTCTGTCCATGGTGTTGTTGGACGCAACTACACCCGATCTACAGATTTCTGCTACGGACCTGGAAATAGCATACCGCCAGACCTTACAGGCAAGCGTAAAGGAACAGGGGGGCGTTGCTACGCACGGTAGAAAGCTCTTTGAGATATTGAGAGAAAGCACCGCAGATCACATCGAAATAAGCAGTATGGAAAACAATTGGATTAGGATTTATGATGGAACAGCTAGATTTAACCTTGCCGGGCTCCAAGCTGAGGAATATCCGGTTCAGATAGAACCGTCCGATGTCGAGTTGCTCGATATTGAGGGCTCCATCATAAGTGAGATGATAGCTAAGACAATTTACGCTGTAACCTTGGAGGAGGCAGGATTCAAACTATCTGGGATTTACACAGAAAAGATTGCTGAAGCAGAAGGTGAAGTTCTGCGTATGGTAGGAACCGATGGCCACAGACTCTCCTTGATTGATAAGACTATAGAGGGTCTCGATAAATTGGATCTATCGGGTGGGGTTATGATACCAAAGAAGGGAATGAATGAGATTAATCGGCTAGCTTCTGAAGGAGGCCTGATACAAATAGGTTTCAAGCAAAATAATTGTGTAGTGAAAAAGGATGGAGCGGTTATAATTATTCGCCTATTGGATACCAGGTTTCCGGACTACCGTGCGGTAATTCCCAAGGCGACAGGCCACAAATTGAGGGTAGACAGGGGTTTTTTGCTTCAGGCAATGAAAAAAATGCTCATTTTGAGCAGTGAAAGATATAGGGCTGTGAAAATAACGCTTGCCGACGGCATATTAGATCTTCACTCTACAAATCCTGACTTGGGTGAGGCTGAAGAGAAGATACCTGTGGAATACGACGAAGAGCCTTTGGAACTGGCATTCAACGCGCGTTACTTCATAGATGTGTTGCAGAATATGGAAAGCACTGAAGTCGAACTGGGCTTCGTGGATAACTCGAAACCATGTGTAATAACGGGAGAATCTGACGAGGGCTTTTTAGGTCTAATCATGCCCATGAGGATATAAAAATGAAGCAGGCAACAGCAGATTATAGAGCTTCGGCCATAAAAGTATTGGAAGGGCTGGAAGCAGTAAGAAAAAGACCGGCGATGTACATAGGAAACACTGCCTCTGAGGGTCTTCATCACCTTGTATATGAGGTGGTGGATAACAGTATTGACGAGGCCCTAGGTGGCTATTGCGATTTTATAGACGTTCAGATCCTTCAAGACGAAAGCGTAATTGTGGTTGATAATGGCAGGGGTATCCCTGTGGACATGCATGAAACAGAGGGAATTCCGGCCCTAGAGTTGGTAATGACTAGACTTCACGCAGGGGGAAAGTTTGATAATAAGACCTATACAGTGTCAGGGGGCCTGCACGGTGTTGGAGTCTCAGTTGTTAATGCCTTGTCGGAATTTTTGGAGGTGGAGGTCTATCGCGACGGCAAGATATACACGCAGAGGTTTGAGCGGGGTAAAAAGACCACGGAATTAATTGTAAAAGGAGAAACTAAACGCCGGGGAACCAAGATCCACTTCAGACCTGATCCTCTCATATTTAGCAATATGTTTTTTGATTTTGAACTTCTGGCTAGTAGAATGAGGGAGTTGTCTTTCCTTACTAAAGGCGTGAAGATTAGGATCTCCGATGAGCGAACGGGAAGGAAAAAGGAGTTCATTTATGAAGGCGGTATCCGATCTTTCGTGGAATACCTCAACCGAAACAGAGAGGTAATTCATTCAGAGCCAATATACATTTCTGGGCAGAAGAATAAGGTAATTGTTGAAATAGCCTTTCAATACAATAACTCCTATAAGGAGAACATCTTTAGTTTTGCTAACAATATAAATACAAAAGAAGGTGGAACTCACCTGATCGGTTTCAAATCTGCTTTAACAAGAAGTATAAATCAATATCTCCAAGGTTCTCAATTGTCAAAAAATTTTAAGGGAAAGCTTACGGGAGATGATGTTAGAGAAGGGTTAACGGCTGTTATTAGTGTGAAGCTTCCTGATCCTCAGTTTGAGGGACAGACTAAGACCAAGTTGGGAAATAGTGAAATTAAGGGATATGTGGAGAACTTGGTAAACGAGGGCTTGAGCGCATTTTTTGAAGAAAATCCTTCTGTTATCAAGGGCATTCTGGCAAAGGTAATTGATGCTGCTCGGGCACGGGAAGCGGCTAGAAAGGCAAAGGAACTGGCAAGGCGAAAAGGGGTCCTCTCTGATCATTCTCTTCCTGGTAAACTTGCTGACTGCCAGGAGAAGGACCCTGCGAGGAGTGAGATATTCATTGTAGAGGGTGATTCTGCAGGTGGGTCGGCTAAGCAGGGCAGGGATCGGAGATTTCAGGCCATCTTACCTTTGAAGGGAAAGATATTGAACGTGGAAAAGGCAAGATTCGATAAGATGCTTTCAAGCGAAGAAATTCGCACCATGATATCAGCCCTGGGCACGGGTATTGGAGATAAGGACTACAACATTGGTTCCCTTCGGTATCATAAGGTCATTATTATGACAGATGCGGATGTGGACGGCTCCCACATCAGGACCCTACTTCTGACGTTTTTCTTCCGCCAGATGCCGGAACTAATTGACAGAGGTCACCTATACGTAGCGCAACCTCCACTTTACAGGGTTGTTGAAGGTAAGGATGAGAGATTTCTAAAGGATGAAGATGAGTTCAATGAATTTATACTCCAGCGGGTCTCTAGCAAAGGATCCCTGAGGCTTGAAAATGGAAACCGAATCGAGGGCAGACAGCTTAGTGCCATTTTAGGGGGACTCATAAAATTTTACCGAAATGTAGAGAAACTTATGAGAAAAGGTTTTGCCAGAACCTTTATTGATCAAATTGCTAGAACTGGTCTGGATGATCGTAGAAAGTTCAAAGACAAGAATTTTATGGAGGGCTTCTTGAAAGGGCTGCAAGACAGAGGTTTTAAAATAACGGATATTCGGGTGCGAGATGAAGATGGTTACTATGAATTTAGCATTTCTGATGGTCCCGGAGTTACCCATGTCTTTACAGTAGACTGGGAATTTATTTCAAGCCCGGAGCTTAGACAAATAATAACCATGTCCCCCATATACAAGAACCTCACCCAAAAGCCCTTCGTAGTTTCCTTCGATGGAGAGAAAAAGACTGTGGAGGCGCCTGAAGAGCTGGTGGAACTGATGCTAGAAAAAGGCAAGAAAGGCTTAACGGTTCAAAGATACAAGGGGCTTGGTGAGATGAATCCTGAGCAACTATGGGCCACCACCATGGACCCCACGCGTCGCAATCTGCTTCAAGTGCGCATTGAAGATGATGTTGAGGCAGACGAGATATTCACCATCCTAATGGGAGACAAGGTTGAACCCCGTAGGGCCTTCATTCAGAACAACGCCCTTGAGGTCCATGAGCTGGATATCTAAGCCTCTTGGGTAAAAAAACCGCCGTATGACAAATCAAAGAGTTCTTCGGGCTGCTGAAAGCAACAGATAAAGGAATAATCAAATGATGGAAAGCAAATCGGCCATTGAGTTCGTTAAGATCGAAGATGAGATGAAGAGGTCCTACCTGGAGTATTCCATGAGTGTGATCGTTGGTAGAGCCTTGCCTGACGTACGAGACGGGCTAAAACCTGTGCACCGTCGTGTCCTCTACAGTATGTATGAGCTCAAAAATACATACAACAGCCCATTCAAAAAATCTGCTAGGGTGGTCGGTGATGTCATAGGTAAATATCATCCTCATGGAGATGCAGCGGTTTATGACACAATTGTGAGGATGGCCCAGGACTTTACCATGCGTTATCCGTTGGTAGACGGGCAGGGAAATTTTGGTTCAGTAGATGGAGACCCTCCTGCTGCCATGCGGTATACAGAAGTCCGAATGACCAAACTAGCCCAGCATTTTCTGACAGATATACAAAAGGATACTGTCGATTTTACTCCCAACTATGATGGTTCGTTGACGGAGCCTGTGGTTCTCCCGACCCCTATCCCTAATTTACTGATTAACGGTTCTGCCGGGATCGCGGTGGGAATGGCCACCAATATCCCCCCACATAACCTGACCGAGATCTGTGAGGGTTTAAAGTTACTAATCGATAATCCAGATGTCACACCAAAGGAATTGATGAGAGTAATCCAAGGCCCTGATTTTCCCACAGCGGGTTTTATCCTCGGACGCAAAGGTATTCAAGAAGCTTATGAGACTGGTAGGGGTATCATAAAGATAAGGGCACGGGCGTACGTTGAGAAAGTAGGGGCAAATAGAGAAAGGATTATAATCTCTGAGATTCCTTATCAGGTTAACAAGGCTAAGTTACTAGAAAAGATTGCCGAGTTGGTGAGGGAGAAAAAAGTTGAAGGGGTTACGGACATACGAGACGAGTCGGATCGAGAGGGCATGCGTATAGTCGTAGAGGTTAAGAGGGATGCCAACGCGATGGTGATCCTGAACAGATTATATAAATATACCCAAATGGAGATCTCCTTAGGGATAATTCTCCTGGCTATCGCAAACGGCAGGCCAGTGATCCTGAACCTCAAACAGATTCTTCAGCATTTCATCGGTCATAGAAAAGAGGTGGTCCTGCGCCGCACGAGGTTTGACCTTGAACGGGCTGAGCAGCGGGCCCATATAATAGAAGGTCTTAAAAAGGCCTTGGATTTTCTTGATGAAATTATAGAGCTTATCAGGTCATCCACAGACCCTAAGGATGCCAAACAGAGACTGATAAGTGAGTTTGAATTCTCGGAGGCCCAAGCCCAAGCTATATTAGATATGAGGCTTCAGAGATTGACGGGATTAGAGCGAGACAAGATCAATTCTGAGTACGAAGACCTTATAAAGAACATCGAAAGATTTAGAGCGATTCTATCAAATCCCTCTATGGTTATGCAGATTATCAGGGACGAGGTTAGTGATATTCAAGCTGAGTATGGTGATGACCGCAGGACCGAAATTCTAAATGAAGAGGGTGAAATTGATCTAGAGGATTTGATAGCAGAAGAAGACATGGTTGTTACCATCAGTCACCGTGGGTACATCAAGCGCAATCCCATTACCCTATACAGGGCCCAGAGAAGGGGAGGAAAAGGGTTGATGGGGGTGAAGATAAAGGAGGAGGATTTTGTCGAAAGCCTGTTTGTGGCATCATCCCATGATTATCTCTTGTTTTTCACCACAGAAGGAAGAGTACATTGGAGGAAAGTGCATGAAATACCCGAGGCTGGCAGGGCTGCGCGAGGAAAGGCCATAGTCAATCTGCTAAACCTCAGGGGGGGAGAGCGTGTAGCAACTACTCTTTCTGTGAGGGACTTTGGGGCTGCTAAATATCTGGTGATGGCAACAAAGAAGGGCCTAGTAAAAAAGAGTGAGCTCAGCCTTTTTAGTAGACCGAGGTCCATAGGGATTGCAGCGATCAGGATCAATGAAGGCGACGAGCTGATTGACGTGAGGATGAGCAATGGTGATCAAGATATACTTTTGAGCACCCGGCATGGCAAATGCATCAGGTTTCACGAAACGGACTTGCGGCCAGTGGGCAGGGTTGCGGTCGGAAATATTGGGATAAGGCTCGCCCAAGGAGATGAGGTGGTGGGTATGGAAGTGTTAACCGAAGGCGCCACTGTTTTGACGGTTACGGAGAACGGCTATGGCAAGCGCACCAGGGTAGAGGAATTCAGGGTGCAATCTAGAGGTGGTAAAGGCGTTTTCCTTATAAAATGCACGCCGAAAAATGGACCTGTTGTGGGCTCTTGTCAGGTCAAGAACCACGACGAGATTATGATAATAACCGAGCATGGTATGATAATAAGGGTTAGGGCGATTGATATCTCGGTCATAGGCCGGAATACCCAAGGGGTCAAGCTGATACATCTTGAGCAAGGGCAGCGCGTGGTTGGGCTGGCAAAGGTGGTAGAGGATTGATGTACGATGTAGCGGTAATAGGGGCTGGTAGTTGGGGCACAACCCTGGCAAACCTGGTGGCAGAGGGGGGTCACGATGTCAGTTTATGGGTAAGGGAGAAAGAGGTTTGTGAGCAAATTAAAAGGGAAGGGGTTAATCAAACTTTTCTCCCGGGCATCAGACTCTCTGAGCGTCTTAGACCTTCCAATGATCTGGCAGAGGTACTGGAGGGCAAGGACCTGGTGCTCATGGTGGTCCCAAGCCACGTGTTCAGGGACGTGCTGGTTAAAATGCAGCCATTCGTGTCGCCAAGAGCTATTATCTTGAGCGCCACTAAAGGGGTAGAGAATGATAGCCTCATGCTGATGTCCCAGGTAGTACAAGATGTTTTGGACAATTTTCCCCAGGATCAGTTTGGATGCCTGGCAGGCCCTAGCTTTGCTAAGGAGGTCAGCAGGCACTATCCCACAGCCATCACAATTGCTTGTAGTAACGTGGAGACGGCAAAACGACTGCAGAAGTACTTTTACAGAGACTATTTCAGGGTTTACGTATCAGAAGATGTAATCGGAGTTCAGTTGGGCGGAGCCCTGAAGAACGTCATTGCAATAGCCGCGGGGGCCTGCGATGGCTTGGGATTCGGCCATAACGCCAGAGCTGCCCTAATTACACGAGGGCTCGCCGAGATTAGGCGCCTGGGTGTCGCTATGGGGGCAAATCCATTGACCTTTGCTGGTCTTGCAGGAATGGGTGACTTGGTCCTGACCTGTACAGGAGACTTAAGTAGAAATAGGACAGTAGGGCTTGAAATCGGCAAGGGGAAAAATATTGATGAAATCACTACGTCAATGACAATGGTGGCAGAAGGTGTAAAGACTGCCCGATCGGCATATGCACTTGGCAGACGCCAAGGTGTTGATATGCCTATCACGGAGCAGGTCTATGAAATTCTGTATAAAGGAAAGAGTCCAAAAGTTGCAGTACGGGATCTTATGACAAGGGCCCTCAAATCCGAGCTTGATCATTGATAAAGTTATGGTTCATTGCATCTGTGGGTGAATTGGATCAGTCTAATCCCCAATACAAGCCTATCGATCTTCATCTCCTGGAAAGTATTATTTCCAGCACCGTGTTTTCTGGGCGAATTGTATATAGAACAAGCCTCGATTCTACGAACATATTGGCAAGGAAATTGAGTGAGGAGGGTTACCCTCTTGGCACTATAGTTGTAACTGATTACCAAAGGTCAGGTAGGGGCAGAATGAGTAGAAAATGGTTATCAGATCCTGGGAGTAATCTATTGTTTTCCGCTATTTTGAGACCAACGGGTGTTGCAGTCCAACAGCCAACTGGACTCAATAGCCTGTTCTTATTTAATGCAATTGCCGCTGTTGCAATGGTGGAGGCAATTAGGTGCGAGTACGGCCTGAAAAGCCAGATAAAGTGGCCAAATGATGTTTATCTAGAAAGAAAGAAGCTGGCTGGTATTCTTAGCGAGTTTTCCCTTAACTCGGGCATTATTGAATACGTGGTTGTGGGCGTTGGGCTAAATGTTCACTGGGCGCCGTCTGAACTGGCAGACAACGGTGAAGTTCCCACCTGTATTGATGCAAAGACGGGAAAACCTGCGTGCCGTACGAGGTTGCTGGGTGCTATTTTGGTGCGTATGGATAAACATTACCGTGGACTTGAGGCGGGGCAAAGAGAAGGAATCCTTGATTCCTATAAGGCTTACTCTGCGGTGTTGGGAAAGGAAATAAAGGTGCACGACGGCAAGGATGTCAGTGTATGCAGAGGTGTTGATATCTTGCCTGATGGAACTCTTGTAGTGGTTGGAAGAGATGGGGAGCAAAGATTTTTGCGCTGGGGTGATGTTTCTCTTAGGCTTTGAATGTGAGGAACGATTGGCTTGGCACTGATTAATAATGCCGATGGCTCACGCCCAAAGTTTGCTGTTGCATTCCTAAGTTTAGATCCTGTATTCTCGTAAAATATATAGGTGGCCACAGCGAACGCAGTGTGCACCTTCACCAATCTAACAGAAGACCCAAGGAGCTAGAACGTGTCGACTATTATGCCCAAAGGAGAAAAGTTACGTCAGGCAGTAAAATGGATATCCGAAAATCTCAGAGAGGAGCCAGACAGGACCCCTCAACAGATGATTCCCCTAGCCTCAGAGAAATTCAATCTCTCTCCGAAGGAAGAGAATTTCCTTGTTTCGTTTTATGCGGAGGATAAGGCCGAGAAATGACTAGATCGTGGTTGATAAGTTAAAGGATGTCTGATCTATTTGCCCTCCTGATGCACGCCCTAAGTGCCCTGATCCATCAGGCTACCAACAGAGGTATTATGAGCACGGGGGCTGTTAGGGGAAGCCAGCTTCCAGGCAAAGTTGGGTTGTGATACGCCACCCAGAAGGTGGTTGCGGCAACAAGAAGGCCAACTGCGAAAAATAGTGTGAAAAGGGTGCCCAGCGCCCACATAGCTATGAGAGCAGAGTGGCGTCTTTGTCTTGAAATCATGTACCACCTTGCTTTATTTTTCGGCTCAGGAACTCCACCTCTTTTCGGACCTTCGCTTCAGCTCTTATCTTTTTTTCAATGGTCTCATATGCATAAAGCACTGTGGAGTGACTCCGGTTTACTGCCCGTGATATGCTCTGCAAGGTCTCTTCGGTAAAGGTCCTGCAAAGATAAATGAAAATGTTCCTCGGATGTGTATGGATTTTTTTTCGCGACTTTGAACCAATGATCTCGGGGCCTATTTTATAGTATTTGCAAACCAGTTCTAGAATATCTTCCATATCAGCAATATCATTGGTATTGGTAAGATATCTTAGGGCCTCCCGGGCTAGGTCCCTAGATATTTTCTCGTTTAACAATTCAGACTTTGCCTTTAAGCAGTTCAGGGCACTTTCCATCTGACGTACGTCTCTTGTAAGTTTTTCTGCCAGCAGCTCTGCCACATCATCTGGCAGGGGAAGTTTCATTTCCAGGGCCTTTTTCCGAATTATTTTTACCCTGGTATCAAAGTCGGGCCTTTCTATGGTTGTGATCAGGCCACCTGTAAGCCTGGAAGAGAGGTCTTGAGAAAGAGAAGGAATGTCCTTGGGTGGGAGAGAGCTGGTGAAAATGATTTTTTTCTTGTCATTAAAAAGCGCATCCAGTGTATGTCCTAGTTCCGCCTGAGTTTTTTCCTTGCCACTGAGAAAGTGTACTTCCTCCAGCAACAACACGTCACAGGCTTCCCTATACTTTTTCTTAAACTCCTCGATGCGATTGTGCCTTAGACACGAGATCATTTCATTGGTGAAATCTTCTGCAGTGATATAGTACACTCTCTTGTCAGGAAAACATTCTAGGATCTTGTGGCACATGGCCTGGGACAGATGGCTTTTTCCCAGCCCTGTACCTGCAAACATTAATAGTGTGTTGTAACCCCAGGCAAAATCTTGGGCCATTGCCTTGGAGGCGGAATATGCAAACTCGTTGCAAGGGCCGACCACAAAGCGGTCAAAGGTAAAATTTCTATTGAGCCCAATATACCCCCTGGGCGGCCTGTTCCCCATATTTGGCAGACATAGCTGTTGGGGCACCTCAGAGGGTGGGGTTAATAGATGCTCGGGGCAGTGGTGCTGAACCTTAAATTCTAATGCCATGGGCCCGAGACCTGCCTTATCGAGTTTTTCCTGGATCAAGGCCTTGTAATTGTCTGCCACCCAATTTTTGGAGAAGCGGTTGGGGCATCCTAACACCAAGGTGCCATTTCGCCTTTCGAGGAAGCTGAGAGGCCTTATCCAGAGAGAGAAGCTATTTTTGGGAAGCTCTGCGCGTATTTGATTTTTGATCTCTTCCCAGACTTCTTTCATAAGACCTCCTATCTAAAAGTTGGGTTCGGTGGGCATATAAATTTGGTTAAGTTAATATAGGAAAGGAAGCGATCCCGGCTGCCAACAGGAGCCCTTTTAAAAAATTCAGGAATAAGTGTCAAAGCTCAGTGTGCTGAACTAGAACTTAGGTCATGTTTGGATTTCGACAATGGCTAACTTATGTCAATGCAAGGGTTTTTCTCTCGGACAAACGTAAGGTAGCACAGTTTAAGGAAAAAAGTTGGGCCTTAAAGTTGCCGTCATTAGTGGGGCTTACGGGTTATTAGGGTTTTTGTCGAAAAGATTTCCCACAATCTAGATCTTTGAATTTCTCCAATTTTCTTCTTTTTTCTAAGGAATTCATTTTTTTCTATTAGAATTTTTTGTATTTTGCCACACCGTGGTCAAAGTTTTTACTAAAAGCTACTTAATCCTCTTAAGAAGTTTTTCACAATGTTGTGCTGTCAGGGGCAAAGAATTTAAGAAATTCGCGCCCTTTCGACTTATTGTGCAGAATCATTTGGACGAATATGATTGCCTCGGCTAAATGGTGTATGGTAATTAACAAAAAAATTTCCTAACAGTTTAGAGCTTTGAAAACCTCGGCTCTGTTATGGCGGGCTTTATTATTACAAAATTTTCTATTCCTCTAGGATGCTGGAAATCAAAAGTGTGGTGTTTGAGCTTTGTAACCCGGCAAAAAGGGGGCACAGATGGGTAAGATAAGGGTGGCTGTTATAGGCGGTGGATGGTCGTTAGAAAGGGAGGTCTCCCTGAGTAGCGCGCGCACGGTCCAGGAAAATCTTCCAAAAGAAAAGTATCTGGTTCATTTCTACGACCCGATTAACGACTTGAAAAGACTAATTGATGACAAGGACAGAATCGATGTGGCCTTTCCGGTGTTGCATGGAAGATTCGGGGAGGATGGGTGTATCCAGGGGCTGCTCAAGATTCTCGGCGTACCGTTCGTGGGTTCAAGCGTGATGTCCAGTGCCATGGCCATGAACAAGAAGGTAGCAAAAGAGATGTATGAGGCTGTGGGGCTCAATGTCCCTAAGGACTTGATTGTAAGAAAGGGTGATGTCTTGGACGTGGAGGCCATTGTGGCTGCTGTGGGCGAGCGAGCCATGGTAAAACCCACTGTGGAGGGGTCGAGTTACGGGATTTCACTGTGCCACGGCCCCAGTGAAATCCTGGCAGGCATTAACAGGGCCCTCGAGCTGGCCGAAGAGGTCCTCGTGGAAGAATATATGCAAGGTAAAGAGGTGACCTGTTGTGTAATGGGAAGAAAAAATCTACACGTACTGCCCCTGATTGAAATTCGGCCAAACCCCTCCTACCCTTTTTTCACGTATGAGGCCAAGTATAAACCCGGGGCCTCGCAAGAGATTTGCCCAGCAGCCCTTGATCCTGAGATTTGCGAAAAGATCAAGGATATTGGAAAAAAAGCTCACAGGGTGCTTCGGTGTCGGGTCTGGAGCCGCACCGACGTGATAGTGGCCCGTGATAGAATTGCGGTGCTAGAGACAAACACAATTCCGGGGATGACGCCCAACAGCTTGTTTCCCAAGGCGGGAAGAGCAGCAGGAATGAGCCTTCCAGGGCTGGTGGACAAACTGGTTCAGTTGGCCTTGGAAGATTCAGCAGATTCTTGGTAATTGTTCTCCCGTTAACATTGTGACTATTCTGGTGCCACCTACCCTAGTTCTGAGCAGAACCCGCCCCGGGTTTTCCTCTGTTACTTTTCCGATGACTGCAGCCCGTCTACCATGTTTATGTTTCTGCAGTAATTTTAATAAGTTATCGGCATGCTCCGGAGCCACAAAGATAATGGCCTTGCCCTCGTTTGCAATATAAAGGGGGTCAAGACCCAGGATTTCACATGCGGATTGCACCTCTTTTTTGATGGGTATCTGTTCCTCAAAAAGTTCTATTCCAACACGGGACTGCTCCGCGATTTCATTAAGGGCAGATGCAATTCCACCCCTCGTGGGATCCCGGAGCACATGAATATCATACGATGCTTCAAGGATCTGTCCCACGATAGAGTTCAAAGGAGCTGAGTCGCTGACGAGGGCGCCCTCGAAGTTGAGGCCTTCACGTTGCGTGAGGATGGTTATTCCATGGTCAGCTATTGGGCCGTTAATCAATATGAGGTCTCCAGGCCTGGCATTGTGTGCCCCGACATCCCGCCCTTCTGGGATAAGGCCTATGCCAGAGGTGTTGATAAAGATTTTGTCAGCGTGGCCGCGCGGTACCACCTTGGTGTCCCCTGCCACTATTTTTACTCCTCCCTGTTGGGCGGACTGTCCCATTGATCTCGCTATCTTCTCCAGATCGTGGAGGGGAAATCCTTCCTCAAGGATGAGGCCGGCGGTTATGTATAGTGGGATTGCTCCCTGCATGCACAGGTCATTGACGGTACCATGGACTGCAAGGCTGCCGATGTCTCCTCCTGGAAAGAAAATAGGGTCCACCACGTAAGAGTCTGTGGTCATGGCCAGCGAAGAGTTGATGAGGGGGAGGACAGCACTGTCATCCATTTTGGACAAAAATTCGTTATCAAAGTAACGGAGGAAAATCTGTTGGACGAGCTCATGTGATGCCTGTCCTCCACTGCCGTGGTCAAGGGTGATCTTTCCATTAAACATCTTCTTTTTTTGCTCCTTTTTGATTGGACTTTGAAACGAGCTGAAGTAAAGTATGGAAGGAGGCCCCCACGTGTCAAGGGAAAACATGGTCGGAATGTTCCACGTGGAACATTTCTTCGAACTTTTCATGCGTGCTTTTTTGTGTTATCCAAGGCCAAAATGCTTGAGGCAACGACGGAGCCCAGAGGGATGGGCAAGATCATATCCATTGCAAATCAAAAAGGCGGAGTGGGAAAGACCACCACGGCCATAAATCTGGCTGCATCCCTTTCTGTGGCCCAGAAAAGATGCCTCTTGGTGGACTGCGATCCCCAGGGCAATGCCACCACCGGGCTTGGCTTTGAAAGGGCCGCTGTCACCAAAGGGGTTTATGATCTAATCATGGGCGACGGATGGGGAAGTGGTATTATCCTGGAGACCCTTGTCCCGGACCTGTACCTAATCGGCTCAACGACGGCACTGGTAGGTGCAGAAGTGGAGATTGCGGGATTGCCGTATAAGGAGTTTAGGCTCAGGGATAAGCTGCGGCAAATAAAGAGGGACTATGATTTCATTCTTGTTGATTGTCCCCCTTCCTTGGGATTTCTCACCATCAATGCGCTGGTCTGTGCCGATGAGGTTTTGGTTCCGCTTCAGTGCGAATACTATGCATTGGAAGGTTTATCGCAACTTATCACCACAATAAAGGCGGTAAAGAGGTCACTAAATCCCAACATAAAGCTGGGGGGGATACTGCTGACCATGTTTGATGTTCGCAATAATCTATCGCTGCAGGTGAGGGAAGAGGTGAGACGTCATTTCAAGTCAACCGTATTTCAGACCGTGATTCCGCGCAACGTGAGGCTGAGCGAGGCGCCTAGCCACGGCAAGCCCGTCTTGCTCTATGATGTAAGGTCAAAAGGTGCACAAAGTTATCTCGCACTTGCACAGGAAATCCTTAGAAAGGCCGAGTTACCATGACAAAAAGAAAGGCGTTAGGCAAAGGCCTGTCGGCCTTGATACCCGAGGCCGAGGCTCTTATTGAGGAAGAGACGGGGTATTTTTCTTGCCCCGTGGACCTCATTGACCCGAACCCACTGCAACCGCGTAGGGATTTCTCCGAATCAGAATTAAAAGAGATGGCTCAATCGGTTAGAGAAATGGGGGTGCTGACCCCGCTGCTAGTGAGCAAAAAGGGGGAGAGGTATCAGCTTATAGCCGGAGAGCGTCGCTTGCGTGCAGCTAAGATCGCAGGGGTGGCCCGGGTTCCGGTAGTGGTACGGGAGGTCAGCCCTGTGGAGTCACTGGAGATGGCCATTGTGGAGAATATTCACAGGAAGGATTTAAACCCTATAGAGGAGGCCGAGGCTTACCAGAGGCTGCTTGAAGAACTTAAAATAACACAGGAGGCCCTCGCCCAGAGGGTGGGAAAGGACAGGGCTACTATTGCAAACCTGCTCCGCCTTCTCAAGCTCCCGCCTCCAATACAAAAGGATTTGATAGAAGGGCGCCTGACTATGGGCCATGCTAGGGCTCTAGCGGGTGTAAAGGGGCAACAAAGGCAACTGGCATTGAGAGAACTTGTGATTGAAAAGGGGCTCTCGGTAAGGGAGCTTGAAAAATTGATTCGCTCGCGGGCGGTAACGAGAAGGAAAAAAGAGGGTACAGAGACGATTGACTATTACGTGGGTTCCCTTGCCGAGGATCTAAAGAGGAGCCTTGGGACAAAGGTGGAGATAAAAAGGCGCGGTAGCTCAGGGAAGATAATCATACATTTCTATTCTGACGAGGAGTTGGACAGACTTCTTGAAAGGCTCACTTGATGGAAACAGGTCAAGTCAAAGGCTGAGTGAAGAAAGGAGGAAAGATTGCGACTGGCGGTCATAGACGGTCAAGGTGGTGGTATAGGGGCCACAATAATAAAAGGGATTAGACAGGAGATTGGCCAAGGCGTGGAGGTCTTGGCCCTAGGTACAAATTCTGCTGCCACCTCCAGGATGATGAAGGCTGGTGCAAACAAGGGGGCAACGGGAGAGAACGCTATAGTGGTAACTTGTAAAAAAGTAGATATAATAATAGGGCCCATTGGAATTATAATGGCCAATTCCATGATGGGTGAAGTGACGCGCGAGATGGCAGCAGCCGTTACCACCTCTGGGGCACAAAAGCTGCTGCTTCCTCTGACTCAGGAGAACGTGTTGGTGGTGGGGGCAAGCACCGAACCTTTGCCACACCTTGTACAAGCGGCCATAAAGATGGTTAAGGAGATATTTGAAGATGTGTGAATCAGCACTTTATTTGGTGGATAAAGAGGGCGAAAAACTCATTATGGAAAACGTTGAGCTGATTGAGGCGGAAAACGGCAAACTTTCCGTGGTGGATCTTTTCGGGGAGAGAAAAGAGATAAAAGGCAGGGTTAAATCCCTGTCTCTTGTGGACCACAAGATCCTGGTAGAGCCCTTGCCATAAGGTTTTTATACGTTTAGGGATCCCAGAAAAACGCTTCTTTTTTCTGCCGGGGCCGTGGGATAACTTTTAGAACTCTCGTAGGAAGGCAGCGGAAAGCGCTTGCCTTGGGTTTTTTTGGACCAGCTCAGAAAGCCTTGAGAAAAATTCCGCCTCTTCCTTTCTTCCTCTTTTTGCACAGCCAGAAGCATATATTCTGCATTTTCTTTCAAGTTCTCTGATGGCTGCAGAGCGCTGTTCTGGGGAGAGGGATCCTGAAGATATGATTTTCACAATGGCTCGGATGCGAAATCGATCCATGCCCCAGTACCTGACCGACAGTTGGTCAGGGTGCCCTCCGTGCTTTACCACGAGAGGCTTTGGGATTAGATGAACAGGCCATTTGCAGGTGAGGCGAAGCCACAGGTCATAGTCTTCGCAGGCAGGTAGGCCTTCATCAAACCATCCGATTTCATCCAATACCCAGCGCTTAATCATTACAGCCGAGGGACTTATAAGGCAAAGCCGCAGAGATTGTTCAAACATGTAGCCCGAGGGTTTGTGGTGGATTTTCTTGGGGTTCACCCGCCGGGCGTTACGAATCCAGATTTCTTCTGTCTGGCAGGCCACGGCGTGAGGCTTGGCGTCAAAAAAGGAGACTTGGGTCTGAAGCTTATCATGGAACCAGCAATCATCGGAATCTAAAAAGGCCACAAGCGGTGCTGAAGAATGAGCTAGGCCTGTGTTCCTGCTCGCTGCCGGTCCACGATTTTCCTTGTGAAAGAGGGCAATAATATTCGTTGCATATCTTCCCAGTATCTCGTGGGTTTGATCCGTAGAGGCGTCATCTACAATTATGAGTTCGAAATCCTTGAATGTCTGTTCGAGGACTGAATCAATGGCCCTTGGAAGCCATTTGGCACGGTTGAAGGTGGGAATTATTACCGAGACCCTAGGACTCATAAGTGCACCCAGATTGCCACCAAGGCGCCCAGGAGAATAAAATTGGTCTCCACCAGGGCCTCAAATGAAATGCCAGGCATGGCCCATGCCCTTTCGTAAACCAGCACGCATGTGGCGGTCGTGGCCGCTGGCACCGCGGCTAGGCAAAACATGGGTGTTGTGATTCCGATGGCCGGGGCCAGTAAGCTGCCAGCGCCTACCACGAAAAGGAGCGCCTTCAGCAAAAACAGGGTCCTCTTTTCGCCCAAGAGGATGGGGAGGGTCTCAGAGCCAGCAATAAGGTCACCCTGTAGCTGGAAAATATCAAAGATTGCAGCTCGAACAAAGGCCAAAACAAGAACGCAGGATCCAATGACAATGAGGTCCGTGGCACCCTGCAACCTGCCATTCAACAAGGGTATTGCAATGATCAAGGCGGTCCACGCTAGGGCCTCAGAAAGGGTTTTTGACCCCGGGACATCCTTTATTTTTCTGTATCTGGTCCCAAGCCTAAGACCCTTGGGAATGAGGGGTACACTGTAAATCAGTCCCAATAAACTGAGGACTAACAGGGCGATAAATGTGCGAAGGCCCAGTTTTAGGGAAAGCCCTATGGCGCCCAGTATGCTCAAAGCACCCATAAATGCCAGGGCCCTTCCATGGCGCATGAGGAAAGAAGCCCTTTCTGGCTCGTTGTAGGCACTTGCAGTCCTGTCCAGAAACCTGTTCAAGACGTGCATGGCGTATATGTATAGGAAGGTTATGAGAGGATAAATGGAGGAAGGTTTATGAAGAAAATGACCAACAGAATAAGACATGGAAGCGGCAGCAGAGGCTGCAGCAACATTACTTAGCACCAAAGATTTGACAATTTTGTTAATGATTCGGCCAAGATGGGTTTCCTTTTTACCCTTGATTTTTTCCAATTCAGCAACGACGTCCTTTATCAGCCAATTTGGAGTCGAAGCACCTGCCGTAACACCTACTACGTCCATTTTCTCAAGTGCCTTTGCGTCGAGGTCACCGGGTGTTTCCACATGAAATGCGGGCTTGCCGGTGGATCGGGCTATCTCAACTAACCTTCTGGTGTTGCCGCTGTGATACCCCCCAACCACTACTATTGCGTCTACCTGACGCGCCAAGGCCCTCACTTCTTCTTGGCGCAGGTGGGTGGCCTCGCAGATAGTGTCAAAGACAAGGGCTCGTGGCGATCGCTCCTTGATTTTCTTGACAATCTGTTCGTAAGATTTCGCATTTTGTGTGGTCTGGGCAACCACAAAGACATTCTGGTGATCTATTGGGAGCCTTGAGACCTGGGACTCATCTGATATGACCCATACCTTGTCATCTCCATAGCCCTTTAGGGCCACCACTTCTGGGTGGTCAGCGTCACCTACGATGATCCCAGTATATCCCTTTCTAGTGTAATATCTTATGATGGCTTGAACGCGGGCCACCTTGGGACAGGTGGCATCTACTATCCGGGCCTGGATTTTTCGGAGTTCTGCCCTTAACCCGGGAGGGATTCCGTGGGCCCTGATAACAACCTTCGAAGCTGCAGCCTCCTTAAGGTCGTTGAGTACCTTGACCCCTTTTGACTCTAGCAGTTCCAAAACCTGGGAATTATGAATCAAGGGCCCCAGGGTATAGAGCCCCTTTGTGTTGTCCTTGTGGACCTCGGCCAGCACTATCTCCATGGCACGCCGAACCCCCATGCAAAAGCCGGCAGACCTGGCTATCTTGACCTTCATTTGTCCCTCTCCTCAAGGGCCGAGAAATAAAGATCCATGGCCCGGGTTAAGCTACTGAGGTCTTTTACCATTCCTATTGCACCTCTGAATCGACTGCTCATGGGAAGGCCTTTGGTGTACCATAAAAGCAGGCCCCGCATCATGCGAGCCGCCCCATGTTGTCCTACATGGTGGCACAGCAACTGAAAATGCTCTTCAATAAACTCTCTTCTTTCCCTGATAGTGGGCTTCTGAGGGGTGATGCCGGCTTCCAGTAGCAGTATCTGGCTAAAAATCCAGGGGTTTCCAATGGCGCCTCTACCGATCATAACCCCGTCGCTCCCGGTAATTTCTCTCATTTTGAGTGCATCTTCGGGCCTCAATACATCGCCATTCCCGATGACAGGTATAGAGAGGCTCTTTTTTACCTCTGTTATTATGGACCAATCCGATTTGCCAGAAAAGCCCTGGGAGGCGTACCTCGGGTGAATGGTAACGGCATCTGCTCCCATATCTTCTAACAGCCTGGCCATATCCATTGCCAGGGGATGACCGGGCTTCCACCCTGCCCGCATTTTGGCGGTAAGAGCGCGGGGCCATGCCTTTCTCACTTCCCGGATAATTTCCCTAAGCCTTCCGGGCTCAAGAAGAAGTGCGGCGCCAGCCCCTGTCTTAACCACCTTTCTTACAGGGCAACCTAGGTTAATATCAAGAATCTGTGCTTCCGTGTCTAGCACAATCTCAGCCGCTTTTGCCATAGTTCTCGGTTCTGATCCAAATATTTGGACCGCCAAGGGCCTTTCACGCGGATCAGATTTGAGATAACCTAGGGTTCTCTCTTGGTACAAGGTTAGACCTTTTGCGCTGATCATCTCTGTTGTGACGAGTGCGGCACCTTGGGTTTTTACCATGAGCCGGAAGGCAATGTTGGTGATGCCCGCCATGGGAGCAAGCACGAGCCAGTTTTTAAGCTCCACTGGGCCAATTCGGAGTTTATGGGGGATTGTTTGATAGGCTGCCATTAAAGACGGTCCTGAAAAAATCGAAGCCAGTTATGGCCCCTGATGGCCTGAATAGCTTGATCGTCGTAGCCATGGGATAAAAGGAGTTCTTCCAGTCTATCGAGGGCCTCCAGTCCTGATAATTCCGGAGGGCTCTTGTCAAATCCGCCTAAATCGGATCCAATACCAACCACATCAGGACCAAATTTCTGTACAACCGTGTCAAGGTGGGCAAAGACCGTGTCCAACCCGACATTTTGGTCGGGGGAGAGCATTTCAGGATTTAGGGTGATACCGATAACACCTCCTCGCTCTGCGACCTCCCTTGCCTGATCTAGGTCCAGATTTCTGGGGGTCTTGAATATCTCTTGAATGCCTGTATGTGAGCAAATCACACCAGTTTCGGTAAGATCCATAAGCTGCCAGAAGGCGTTTGGGTGCAAGTGAGCAGTATCTATAATTATATGGTTCTTGATAAGAATTTGTATAACGTGCCTTCCCGCATCAGTAATGCCATCGGCAAAATCAACACCATTTCCATCTGCCAGTCTGTTCCTGCCCATGTGGGTGAGGCCAACAACCTTGATACAATCTTCCTGGAGCCTTGCGATGTTTTCCTCTGGATCGTCAGCCAGAAAATCAGCATTTTCAAGTAACAATATGGTGCTAACCCTATCCTGTTCTTTGTCCAGCAGTTCCAAGTCTTCCTTTTTCCTTACAAGAGTTATGGTATCTAGACATGAGAGCGTATAGTTGAGTACCTCCTCATAACGGGCCTCAGATCCTGGACCGTTATATGAATCTTCGCAATGGAGGGCTGTACAAAAAAGCCTCGTATTGGTAGAGATAATTGTCTTAAGCGTCAGCGGGGCATCGGAAAGTTCAGACAATGGCTTGTCAATGCCGCGAGACATCATAAAATAGGGAAGATCAACATGGCCATCCACTGAAAGGGGTCTTTTGGTGAATAGCTTGACCCGCTTTTTCTCGTCAGCAAACCTTTCGATAAAATCAGAGTCTGGAATTATAACCGGAGAATCCTTCATGGTCACTTTTCAGTCATCCCCCTAATGGTATCCATTAGGATCTTTGCAACTCGCAGGACATTGCATAAATTTAATCAAATACGGTTGTTAGTCAAGAAGTGGCTAAAGGTATTTCTTACGTCTGGTTGTCAAGAAACACCGAAGCAAGGTCAAGGCAGTGTTCCCACCCCTGCCACCGCCAGGTAGGATGGAGGCGAGAAAGCAAAACGGCTAGGACCTGCTACGAGACACTAAGTGCCTGCCCGCAGAGCTCACACCATAGGGGCAGGCAGACTCCTAATATGTAACTGAAGGAAACAGTTTCCGGTTAGTATGTGGCAGGAAGAGTGCTGCCACGAATTCGTCCATAAAGGGCTGATAATTAGACAGCTCAATATTGGTCATTGCCCTTGATATGTTAAATGATTTTTCCAGGGCCTTTTCCGAGAGCAGGCAAAGTCTTGCCCCTGTGAGAGAGCTATTTCCAATAAATTCAATATCTTCTTTTGGGATATCCGGAAGTAAGCCGATTGCAATGGATTTTTCGATATTGAGGAAATTTCCAAATCCACCGGCTACATAAAACCTGTGGATTTGGTCAAATCCCATCCCAATATAGTCCATCAAGGATTTTATTGCAGCAAATACGGCCCCTTTTGACTTCATAAGGTTATCAATATCGGTCTCTGTGATGACAATAGGTTCCCCGCTTTCTGTTTCCTCTGCGAATGCTATAGTATATTCAGGAATGTCGTCCACGATTGCGAACCGGTCGTCCTTAAGGTCCCTGTTAAACTTGCCATCGGGCGCAATGATACCATTTTTGACCAATTCGTATATGCAGTCAATCAAACCCGATCCGCACAGTCCGCGCGGTTTGGCATTACCGATAGTCTGGTATTTCAGTTTTCCCTCGGAGATCTCAATTTTCTCGATCGCTCCTTTGGTGGCCCTCATTCCGCAGCGGGTGCCGCCGCCTTCAAAGGCAGGGCCCGCGGAGGCAGAACAGCAAACGAGCCACTCATTATTGCCTATTGCGATTTCTCCATTAGTTCCTATGTCTATGAGGCCTTGGACCTCAGGCTTGTCCGGGATGCCACAGGCCAGAACACCTGCCACGATGTCCCCCCCCACATAAGACGCTACGCTCGGTAGTGTTTCCAGAATACCTTCGGGATTAATCTGGATTCCGATTTCCCGTGCATAAATTTGAGGATAAATGTCAGCGGTAGGAACATAAGGGTCGAGGCGAATGGAGCAAGGGATCAATCCCAGTAGAAGATGGCTCATCGTGGTATTTCCAGCTGCTGTTATGGCAATAATATCTTCTCGGTCTATAGATTTTTCTGAGGTCAAGGTCTCGATAAGCTCATTGACATTCTTGATCACAGCCTTATGGACCGGTTCGAGGCCATCCTTTTTACATGCATGAATGATTCTGGAAATTACGTCTTCCCCGAAGCTTGCCTGGTTATTAGGCGTTCCAGAGACACCAAGGATTCTGCCGGATCCCATTTCTACAAGCTGTGCAACTACCGTGGTGGTTCCCACATCCACGGCAAGCCCATAAGCGTTGGCTGAGGTGTCGCCTGGATCAATCCTGAGGATACGGTAGCCGCCGGAGTGCTTCGCCACTGACGCTGTGACTTTGAAATCACTTTGTCGTAGTTTTTCAGACAGCCTTCTTAGGCAAGGAAGGCCTATGTTATAGGAATGCCATCCTATTTTTTTGCGAAGTTCCCTCGTGACCCTCTCAATATCCGAGATATTGTCCTCAAGGGTGGGCGCGGGCATTTCAAGATAGATTTTTCTCACCAGAGGAACAGCACCTGCCTCAGCCTCACCCTCTTCTCCCTCTGTGGTAATGATCTTTGCCGCTTCCATTCGGGTCTCTGGTGGTATGAGTACCTCGAGATTATCATAGACTTCAGTCTGGCATGCCAGCACATACCCTCTGTCTAGCTCTTCTTCTGAGAAAAAGGCCTTGGCCTGCTCATCGGGCTTGGCATTTCCCGAGGTAATTTGCACTCTGCATTGACCGCAGACACCTTCTCCGCCGCAAAGATTCTTGATAAAAACATCGGCTTGTCTTGCCGCCTCAGCCACAGTAGTTCCTTCTTCCACCATTGTTGATCGATTAACAGGCATAAAGGTTACCATGTATTTTGCCATTGGTTTGCTCCGTTGTTGGGGATTGACACTGTCTTACCATCGCTGTTAACAGCACAGGACGGCCGCAGCTTACATGTTCCAAATTGATATTTATATAGTACAAGGAGTAAAATGTGAAACGAAATTTCCTCAATGGGAGGACCGAAATGGGAAAGCAAGTTATAGAGCTTAGTGATCAAGAGGTCATGCGTGTCGAGTCTATCTTGATGGATTCAGATGAGAAAGAGGCTTTTGTATTCCTGAAAGAGGTGCTAAAGCCCAAGCTGAGGGCCAAGGGCAGCACAGCGCTAGATTCTTCCAAGGGTACAGGGATAATAACATAAGTGTCACCTACAATACCTTTAGTACGTGCAGCCAGCTTGGCCGCTGTTGATTGGCCTGTTCAATTGCAGCAGGTGACCCCATAACCTTTACTATGCCCTTTTCCTTGAACTGGGCCAGGATCTGGGCGAACGCCTTGAAATCACCAGGTGATGTACTGAGGACCTGGTCCCGTACTTCTTGTCTCGCCTCGTCAGTATCTCCTGTAAGATACCTGAGCATGGATGTATAACCCTTTGCATCGGGCAGCAAGGGCGCATCCAAATCCCCTATGGTGCCCACAATGGCGCTAGTCAATTCTCGCTCATCCATGGTCCTTGATTCAAGAAAGGAGGCAGCGCCATCAAAGGCATCAAGGGTGTTCTGGAGATTCGGATCGCGGTAGGAAACAAAGCTGATTATGCCTCCAAGGCGGTCAAACAAGCTGAAGGCTCCATATGCCCCACCCTGCACACGAACCTTTTCCCACAACCAGGTGGTCCTGAGGTACTTTGAGATAACCAGGGCCGAGCCGTGAAACTGGTATCCAAGTTCATACAGATTTGTGGCCTTGCCCACGTAGTTCACCTGCGCAGGGATCACGAGCCCCTCGTTTGGAGCCCCTGGAGCGGACCATTGCCACTCTTGAGCCCGTGTATCACCTTCGGGAATGAAGGACAAGAACTCTTCCAGTTGTTCGCGAAAGTCCGCATAATTGTCTTCATCTAAGGTGACGTTGACAAGGGTTTCCCTTGACCTGATCAATGCCTCTTTTATTTGTTCAAGCTTTTCAAGGACTTCAGGCCAGTGGTTTTTCACCTTCTCTGCAAGCTCCCGTAAGAAGAACAGATAGCTGATGCCCCCTATTTTTTCCGCAAGCCAGTATGGCTCGCAAAAATGGGACCTGAGCCTTAGGTTCACCATCTGGTGGCCGGCAGGAATCAGTCTTTGCTCCATTTGGGCCTTTTCTTCCATTACCATTTGCCGAAATCGCTCCTGGTTATCCAGCCTCGGGATCAAGAGGACATCCCGCAGAATATCGAGCATATCTTTGACCCCGTGGGTCATGGCCTTGGCACGCAGAAACAATTTTGCAGCACTCTGGGAGGAGTCTCGTGTAGGCGAGGAGAAACACTCTGCATGTATTCCGCCGGTCTTTTGACTTATGCGGCGTGTGAGGCTCACGTAGTCCTCTTTTTCCGTCCCCATTTCCAGCAACGCACGGCCAAAAAGTGGCACATAGGGAAGCAAGTGCTCCTCAAGGCAATGAAGATCAAATCCCAGGTCAAGGTAACAGATCCGGCTTGTAAAGAGGTCATGAAAAAGGACCCTAATGCCTGAGGCCTCTTCTTCTGCGAGGGGAATGGTCTTATTTATCTTATCAAGGTCCTGCAGGCCAAGGGATGGGATCTTTGCCAGGGCCTGGGGCGGGTCTGGCTCCTGCTGGCGGCGTTTGAGCTCCATGGTGTCTTTAACAAGCTGGCGCAGCTGTGCAGGTGTCAAATTTGAAGAGATCTTTGATATTCTAAGTCTTTCTTCCTCTTCCTCTTTCTTTCGCAATTGGGGATCGGGTCTCAAGATTAGTACCGAGCGGTGGGGGTTCTGCAACAGTGTTTGCTCTATTAGCGCCTCGAAGTAACGTTTCGAAGACGAAACTTTCTTCTTTATCTCGTCAAGGGGTTTCTCAAAGGCCAAAAGGGTATGGGGGTCAGAATCGTAGACCCACGTGCTCAGTGCCCTGAGCATGATTATGAGGCCACGAGGGTAGCTGCCTGTATTGTTTTCTCGAAGTCTAAATTCAATGGTGTTGATGGCAGCTTCTATGGTCTCTGGATCTATTCCCTTTTGGACCAGGTCTCGCAGTGTTTGGTCAATGAGATCCAGCACCTGGGACTCATTGCGGGGATCCATGCCCTTGAGGCCGGTGGAGAGATAAATTTGCCGCAGCTCTGCCCCGAGACCCTCACCGGCGATGTCCTCCCCAAGGCCCGATTCAATCAATGCGCGGCGAAGGGGTGAGCCAGGCATGCCAAGTAGAATGTATTCGAGGATGCGGAGGGAGAAATTTAAAACAGGGTCTTCGGGATTGGCGATGAGCCAATTGCTGGTGAGCATGGCCTTTGCTGACTCATCCTCCGTCATATAGGCGCGTTCCACCCTTCTTGGCTCCCTGAACCGAGGCTGTGTAGGCACAGTGGAATCCACCTCCATCGGGTCAAAGGCATCCAGATATTCACGCAAAAGCTCTAGCCTTGCCCCTGCGTCGTCATCACCATAAAAGTATATTCTGGCATTAGAAGGGTGGTAGTATGTGGCATGGAATGCCTTGAACTGCTCATAGGTAAGGTTGGGGATCTCCTTTGGATTTCCTCCCGAGTCGAGACCATAAGGTGTGTCAGGAAAAAGGGATTGGATGGAGTACTCCCCAAGTAGATTGTCAGGTGATGAATAGGCCCCCTTCATTTCATTATAGACTACTCCCTTTAGCCGAAATGGACCCTCCTCGCTTTCTGCCTCTATGTGCCACCCTTCCTGTTTAAAGATATACGGGTCCAGGATAGGATAAAATACTGCATCCAGATAAACATCAATGAGGTTGTAAAAATCCTTCAGGTTTTGACTTGCCACCGGATAACAGGTCCTGTCCGGATATGTAAATGCATTGAGGAAGGTCTGCAATGAACCCTTCAATAGCTCTACAAAAGGCTCCTTGACAGGGTACTTTCTAGAGCCGCACAGTACAGAGTGTTCAAGGATATGGGCTACCCCAGTGGAGTCCCGTGGTGGGGTCCGAAAGGTTATACCAAATACCTTATTTTCATCGTCATTGGAAAGGGAGAGCACCTGAGCCCCTGTTTTCAAATGACGGTATAATCTAGAGACGGTCCGATATTCCTTGATCTCCCGCTCTTCCTGCAGCTCAAATCCTTGAATCGTTTTCACCT
>Ga0209834_10000306_pt1 | contig 30429 bp, 21 predicted proteins | sample Mar14236cmmetaG_FD_184134 | JGI IMG/M metagenome (GOLD analysis project Ga0209834, IMG submission 184134) | Marine hydrothermal vent microbial communities from Guaymas Basin, Gulf of California to study Microbial Dark Matter (Phase II) - Marker... ... | reverse complement strand
TCATATTGGATCCCAAGCCTGGGAACAAGCCTTTGATGCCGCTCGACGGCTAGACGATGCCCACAAAATGGCTGAAGTGATTGATTTAGCCTTCAGCCCATTATTCCACGCCGGGCGCATCAAGCTGCTGGCCAACTGGCTGGAGATCCTGCCAGAGGAAGGTTATTTAGCTTTTCCTATTATGACCCTTTTCCAAGGGATCTTGTTTACTTCGCTTGGAAATCCAAGGAAAGGTTTAGAACAATTAACTAATTCATTAAATAATGAGAATATCAGAAAAATCAAGACTATTTATTATCGAGGGTTAATCTGTAGAGCCACAACACTTCGACTACTGGGAAATTGCATTGAAGCGCTCAATGATCTAGATATTATTTTTGAATCTAGATTTGAATCTATCGCTACAACGAATCTAATGGCTGAGGCACAAAGAGAATCAGCCTTATGCAATAATCACCTAGGAAATTTCAAGGAAGCGGTTAAATTATTTTATGCATCCTTGGACTCTTACCAATTTATCAATGACATTAACAACTCCGCGCTAGTCCACTCAGATTTGGGTTGTGTATTAATGACCCACGGTAAATTAAAACTTGCAAAAGTTCATTTCTCCGAAGCACACGAAATTTGGAATCGATTAAGTAATTACAGTCAACTTTCAATTCTGCTCAATAATCTCGCTACATTATCAACATTATTAGGAAACTACACTAAATCGGATGAACTACTCAAACAAGCAGAAAAATTTTCTATTCAAACTCATAATTCTAGAATTCATTCCTACGTAATAGGAAGTAAGGGTGATTTAGCATTGTTCCTTTCTAATTTTGAAGAAGCCTACAACCAATACAAAAGAGCAGAAAGTTTAGCAAGTACCGTTCAAGAGACTTTCCTGTTATCATATTTGCTAATAGCCCAAGCAACTTGTTCACGTTATCTAAAAAATTTTGATGATGCAAAAGTAATCCTCGAAAAACTATTCAAAAATGTTTATCGAGGAGCTTCCAAATTTGAACTCGGCCTGTGGCACCTTGAATGGGGCTTAACCCACCTGGCCCAAAACTCGCTGGTTACAGCGCTGGAAGCATTCCAGGCTGCCAGGGATATTTTTGCCGGTGAGAGCAGACCTTATGAGCAGTCCAAAGCCCTGCTGGGCTTATGCCTTGTGGCTGACGCCCAGGGCAAAAACAGACACCTCAAGGATTACCTGGACGAACTGCTGTCAACCCTTTCTGAAGTAGAGACCCTTCAACCCCTGCTGCCGGAGTTCTGTCAGCAGCGCGAAGGGATCAAACGGATATTGTCTCACCTGTCAGGTCTGGACAAGCTTGAAAGTTGTTGGGATGAAATCAGCCGCTATCGGCAAGGTTTGCCTGAATTTCAGAAAAGAATTTATCCTAAGGCAGCCGCTGTATCCGAAATCCCCGGCTTGGAGATTCAAGCTTTCGGAGAAATCCGCGTTCGCCGGGCAGGGAAGAGGATCACAGCCTCGGAATGGATCCATCAAAAAACAGTCCGGGAACTCCTTTTTTTCCTCCTCTCCCATCCGCGGGGCGTGACCAAAGATCAGGTCGGACTTGCTTTCTGGCCCGACAGCTCACCCAGCCAGCTCAGCTGCCAATTCAAGAACGCGATTTACCGTCTGAGGCGTGCGCTCGGCGTGGAAAGCATCCTGTATCACCAGGAGACGCGCAGCTATTCCTTCAACTGGTCTGGCCGATATACATACGACGTGGATGAGTTCACAAATGCCCGCAAGCTGGCAGACAGCCTGCCCGGGGAGGAAGACCGCACGGAACACTTGCGCCGAGCCGTAGCATTTTACAAACACCCATTCGCCCCCCAACTGGAAGGTGTCTGGGCGGAGCCCATTCGCCGCAAGCTTTATCTTGCCTATGAACAAGCCCAACTGGAACTTGCCGCCTTCGACTTGAGGGCCGCAAACTACCCAGGCTGCAGGGACGCCTGCCTGGCGGTCCTGGAAATCGAGCCCTGCCAGGAAAAGGCCTATCAGCTCTGCATGGAGGCTTATTCAGGCATGAATGATCTTACTGAACTCCGTAGATTATTCATTAGTTGCGAAGAGAATTTTAATAAAAATCTCGGAATTAGACCATCAAATATTACTATCAATTTATATAAAGAATTATCATTAAAATAACATTTCTCCAATTAAGAGATAGGTTAGTAGCCATCTTAGTACGTTCATCTCCATTAGTATATCTTCATACTCATGTAAATATTGGAGGTGAAAAAGTGAATAAAATAACAAGCACTATTCTGAAACATCACTCTAATATTGTGCAAGTTATTCCGATTATCCTAATTAGCCTACTAAAACTAGTCATATTGAAAAACCCTGGGGCAACAGGCGGAACAGGAGGTTGGTAAATTTATATTCTTAAACTTTTATTGTCATTAACTAACAGAATACAAAGTACTCGTTCCTGAGTGACCCGTGCTAAAATTTGATTGACGCCCTGCATTCAACATAGGGGGGAATCCCAGAGAAATCAGACCCCTGGGATCTCTCACTTTCCAGGTCCGGAGTATCTCTTGAAACTTATTTCCAGCATCTTCTAAAATCGCGCAGAACACCGTCTTCACGCGCTCTGGCAATCGATCCTCCAAGGTTCCTGCATACGAGCTTGCTGCTGCCTGTCTTGGGGCAGGAGAAGCTCTCCTGAGCGCTTTTCTCTATCCCTTCACTCACCTTGCTGCTATCCCGTCCGATTTTTCCGGCACTCATCCCTAGCTGACGGGGACAAGAAAAAGACGGCTTAGACAATTCAAACATGGAAGCTGGGATTGGAATGGCAAGCTGCTGGATGATCTGGATCTGTGCTTGAATGTCATTGCAATATGCTGATCACCAGGGATTTGCCCTTGATCTCCCGCGAGAGTTACTTGAACGTTTTTGATTTCCCGGTGAGCGGGTATTATCAAAAAATCGGCTTTGGTTTTAGTAAAGAACCTTTCACTGCCACGGGATCTGATCAAATACTATTTCAGGACCTTCCAGCAGCCATGGCTTCCCTTTTAATCAAAATACAAAAGGTGATTTCCAGCCCTGTCCTATTAGAAGGAATCCAACACTGGGGGCTTGATTCCGCAGACACAGGAGTCAGATACCTTGCTCCCAATCTCCTGGCTCCAAGTCCTCCTATTCCGGCTATCCTCGCTTGGAAAAAGCGCTTCAGCTCATCGAAGATAAGCGCAATCCAGATGGAACCTGGTTGTTGAAATTTTACTCCATGAAATATCACTGGAAAATTTTAAAAAGAAGACCCAATAAGTGGGCCACCGCATACGCCTGCCGTGACTCGGGATCTCGTTTGTCTTTTTGGTGATTTTTTCCGAGTTACTTGCTCAGCGGGTTTTATATGATCCTCGCACCCCTAAATAAATCTTTCCGGGAATATCGTTTGACCTGTTTTCAGCTAGCAGTTACACTATAATGAAGAGCAACAGTCCATTATTTTTAAGCTGATCAATTGATTCAAAATATCACTTCCTGCTTGATTGAGATCTTCATATGACCCGTGAAATCCTCATCGTTCTTTCCATATTGGTCGGTGCGGTTGTGCTTTTCATCAGCAATCGTGTCAGGATAGATCTGATAGGCCTCTTGGTTCTGGGAAGCCTGGCTGTTTCCGGAGTGATAACCCCATCCGATTCGTTGGCTGGTTTCAGCAATCCAGCCGTGATTACGGTCTGGGCTGTTCTTATTCTGAGTGGAGGGCTGGCGAGGAGCGGGATTGCCAGCAAGCTGGGTAAACTGGTCCTTCAGCTAGCGGGGCAGAGCGAAATCAAGCTGCTGCTGATCATCATGCTTACCAGTGGTTTCCTTTCAAGTTTCATGAACAGCATTGGGGTGGCGTCATTGTTCCTGCCAGTCGTTTTGAATATTGCCCGCCGGACTGATCGACCTCCTTCTCGATTCTTGATACCACTGGCTTTTTCTTGCTTGTTAGGCGGACTCAATACCTTGATCGGTACACCGTCCAATATACTCGTCAGCGAAGCCCTTGGCAATGCGGGATTAGTTCCCTTCCAAATGTTTGACTTCGCCCCGCTTGGTTCTTCGCTCCTGATCGCAGGTACCATCTATATGGTTTTTGTGGGACGCCATTTACTGCCGCAGAAGGACATCACCAAAGACCTCGATTCAGGATACCCAGGCGTATCCGAATATTATGACTTCCAGGAACGGTTAGCCTTTGTTCATCTGCCGAATCCTTCCCACCTGAACGGTAAAACTCTCCAAGAAAGCCGCCTGGGGACAGCGTTAGGACTCAATGTGGTCATGATCGTACGCGATCGTGAAACCATTCATGCGCCCAATCCTGACTTTCTCCTCCAAGCTGGAGACCGCCTTCTTGTGCAGGGCCACCTTGACCGACTGACCGAGATCGACGATCAAGACCACCTCTTATTAGAGCAAGAACCTTTGCCTGTGAAGAAAATCTATTCTTCTCAAGTCCAACTTGCAGAAACAACCATCCCACCAGGCGGGTCAATCATCGGAATGACTTTGCGTCAAGCTGCTTTCCGGCACGTCTACAAAGTCATCGTTTTGGCTATACGCAGAAATGACAAGTTCTTTCACACAGATCTGGAAGAAATCGTGCTGCAAGAAGGGGATACACTTCTTGTCAAGGGGCATCAATCTGACATCCAGCATCTTCAGGAAAATGAGGAATTCATCCTCAATCAGCGCGGGGCCTATCCTGATTACCAGCTCGATGATCATCTAATAATGGTCCGGATCCCAGCTGATTCGTTATTGGCAGGGTCCTCCCTCGTCAACAGCCGTCTTGGTGATGCCTTTGGTCTCAGCGTTCAAGGCATCATCCGCGAGGACAAGACTGAACTGATGCCTGATCCCAATGAAATTCTTCAAGTTGGAGATGTCTTGATCGTCAAAGGCAAACAGGAGGACCTGAGTACAATCCGCGGACTGCAGAATCTGATCATTGAGGCACAATTCCACCCGGACTTATCGGAGCTTGAAACTGATGAAACCGGCCTGATTGAAGCTGTGCTTTCCCCTCATTCCAGGCTCGCCGACCATGAAATCCGTGAGCTGGACTTTCGCGCCCGCTACGGTTTAACTATTCTGGCGATTTGGCGGGGAGGACGCGCCTATCGATCTCACCTGAGAGATATGCAGATCAAAATGGGTGATGCTTTCCTTTTGTTCGGACCCCGCCGCAATTTGCGCATCTTCGGCACTGAACCGGATTTCCTGGTTCTAAGCGAGGAAGCCCTGCCCGCGCCACGTACAGCGAAAATCCCCCTGGCGTTATTGATTATGGCGCTGGTTCTCTTTTCAGCGATCCTCAACATCCTGCCCATCGCAATCGCAACGGTAGTCGGCGTCGCTTTGATGATCCTGACTGGCGTCTTGAGGATGGATGAAGCTTACCAATTTATAGAATGGAAGGCAGTCTTCCTGATCGCCGGCATGCTCCCTCTTGGCACAGCCCTGGAGGAAACTGGCGCAGCCCAACTAATCAGCGACAATCTTCTTTCCCTGATTGGGAACGCAAGCCCCTTCTTGTTGGTGACAACACTGTTCTTCTTTACCTCCCTGGCATCCCAGATCATGCCCAACCCCGCTGTTGCTGTTTTGCTTGCGCCTATCGCACTCAATGCCGCTTCAGAATCCGGGTTGTCACCCTACCCACTGATGATGACGATTGCAGTGGCCTCGTCTGCAGTATTCTTAAGCCCGATAGGACATCCAGCCAATTTACTGGTCATGGGACCGGGTGGATACCGTTTTTCCGACTACTTTAAAGCAGGACTGCCATTAACTATCCTGACCTGGGTGGTAATTATCTTCCTTATTCCTCTCCTCTGGCCATACTAATTTCACTCAATCGCCGCAACCACTGAACTTATCGGAGGCCTTTATGGAACAATTACTCAGTATTTTGATTGGAATTGGGCTCAGTGCTACCTGCGGATTCCGGATCTTTGTCCCCCTGCTGGGCATGAGCATTGCCTTCCATGCTGGTGCGCTTAACTTTGCCCCTGGTTTCGCCTGGATCGGCTCCTGGCCGGCGACCATCACTTTTGGGATCGCCATGGTGCTGGAAATCGCTGCCTACTACATTCCTTGGGTAGATAATCTGCTCGATACCATTGCTACACCAGCTGCAATTATAGCTGGAACTATTGCAACAGCCTCTATGATTGGAGATACTACACCATTCTTCCGCTGGTCAGCAGCTATCATAGCAGGCGGAGGAGTTGCCGGTTTGATCCAGGGCACAAGTGTCGCTGTTCGGGGATTTTCGGCAGCTTCCACTGGAGGAATTGCAAATCCCGCTGTCTCAACTGGGGAATTGGCGGCATCCATTCTGGGCACTGTTCTCTCCATACTGGCCCCATATGTGGCTATCATTCTGTTCGCGCTCCTTCTCAGCATGATTATGCGGCAATTAACAAACAGGAACAAAGCTAAGCCAGCCTGACCTACCTCCTCCTATGAGAAGAAAAGACAAAGCAGTTGTTGACCGTAATAGAATAGACAGGATCATCCAAGCGGCTGAAATCTGCCACTTGTCCTGCTGTCTTGATGACCGCCCATACCTTATCCCGATCTCTTTTGGATACGACGGCCAGGCAGTTTTCATCCACACGGCCCCTGCGGGGAAGAAGATCACTATCTTTGAGAAGAACCCCAGAGTATGTTTGGCTTTCGTTGCCCAGACAGACCTGCGCTCAAACCAAGAGCAAGCCTGTAAATGGTCATTTGCTTATGCCAGCGTGATTGCTGAAGGTAAAATTTGCGAGATCACGGATCCAGAGGGGAAATCATCGGCCTTGAACCAGATCATGTACCATTATTCTGGCCGGGATTGGGAAATTCCGAGCCAGACTCTTTCTGGCACCAGAGTCTGGAAAGTCGTTCTCGAAAATCCCACCGGGAAAATTTCAAAATCATAGGGCCTGAAAATCCTCGCCCCTCTCGATGCCTACCAATCATCCTCATCATCCAGGGGATGATTTTCAGGGTTTCAAGGAAATTTGCTTTACAATGATACTGGCTTGAAACAAGGAGCGCTGATTTTGAAAATTGCAATTACAGCCGATAACCATTTGACAACGATGTCAAAGAATCCGGAACGGTTCCAAGCACTGGCGGATATCTTTCGACAATGCGGGGAGCATCAGGTTCAGCTACTGATCATTGCTGGCGATCTATTTGATCAATCCCTGGCCAACTATACCGACTTTGAAGAACTCTACAGAAAATCACGTCCTGACGATTTAGCTACTATCATCATCCCCGGCAACCATGATCACATGCTGCGGAAAGAAGCTCTTGCTGGTGAGGGGTTAACCGTGTATTCAGAACCCACGCTGAGACCTCTCAACGACTCCCGCCAACTCCTCTTGTTGCCCTATCGAAATCACCAGAGCATGGGTGAAGGGATCGCCCCCTTCGCTGATTCGCTGCTGCACCAGCGCTGGATACTGGTCAGTCATGGCGATTGGTCCACGTCAGTTAACACGCACGATCCCTACGAGCGTGGAGTATATATGCCATTGACTCGTCCTGACATCAAACTATACCAACCCGAGCTGGTATTTCTGGGTCATATTCACTGTGCTCAAAATACTGGAATCATATATTATCCGGGTTCGCCATGCCCGCTAAATATCACGGAAACCGGGCCTCGTGAATTTTTGATTCTTGACACACACAAAGGCGAGGTCACTTCTCATCTGGTCAATTCATCCCTGGTCTATTATGACGAAAGCTTCCTGATCGTCCCTGGAACCAATGAGCTTGAGTTTCTACAAGACGAAATCCACAAACGGATACATGCCTGGAATTTGCCCGACGGATGGGAAGACCGGGTCCAGGTGCGCATACGCGTTTACGGCTCTTCTTCAACCAGCCGGAACGAAATCAAAGGCTTGATAGAGCGCAGTTTTGCTCCCTACAAACTCTATAAAGACCAAGCCCCAGCGCTTGATCAACTAATCTTCAGCCTGGACGAAGATAAAGCTGAAATCGCTATCCAGATACAGGGCTGGATCGAGGCTCTTGAATGGGATGCAGGTCCAGATAAACCAGATAAAACCTTCATCCTCCAGGAAGCCTTGAAAATCATTTATCAGGCAAGAAAATGACCATTCATATTAGAAACCTGCAAGTACAGAATCTAGGTCCGATCGAATCCCTTCAAGAAACACTGGCCCAGGTTAATCTCTTCTATGGGCTAAACGAATCCGGGAAGACATATCTGGTTGAATTTTTGCTGCATTCGCTCTTCCGCCAATCAAAAAATTGGGAACTACGCAAAAGCATCGGGAAAGGATCAGTTCAAATTCTGGGAATAAATTCAGAGCCGATCAGCTTTTCTCCTGATCACAATCAAAAAATTGAGCACTTCTGGGAAGAAGCTGGCAGGGGGCTCCCGCTCAACATGGCCCGCTTATTGGTTGTCAAAGGAGGTGAGCTGGCATTATCTGCTGGGAGCCCCGGCGGGGTTGACCGGGACTCCTTGAAATCAGCATTAACAAGCCAGGCATTGCTGGACCAGATCTGGGAATCCATCCCCCCTACAGTGCGGGCTGCTTCCCTTGAGAACGGCCAAATCCTCGGCAAAAATATGGGATTGCTCAAGAACCACGCTCAAATACGAGAAGAAATCAACGACCTGGATAGACTGCTCGAGGAAATTGAGGAAAATTACTCACAGGGGCCTGTCCGACAGATCGAAGAGAAACTTGAAGCAGCCCGCAACAAACTCAGAGACCAACACAGAGCAAGGGGTTATCTTGCTTATCAGATCAGGCTAAAGTTGCAGGAACTTACTCAGCAGCGAGAAACTCTCAGCACACAACTCCTTCAAGAGCTGCGCGATTCCATGAGGGACATCGAAAACCTAAACAGGGATCTACTAGCCCTGGAAGCTAAATACGAGGAGGAGAAAAGCCAGAGCAAGGAGTACCGCTGGCTTCAAACAGCAATTGAACTTTGGGAAGAAAAAGGGCTTGATACGAAGAAAAGCCCCTCGAAATTGCTGGGGATCGCAGGTTTATCTGGAATGGGCCTTGGATCAACTCTGTTGATCCTTGAAAGAATGATTCCCATGCCAGAACTGGTTTGGATCGGCGGGGGAATTACCTTGATCGGTTTAGGATTGAGTCTGTATTACACTATCCAGCAATTGGAATGGAGCAACCAAATTGACGATTCCAGAGAGCGTATTTCCATCAGGGAGAAATACGAGAAGGTATTTAATTCACAACTGCATGGCTTGGCAGATCTCAAAGCTCAGAAATCTAACCTTCAGGTATTATACATTTCCGCCCAAAATACCCAAGCCACCCTTGCTGACAAAAACAACCAGAAATTTCTCAAGAGTCAGGCCATCGAAAATACATTTACAGCCCTGACTGGTAACGCTGTTCCAGAAAATAGATGGCAGGAAATATTAGAAGAACTTACCCAAAGATCAGAGAACCTTGATAACGACATACTTGAGTGCAAACTTCAGCTCAGCAAGCTGGATGTCTCCGATGATACCTGTCACGAAGATCCAGCAGAGGTCGAATACGACCCTGAGCTCACCCAGTTCCTGGAAAAAGAAATTCACGAACTCGAACACACCCTGGCTGATGTTCAAGCAGGTCTCGATACACTTAAAGTCCGGGCCTGCGAAAGGACAAGAGCCGACATCAAGAGCCCCTGGACGGAGGTATTATTTAACCTCCAGGCCCTGCACCAGCAAAGATTAGCCGAATTCAAGGAATTGACAGCAGAATTGATTGCAAAAATCGGGCTTACCAGCGTTCTGACTCAACTTCGGGAAGAAGAGGATCAGAAGATCATCCAGGCGATTAACTCTGATTCTGTTTCCAATCTCCTTAATCAGATTACAGGCAGATATCATAAATTAGACCTCACAGACGATCAGCTCTTTGTCTATGATGCTTTCAACCGCTATCCGCTGCGCGACCTCAGCACAGGAGCTCGGGAACAGGTACAGCTTGCACTCCGGCTGGGAATCGCATCTCGAATTTGCGGAGGAAATCCACTCTTCTTGATCCTGGATGATGCCTTTCAACATTCTGATTGGCAGCGAAGAGAAGCGCTGATACAGAGCATCCTGAACTTAGCATGCAGCGGCTGGCAAATCATTTACTTAAGCATGGACAACCATATTCGGGACTTGTTTCTTAAGAAAGTAAAACCAGCCCTTAAAAAGGATTTTAAGTTTTTCCAGTTGGGTTGACCGTCCAGTACGGAAAACACCTCATAGGCTACCAGCGATCAATGACTAGTTTTACACGTCCCCCGTAATCGAGGAAACACAGAATTGGAGTGGGTCTTTGTTTTAATATTCGCTCAACAGCATCCAGATAACGTCCCACTTGCTGTATGTAATCTACGCTGTTCCAATCGATTTCAGTTCCCGACCTGATCTCATCAGTTTTGAATTCAACCAAAACCCACTGACTCCCTTCTTTGAACAGCGCGTCAATCGATCCTGTTTCAACGGATCCCGTCTCACCTGGAAGGCTAAAAAACACCTCGTGAAGCAAGATCTCCGCCCGGTCCATTTGCTGATATAGATCTGTTGCGGTAAATCTATCCAGTAATTGACGCATGCGGCGGTACCCTGACTTTATGGCTTTTGGCTCATATATCCCTTTGGTTCTGAATTCAACTTCTGCCCAGTCGATAAAATCAGCTTCACCGCCTGCGGGAAATTTCCAGCGCTTAAGCGCTCGATGCACTATCTCTCCAACGATTCTGGCGGGAGCTCTAGAGGTACTGCCTACCTTGCTGGCCGGATAAATTGGCTGGATCAAGTTCGGGACAGGTTCTACCTGCCTCACCTTTTTTTCCAGCTTTTTCCACAAAGCGGAATCTGTAAAGTCCTCCATCTCTACTTGGCCCTTCCCTGATGGTTCGGAACCGAATTCGAATTCCACTGAACTCTCGTAGACAACCAAATCAGCCCGTAGATTGGTTTTTTCAATCTGGATGCGATGGACGTCGTTTCCATCCCTAATAATTTCCAGTTGGCAATCTTCAATACCCAGCGGCCCTGCCAGCTTGCCCATCCAGCCCGCAAGTCCGGGGAGCCTATTATCACGAGTGGGATTTCCGGTCACGCCGCTGATTATCAGCAAGTCTTGAGCCCTTGTGGCCGCAACATATAACAGCCGGTCCGTCTCTGCTTCTTCCTTCAGCCTTTCTCTATCTAAAGCGATTTCGTATGCGAGGGATTTGCCAAAAATAACGGAGTGGCCTCCAGTGGTGTCTTTTTCTACTCGCTGCATGCTAAAAGGGAGTATTATCCCAAAGTTTTCATCAATCAAGATATCCCGGGATAAACGCTCCCTTTTAGTTGCATCTCCCAAAATTACTATCGGGAATTCCAGTCCCTTGGCCTGGTGTACAGTCATTATTTGCACAGAGCCTTCAGAGACAAATTGCGCTTCACCTTCCCGGATCCCAACACTTCGAATCTCTTGAATGGCATTCAGAAAATCAGTCAAGTTGACAATGCCGCTTGCCTGAGCATCCGCTACAAGTTTGCGTAAATTCTCCACTGACCTTTCTTGTCTGGCCAGCGCCATCCCTGCCGCATAGGCTGTTCGATCCAGGAAACGGCTGATGAGTTCGGCAGCAGTAACCTTGCCAGCCAGGCCTGATAAGTCCTCTACCATCAAAACAAATGAGTCTAATTCCAATCTCAGATCCCCGTCCACATATCCTTGATATTCTCTGAGCGCCTCATATAAGGATCCGATTTTTTCTGATCGCTGAAAATCCCGAAGGTCCAGCAGAAATTCATCAGAAAAACCGTTCACTGGCGAACGTATCAAGCCTGCCAGTGCAAGATCGTCATTTGGATCCGAAAAGACCTTTAAGGCATTCAAGACGTCCCTTACTTCTGGTCGCTCATAAAATCCCTGCCCTGCCACTGTTGCAAAAGGGATGCCAGCTTTTTCAAAGGCTTGTTCATAAGCGAGGAAAGAATTTGAGGCCCGGCACAAAACCGCTACATCGCCATAATTAAGCGGTTGGGTTTCGCCCGATCCAGTTTTATCTCCAAGTATCTCTATCAACCTGGCTGTCACAGCTTCTGCGGCCTTGGAATCCGCGCCGGCAGATTTGTTCCCTACTGCCAGATGGATTTCTACATAAGCAGGCAAATCCAGCACAGGAGGCGCAACTCGCCCAGCGTGGAGCGCCGCAAATGGCTCCAGGTATGGCAGATCGGTCCGATAACCAAGCACGGGCTCGAGCAGGCAATTAAGAGCATCAAGGATTTCTGGATGAGACCGATAGGAAGTATCCAGAGTATATGATTCGCCTTCCCTGCCAATGCGTTCCTGCTCCTGGCGGAAAACAGCCACATCAGCACCGCGAAATCGGTAAATCGATTGTTTTCCGTCACCGACAATGAAGAGACTGTTTTTTTTCCCATTCAACAAATTCACCAGCTCTCTTTGCCTGGCGTTCGTATCCTGATACTCGTCTACCAGCAGAAACCGAATTTGGCTCTGCCAATAATCCAATACACCGGTGAATTCATTCAATAAATCAAGGACCTTTTTCTCCAGATCGTCAAAATCCAGCCCATTAACTTGCTCCTTGGCATCCTTATACCACCGGTCAGCATACTGGAATAAGGCGCTCAATGCTGGGATGATTTCCACCGCCAGGGCTCTATCAACGGCAAGATCAAGATCCGTTTTGCCAATCCGTTCCTGGTATATATTTCGGATTTCTTTGATCACCGGTCGGGGTTTTGCCGGTGCCCAGTTTTCGGCTTTTCCTTTTTGTTTGAGATGTTCCCCCAGCAGGCCGATAGACCGGGATATTTGAATCCAGTCCCCCCGCAGTTGGGCTTCCTTAATCGCCTCCCATGCGTCAATGACTATGCGCAAATCTTTAACGAGCAGGTCTCCAGCCTCCTGGGCTCGTTCTATACTCCCATCGTATTTCAAGCTTGTCAGTCCATCCAGCCCCGAGCAGACCAGAGGATCTTCCACGAACGCTTTCAATTGGCTGACCAAATTGGGTTCCCACTTAGACCATAAATCATCTGGCAATTTATCCAAAGCGCGGGAGACATCCAATCGTTTGTCCAAGAGCTCTCCCAAGATACGCCGTAACTTCCAGGCACCAAAAACAGGGTACAACCCCGAGGCCAATTTGTCCTCGCTTGCCCAGTTCAATGCGGCTTCAACAGCCAAAGCTTTCATTCTTGCAGTGTCGCTTTCTTCAAGCTGCTCAAAGGCTGGATCCAACCCCATTTCTGCAGGATGCTGCCGGAGAATATCTCCAGCCAGGCTATGGATCGTGCTGATCCGGGCTGCATCCAATCCCTGATATACTTCCCTCCAAAAATCCTGTTCCTCTTCCGGCAGACCATCAAGCAGAAGATATTTCCTGACTTCCTCCCGGACGCGGTTTCTCATTTCCCTGGCTGCCTTTTTTGTAAAGGTGATCGCAACGAGGGAACGCAAAGGGATCCCCTCCGCTAACAAATCCAGGTACCGGGCTACCAAGGTCCTGGTCTTTCCCGTGCCTGCTCCAGCCGAAACCACAATGTCCTTTCCGCGAGACAGGATTGGCACTTCCTGCTCGGGGCTCGGTTCTAGTTGTTTTACAATTAAAGGTAAATCCCTGTTTGAATTCATCTCTTTTACCATTTGCGAGCCCGGTAGTGCCAGCAGAAATCTACTGCGGGGCAATAATCTGGACAGCCATTCTCCGGAGGTTCAGGCAAGAACCTGCCCTTCCTGATTGAGGACACCGCCTGCCAGCCAGCTTCGGCTGCCCTTTTCATTGCCAATTCGGGGCCCCGTGAAGCACCTTCTTTATAAGAAGACAGTTTAAAACTACTCGGTTTCGCACCAAGCAAGTGGAAATAAAACCCTTCCTTAACCGGTCCAAGTTCCAGCCTTTCCTGGGCAGCCAGGGCGTAGAGCGGAAGCTGTAATTTTATCCCCTCCCTGACAGCGCGATTATTAAACCCCGCTGCTCCACTGGTTTTGTAATCCACAATTCGAATCCCGCCCTGCTCATTGATATCCACCCGATCAATCAATCCGTGCAGCAGGAATGCTCCCTGGTTTGGAATTACAACACACAATGGCTCTTCTTCCCCAGGAGGAAGTCCAAACTTCTGTTCTGCAGCATAAAACCTGTACCCAGGATCGATTTCTTCCAGACAGACCAAGTTAAGTTTGAGATTCTCGATTATCTCCCGCTGCGTATGTTCCCACCAGGCCGTTTCCCGGAACCCTTCTTTCTGGGGAGCGTCTTGAAATATCGGTTCAGTTGCCTCAGGAAGGCGTTCGAGCAGATCTTCGACTGAATACTCCCTTCCAACTAGCTGATACAGTTTTTCCAAAATATGGTGGTAGATATTTCCCCGTTGGCGAGCATCCAGGCCTTCTTCTGGGGGCTTTAGTTGTTCCAATCCTAATAAATTGCCGATGAAATAATAAAACGGACAGGCCTGATAATTTTCAAGCCGGCTGGCACTCCAGACATGATCCTCCGGGTATCTAGCACTAATACTCTCGCTTCGTCGCTCCAAATTACCATCATGAACCCTCGATCCAGTTTCTGAGGAAGAGACCCTCTCCAGGATAATTTCCCTGGTTCTCTCCAGTTTTCGGAGCTGGGATAAGATCTTCTCGTCGGAATTTTCAATCAACTCCTGGGGGATTCTTCCTTTTACGGCAATCCTCTGGAGCAGTTCCGCTTGTGTTGCAGCCAGGCCTGGCGAGTATACTGAACGGGTCGTGTAATGTTCTGGTTCTATCCGGGTCACCCGCTGAACTTCTTCCCAGAAAGGTGATGGCTGCCAGGAAGCTCCATTTTCCGCGATTCTTGGCCTGGTAAGCAACAAAGATCGGGTTGATCGCGTCAAAGCTTCATAAAAATATTCCGCTTCAGCGCTGTCTACTGAAAGCCTGAGAGGTAAACCAAATTGTTCCCTGAGCAGAGCTCTTTCCTCGTCCCTCATAAATGGGTCTTCTTTGATCGTCCTCGGGAATTCCCCTTCGGCCAATCCCAGTACAGCCACAGCCTTGAACGACAAGCCTCGCGCTTCGGTACATCCAGCACAAACAATCGCGTCTTCATTTCCCGCGAGGGGTTGAAAGGAGCTTTTATTAACCGCTTCTTCTAATTCCCATAAAAATTGAGCGAAATCCACTGGCGGGCTATCAAGCAACCGCTCCGCCCAGATCTGTTCCCTGAAAATACTGTTTAAACTCGCAAGAGCTTGCCAGTCCCGCGCAACCAGGTCAGCCGGGCTGGCCAGAACTTCTTCAACCACTCCAAATCCTTCTCCTGGCAATTCGTTCGGGTCCAACCCGCCCAGCAAACCTTCCATCCAGGCAATATAATTTTCCCGGGAGGTCAACTCGGATGGCGGCACAATCAGATCAGCAAATTCCGTAAATCTATTCCAGAGCTGCTCAGCTCGTTTGCCCCGCGGTAAACCATCTGGCTCCGTTTTATCACCAGTGTCCTGGTCCTCCTCCATTGTTATCAATAACCTAAAAGTCTCCTCCCATTGGGGATATCCCTGGATGACCCTCCCCCAGCGGGCGATCTCTTCCAGCTGTTTAGCAGCCGTGAGTTGGGCAGCTCGACTGTCCTCGACCTCTGAACAATTCGTAATCCTGGACCAATTAAGATAAGGTGAACGCCAGATTGACAACACCTCATGCCAAACCAACCCCTCCTTTCCGAGGGAAATAAGCCTGGCTAATTTCATAATCGTTGCCACCAGGGGATTCTCCGCCAGCGACACACCTCCCTGCAGGCGGACGGGAAGAGCGTATTCTCCAGCGATGCGATAGATCAAACCTCTATATGGCTCAAGATTACGGGCCAGAATAGCTGTTTTTTGAGGTGGGATCTCTTCTTCAATAATTTTCCTTCTGATCCAGCGCAATGCAGTCCGGACCTCAGCTTCCCTGTCAGGCACAGCCGCCAGATGCAAATCCTCACCAATTTCCCTAACATCTTGATCCTTATTTTCGAAGAGCGCTCTTTCCAAATAGGTTGCAGGGTTAGCAGGATCATTTGGATCAAAATTACTGTTCTTCAGATCTTCAACCTTACCAATCTCAAGAAGCTCTCTTAATCGCAAAAACCGCTTGTGAACTAACTCCCTCCGGTTCCCAACTGGAGAACCCGTAATGGTCAAATAGAATGCTCCTACTCGTTCTGAAAGTCTTGTAATAAGTTGAATCTGAACTGGAGTGAGGTCATCAAAGCCATCCAGATAAACCTCGCCCCACTCCTTGCATAACTCAGGTTTTTGGGCCAAAGTAACCGCTGCCTGCCAGATCAGTCCTGCTTGATCTGCCCATCCATTCTCGCGCAGTTTTCCCAGGTAGGCAGAATAGACCAGCCCCAGCTCAATCAACCTTGGCCCCCTCCGTATCCCTTTGGCAGCATTTAAAAACTCGTCTGGTTCAATTCCACCTGCTTCAAGCTCCTGGGTGATATTTAGACATACCCGTGCAAAGCCTGGTTTGGATTTAATTTCCTTGAAATATACAAGATCGAGTTCAGGCAGAATAGAGCGGAGGACTTCTAACTGCACGCTTTCAGGCAGGAGCAGCGGGTATATTCTCCCCATCTCCAACACTTCACGAGCCAAGTCGTTGATTGTGCCGATTTTGACACCTATCGCACCTCCGGCATTTGCCAAACGAACCCCAAAGTCCCCCACCTGCTGCCGGGAAGGCAGAATAACCCAGGGGGGTGTTTTAATCGCAGGGCCAGCCTGCCTGATCTGATTAACCACCCAGGTCGTTTTTCCAGAACTAGCAGGCAGCGTGAATATTTTTATGGGCATATTTATCAACTCAATTTTATCCTGTCGGGTTTACTCAGAAAGCCTTACGAGAAAGCCCCGCTTGAGATAAGCACGATCAGCATTCCGATGAACCAGTGGATCAAAAATCCGTATAAAAATGAACCTGTCCGCCAGGCAATCCAACCAAACGCAAATCCGCCGAAGATTGTGGATAACGCTTCCACCATTGGTTTTCCAAGATGTGCCACTGCAAAAGGCACAGCCTGGAGCCAAAGTGCGTCAGGTCCGTACTTTTTTGCGTAGCCAAATAACAACCAGCCCCGGAAGATAAATTCCCATCCCAACATCTCCAGGCCTTTCTTCCAGGCCAAGCCCTCCACCTGGTACTGGTAATAACTATGCATGGCGGAATTGCGTGATCCCAGATACCAGATCACCGGCGTCATCACCACACATCCCAGTAACGTGAAGAGCAGCCCTGCTTTCCAGTCTCCCAGCTTGAATCCGTAAACCGAGAGAGGTTCTCGAAAAATGATCAGGACACACAAGCCTGGAATAATTATGTAAAGCAAGATGCTGTCAAAATGATTATAACCAGTTGGGCTGAAATAATAATCTACCGTGATTAACAGGGTGCTTAAAACTGTTAGGAGTGCTATCCTCCCATCTATACCGTGTTTTCCTACCAGCAAGCTTTTTATCCTGAGCATTATCTGTCTATTGTTAATAAAAGATTTATCCTCTATTCCAAACCCTATAAAAGCATATCACAACCCGGTTGTCCTGAGCGTTCCTTGAACAAGATCTGTTGATCCTGTATACTCATTTAATCCTTGACAGGCAGGCAATGTTCCCTCTCTCATGCGCGGCATGATTGAATCCAAACAGTAGAAATTTTCTCTATCAGAGCAATCCAGAAGTGAGTCATGATACTAAATACCCCGAACGCAAGTCCCCCTCGTCCTGATAACATCTCTGGTGATCATTCTCTCCGCCGCCGTTCATTATCTCCATGCTGGCTGAATGGGTTACCAGGTAGCGCCGAAACTGATCGAGGTTCGGGACTCCCAGTCAATTATCAGTGATCCTTACACACTGAGTCCCGAACAGAAGACCAACCTTATTTCTCACGGCTATCCTGAAGCCTCCACAATCTTAATCTGCGAAGAAGAATCCCCTGACCGAGGTGTCCAGACCGTACGTTTGGGGACGCCGGGAATTGCCAATAGGCCTGGAAACCCTTACCGCAGAAATTTTCAGGGATCGGTGTGGGCCCGGTGGATTTTATTTTGAGTGCTATCTTTCCGTAAAACAAACCTGGGTCTCCTCAATCAGAATGCAGCAACTCCCATATTTATTTATATGACCTCCTTAGAACCCTTACTATTTGAGATTGCCGCCCAATACAGGCTTGATCCTTATGGCGTGCACGGCCTGAGCCACTGGGGCCGGGTGCTGGAAAACGGACTGCGCCTGGCAGAGACAGAAGGAGGAGACATAACAGTCATCCGTTTATTTGCCATCTTCCATGACGCCTGCCGGTACAACCAGTCACGCGATCCCGGCCACGGCGCGCGTGGCGCTGTTCTGGCGGAAAAGCTGCTCGGGTGTCTCTCTCTGGTGACACAGAGGAAGCTGGATCTGCTGACCCTGGCCTGCCGCGAGCACACCGATGGGAAAACCGACGCTGACCTGAGTGTACGAATCTGCTGGGATTCTGACCGTCGCGATCTGGCCCGGGTATCCATTATGCCCAATCCTAGCTATCTGTGCACAAAAACAGCCAGGGCGGAGGAAATGATCGATTGGGCAAACCAGAGGGAAATAAATAATTTTTCCCCTCCCTTCGTCAAGTCATGCTGGAACCCCCTATTCTTCGGCAAATAATACACCCTCCTAACAAAACCATCATGTGAAAATCTGGAAAAGATCTTGCTTCCCGGATAGTCTAACAAATTAGTAATGCCCATTTTTTCCCCTTTGCCTGCCTTCATGCTATACTCAAATATGCATTTCCGTTCCTAATTTTATAGCAGGTTGAATTTATTTATGGATATGATGAAGTACTGCCCCGAATGTTATAAAGAGCTCCCTCCCAACTCGATTACCTGCCCCTACTGCGGCTATAAAACGGGGAATGGAGTTGAAGAAACTCCCGACGGCATTCTCCGCACCCCCCAAGTAGATTCCTATATTCCGCCCGAGCAAACCGTTTTGGGCTTGCTGCTTCTGACTATATTCTTCTGGGGATTTAACATTGCCGGAACTGCCTTGCCCTTCTTTTTGGATGCCGGCACAAAACGGAACCTGTTAATAGCACTCATTGTCTCACAGGTGCTCTCCAGGGCACTAATTGGCGTCTGGGCAGTTGAGGAAGTCTCCCTCAAGAAAGACGCCTCAACTAAAAACAAGCTTGGCACCTTTCTCCTGGCTCTAATACCCATTGGCGATATCATTCCTGCGCTGCATGCAGCCCGGACGGCGATTCGTAAAGAACGCCTTCCGATATTATCAATAGCCAGCATTTCTGCTGTGGTTATCATGTCCTTGGTATTATTCAGGACTTCTGATCAAATAGCGAACTTGATCAATGGCATTGATATCGTCGCCCAAGCCGAGTCGACAGCACTGGTCACCGAATCAGCGGCTGCCGAAACTGAAACCCCAACGCCTGAACCAACAGCTACCTTGCGTCCATATATAAATGGCTGCAGAAATCCTCTTACGGTAACAGCCGACGAGGAGGGCGAAACCCTTGAAATCTGTGGGGAGATAACCAACTTTGGAGTCAAAGATTGTCCCAGCTGTCCCTTTGGTTTCTACTCCTTTGTAAAGCTTGAGGACAAATTTCAAATTGTCTCCTACGAATGGCGCTTCACACATGCCTGGTTGAACAAATGCGTCATGATCGAAGATAAGGTAGAACTCCTGGGGGATACCCCCACATTCGTTTTCAACACGGGTGAAGGATGCATTGGCGATTGCGTTCACGACTTCCACGGTGGCTTGATAGATGACAACGGCATTTATTTCCAACCATTTGACGGATGCAATTAACTTATTTCATGATATGAACAAAGTACGTTGAATTTTGTAATAATCGTCTCAAAGCAATTCTGAGTATTATCGGGATTGCTTTTTTTTTATTCCTGATAAAATAGGTGGAATATCCAATCAAACCCTCAAGTATGAACTGGTGGAGAGAAAGATGATAACATCATATGACGCTTCTTTCATTATGGTAAGCCGCCCATGATCGCAGCGCTTCGAGATAAATTTCCTCAATTATTCGCCATCCTGGCTGCCATCTTCAGTAAGGAGAATCTCCTGGCTTTGCTCATCGCCTTGATCCTGATCGCCATCTATATCACAACCGCGACCGACGCCCCGGTCTGGCTTTATCAGGGATTCTAATGACCATCCAAGAAATTTTCGTTCTGATCGCTGCCTCCCTGACATTGGGATTCATCTTCCGCCAGACCAAGTGGGTCAATCTGCTGATGGTGGCAAGCATCATTTTCATCTATTGGCTCCAGCCGGATACCGAACTACGTTATCTTGGATTTTGGCTGCCATCGATCTCCATAGCGGTGATGGTGGTTTCCTGGATTTTCACAACGTCTCCCGAGATCCGTAATCAGCCGAAGCAATTTATTACGCTGATCATCATTTTTGGGGTTCTCCTTGTGCTGAGCAGCTTGAGAGTTCTTGATCCAGGCCGGGCTTGGGGATTTGTTACAATGCCCCGGTTGATAAGCTCTCTCTCCTATGTACTGATAGCATTCAGTTTCCTGATACTTCTCACCCGTAATAAAAAAGCACTGCCCTCTGCTGGTCTTTGGGGAGTGTTTTCAGCATTGATTCTCATCTTTCTCGTATTAAAAACGCCTGCCCTGGCACAGAAAGCCAGTCAGGCCTGGCGCGCGTTGGCTGGCCAATCACAGTCGTTAGCCACATCTTCTGAATTGAGTTGGCTGGGTTTTTCCTACCTCGCCTTCCGGATCCTGCACACGATCCGCGATAGACAGGCAGGCAGATTGCCTGATATCGACTTAAATGAATATATCGCCTATCTGGTCTTATTTCCTGCCTTCGTTGCTGGTCCGATTGCCAGAGCTGAGCAATTCGTTGCCAGCCTGAGGGATTTTTCTGGTTCCTTTTCCGACGACCTGACCGCTGGCAGCCGGCGGATACTCATCGGCCTGTTCAAGAAGTTTGTCCTGGCTGACAGCCTGTCGCTTATAGCACTCAATGCCCACAACGCGCTTCAGCCTACCAGCCCGATGGGCGGATGGATCCTGCTGTATGCGTTTTCACTGCAAATTTATTTTGATTTCAGCGGCTACACAGATATTGCTATCGGTCTGGCTCGCTTTCTCAATATCCAACTTCCCGAGAATTTTAATCAGCCCTATCTTAAACCTAATCTGACCCAATTTTGGAGTAATTGGCACATGACACTCACAAATTGGTTCAGGGCTTACTTTTTCAATCCAATCTCCAGAGGTTTGCGAAAGAAAAAGTTGTCCGTTCTGGCAATCCTGTTCATCACCCAGATTTCAACAATGGTGTTAGTGGGGTTGTGGCACGGAATTACTCTGAATTTTATCTTCTGGGGGTTGTGGCACGGCCTGGGATTATTAATTCAAAACCGCTGGTCTGGCTGGATCAATAAACTGCTTCCCCCATCCGATAAGAAATGGCTTCAGGATTTGCGTAATGGCGCAGGCGTGCTCCTAACCTTCCACTACGTAACCCTGGGCTGGATCTGGTTTGCCCTTCCCTCGCCGGGGTTGGCCAAAGATTTCTTTGCTATCCTCTTTAGGGCCGTACTATGAAAGATATAATCAATCCAATCCGGTTGCTCTTCAAGACGCTGGTTTTCGCCCTTGTCATCAGTTTGATCCTTGTGCCTGCCATAAGTTCTTCTGTCGGTAAACTCAGCATATACAACTGGCTTGTGCCCGGCCGGGACAGATTGCCGTTCAGCGACACCCCCAAAAAAGCATACAATCTCAGCTTGTTCAACCTTGACGCCATGTTCGCTTCACATCAAGTCTCTGGGGTGAAGGAGCCAGCAGACGCATACCGCGTTTTTATCCTGGGTGATTCCTCAACCTGGGGGACTCTCTTGAAACCGGAAGAAACCCTTGCCGGCCAATTAAACTTTCTAGAGTTGACCGGCCCGGAGGGAAGGCCCCTTCAATTCTACAACTTGGGGTACCCCACTTTATCTTTAACGAAAGATCTCCTGCTTCTCCAAGAATCCTTGGCCTATGACCCCGACATGATCATTTGGCTTTTTACACTGGAATCCTTCCCTGCAGATAAACAGCTCACCTCCCCTCTGGTAGAGAATAATCCCCATGCGGTCAGCAGGCTTTTCCAGGTATCCGGCCTGGACCTTAGTTCTTATAGAAAAGACTTCCCGATGACAACTTATTGGGACAGCACCCTGTTCGGTCAGCGCCGGAATCTAGCGGATATATTACGCCTCCAGCTTTATGGGGTTATGTGGGGTGTGACTGGAATTGACCAGTATTATCCTGAAGGTTACATAGAAGCTGCCCGGGATTTAACTGATGAGCTGGATTTCCATGAATGGCAGAAAGGGGAGATGCCAATCAACCAGCTGGCCCTGGAAATATTGACGGCTGGTGAAAAAGCAGCCGTCGGAGTGCCGATGATCTTCGTAAACGAACCTATCTTGATCAGCCAGGGAGTCAACAGCGAACAGCGTTATAACTTCTACTATCCACGTTGGGCTTATGATGAATATCGAGAAGCCCTTGATCTTTTCAGTTCAGATCAGGATTTGATTTACCTGGATTATTGGAACCTGGTGCCTCCTGAAGAGTTTACCAATACGGCCATCCACACCACACCGCAGGGAGTGAGACTGCTGTCAGGTGAACTTGTCCCTCACATCCAGGCCCATCTCGTTCCATGAAATCAATTTCTTTTTTCTCAGCCTCGCAGTCTTTTGATCGATTTCATCCAATAACCTTAAATGTACACTCAAACCCTGCTTATACAATTTGATTTCCTATTTCTGTAAATGGCATTAATTAGATATAATTAGGGCTGGTTTTTTGCTCCAAGAAAACTCTGAAGGGAGATGAACATGACTCACAAGTCAATCTTGATCATCATGATAATTGTGCTAATTACTGGCGTCCTGCTGTCCTCCTGCCAAGCAGCCAGAACGCCTGCGGATGTAATCGTTGAGTACCTGGAAGCGCTGGCAGGAAAAGACCAGACAAGCGCCGTTGCTAACTCGTGCGCGGCTTGGGAAGAAAAGGCACGTGCCGAAGGCGCCTCATTTATTAATGTTGAGGTAACGCTGGAGGACCTCGAGTGCCAGGTCCTCAATCAATCAGATACTGAAGCCACCGTTTCCTGTTCAGGCAGCTTCATTTCCAGCTACGCTGCTGGCGAAGACCAGGAATTGGATCTTAGCGGTCTGGTATTTTCTCTGGTCTTGGAGAGCGGCGATTGGCGCATGTGTGGTTATCAGCGTTGAATCCCGGGCGATAAAGACGCCTGATAGGCAAGATCTCTTATGACGAAAAAACTGTTATTAACTTTATTGTTTTCAGCTGGCTTGACCATAATACTGGGCTGTAAAGGCCCCGTTGAGCAGCCGACAAGCATCCCGACGCTAATAAATACGGATCAAGTTCCACAAACCGAGGTCGTTGCGCCTGTTCCACCGGAGACAAATACCATCCTGGAAGCAACACCAGTAAGCGAGATCCAGGAGACCTCAACTCCGCAGCCTACGCCCACGGCTGACACTCGCCCTTTGCCAGAAGAGTGGCGGACCTGGCCGGTCATTCCAACCTTGTCCCCTTCCATGATCGAGATCTATCAACAAGGACTTGAAATGGGAAATCGGGAAAACGCGTTTTCCAAAGTGGGTGACTGTCAGATAATTCCAGAAGTATTTCTGGGGCTTTTCGAAGATCCCGCATACAGGCTTCCCGAGAGGCTGGAATATCTGCAGGGAACACTGGACACCTTCCAAGGATCGTTCGCCCGCGAGGGGTATTCCTCCAAAGGCGGTTTTGTATTCCCCACCGTCTTCTCTCCTTTACGGGCCGACAAGTCGGTTTGCGATACCGGGGAAACACCCTTCGAATGCGAACTGCGAGTGCATCGGCCTTCCTTCGTCCTGATCAGCATGGAATTTAGATACAAGGGAAGAACAGTTGAAACTCACGAGAAATATTTACGCAAAGCCGTTGAATATGCTCTGTCCAGGGGTGTCGTTCCCATCCTGGCAACCAAAGCGGATAATTATGAGGGAGACCACAGTTTGAACTTAAAGACTGTCCAGATCGCCTATGAATATGATCTCCCCTTATGGAACTACTGGAGAGCCGTGCAATATCTGCCCGACAAGGGAATCGATTGGGCAACAGATAAATTAGGCTTTCACACTACTCCGGAAGCCTGGCTGGTCCGCAGCGAGACTTTTTTGATGGTCCTGGACGCGCTATACCATCAGGCCCAGGGCAAACAGTGAAATCAAACTCAATCATGATAGGAGCAAATACCTTCCAATTCACCAAAAATTTTCTTCGCAATCTGGCCATCCTGGGCCTTGTGCTTTCTTTAATTTTCGGATTATCAGGCTGCCAGGAACCAGAGAAGCCGACCGTTCCTGACCCGACCGAAACATCTCCGGTGACAAGCAGTCCCGCATTGGAAACTGCCACTGTGGAACCGACCTTTACACCGCTGCCCAGCAGCACGCCTGAGCCTACCCCGACCTTTGATATCTCTTCTGTTGAAGATTGGGGATCGGGGCGTTTGCTATTCGATTTGGAGGAGCATAATTTTGGAGAGAAGATCCACCAGGGAATATATGAGTTGGATCTGGAAACAGGTACGCTCGCCAAGATCAGCGGTGCCGGATCTGTGCTTTTGGATATTTCTCCAGATCACCTGGGCTTATTAGCATCCCAGGAAGAAACGCTGAGCGTTATCGATCTTGAAACTGGAACATCGCAGAAGTTAGCCGGGGACTACTTCCACCTCTCTCCATCCGGTGCCAAATGGGACCATTCCACGAATACGATCTATTACCTGACAAGGGATGGATCTGAAATTTTCCTGGCCCGGGTGAATCCTGCCAATGGAGGGGCCGAACGGCTCCCGATCAGCTCAGCCATTGCCGTCCTGTCAGCAGACCGGAACACAATCACCTTGGGGATCGGAACCTGCAACCCCTTTGGAGACTGCGCAATTTCTGAGCTTCTCTGGATTGACGGCGGGGGAAACCAGATCGCCTCCGTGGAAGTTAGCGAGTCGATTCCGCTCCCCTGCCAAAGGCCAAGTGACTTCGTGTACTCGGAAAAAGATGAAAATGGCGGTCTGAGTTTGCATATCCGCCCCCACGGCCAGGAGCAGGAAACTGTCTTCTGGTCCCTGAAAACTGAGTACGCAGACTGTGCCTGGTCTCCGGACGGGAATCGGTTGGCAGTTATCCTGATTGATCGCAATTGGTATTCCGGCGAAATTCAGGCATACTATTTTCAGCTGTTGATTCCAGCTACAAACGAGATCCTTGATCTATCTCGTTTCCAAGCCCCCCTTGACCTTGTGTCCTGGTCTCCCGATGGAAGATACACTGCCTTTACTGGTACTGCACAGAATGGCGATGGATATCAAATTGAGATCAACCTGTTTAATATCAATTCCTTATCGGTAACAAGATTCAATCAGTTGGACCAATTCCAGTCAGAGAATTATCTGACTGTCCACGCCCTGTTCTGGTCTCCCTGAAAAGATCACTGAGAAAAACAATATTGGTAATACTTCTCTAAATCATACTAATGATAAACAAGGAATATGTATGGAAACCGAAATCATATCTGCCCTGGGCGAGTTTATCTCCTCTGAAATCTTGAACCAGCCGGGCAGGGAAATTAGCGAAACTGAAAATTTGATCTCCAGCGGACTGATCGATTCCCTCAGCCTGGTTGATATCGCTCTGTTTGTGGAGGAGCAGTTCCAGGTGATCATAGATGACACGGAATTGAACGCGGACACATTTGATACCCTGGCTGAACTGGAATCCATCATCCGCTCCAGGCTGTCATGAGCAGTGTTTTTCCCGCAAGGCTCTGGCTCCACACACAGAACAACCCGGAAAATACTGCCGTCCATTTCCTGGAATCTAACGCTGATGATCTTGCCGTCTCTTACCAGGAACTATACTTGAGAGCCGCTGACTTCGCAGAGGAACTTCACCGATCCGGGATTAAGCCTGGTGAAGTTGTGATCTTGATCATCAATTACCGGCTAGATTTGATTTATGCTTTTTGGGGGGCGATCCTGCATGGGGCCATCCCATCGATCCTGCCGTTTTTAACCGAGAAACTCAATCCCGAACGCTACCTGGCAGATTTAACCACGCTGCTCTCGGTTACCCGCCCTTCCGCGATTGTCACCTACGGCGATTTCCGCCCTATCGTTAAGAAAGCTGTCAAGGAAAACAGCTCCGTTCGGTCCGTCCTCTACCTGGAGGAAATCACCCGCGGGGAAAAACAACTGAAAAATGACTACCCGGGCTTTCACCGTTCCGCTGAGGAAGTGGTCCTTCTCCAACACTCATCAGGCACGACAGGCCTCCAAAAAGGCGTTGCCCTGTCGCATCAAGCTGTCTTTAATCAGCTTGAGGCACTTAGCGAAGCTATCCGCATCGACGAATCCAGCGACGTGATCGTCTCCTGGCTTCCTCTTTACCATGATATGGGCTTGATTGCGGGTTTTATTCTGCCAATTTTATCTGGCATTCCGCTGGTGTTGATCTCTCCCTTTGACTGGGTGCGGGCACCCTACCGCCTTCTTCAGGCTGTGTCCCAGTATCGCGGTACTTTATCCTGGCTGCCCAATTTTGCTTATAATTTCTGCGCAATAAAGATCCGCGACCGACACCTGGAAGGCCTGGACCTATCCTCCTGGCGGGCTGTGATCAACTGCTCCGAACCCGTCCGCTGGGAAAGCCACCAGGCTTTTCAAGAAAAATTCGCGGCCTATGGGCTAAGGCAAACCGCCCTCCAAACCTCCTACGCCATGGCAGAAAACACTTTTGGGGTAACGCAGAGCGACCTTGATCGCGAACCTTCAACCCAGTGCGTGGATCAGGATACATTCCTGGAAAAAGGCTTGATCAAGCCAGCTGAGCAAGATAAACCTTCCCTGGTCATGATGTCATCCGGAAAAACCCTTGTAAATACCTCAATCCGTGTGCAGGACGCCAAGGGGAATATCTTGCCTGATGACAGTGTTGGAGAAATTGCGCTGAAGAGCAACTGCATGCTTAAAGAGTATTACAATCGCCCGGACGCCACTCAAAAATCATTCCAGGATGGATGGTTTTTAACCGGAGATTATGGCTACCTATCCAGGGGCGAAATCTACGTGACCGGACGGAAGAAAGACCTGATCATTGTGGGAGGGAAGAATATCTATCCGGGCGACCTGGAAGAACTCCTGTACGAATTGCCTGGCGTGCATCCTGGCCGAGCCGTCGTATTTGGCCTGTATAATGAGAAATTAGGAACCGAGGATGTGGTTGTCATTGCTGAAACTGACCTGGAGGATTCCCAAGACCACCAGGCTCTGGCAGATTTGATTCGGTCTCACATCACCCAAAATTCTCCCATTTCTCTCCGCCATGTAAAAATTACTAAGGCTGGCTGGATACTTAAAACATCCAGCGGTAAAACCTCCCGCAGCGCCAACAAGGAAAAATATCTGTCGGAATTAGCTTCCCACTGAATAGTTGAGCCAGCTCTTTGAACCATCCTTGAGGTTCAACAGGTCCCAAACCTGGCCGATTCCATCTACCTCAGAAATATCCAGCACCAGTATTGGAGCGATCTATCCGCCAGGATTGATCTGCAGAAGCACTTCAACAGCAACGTAAATAGCTGTTAGTCGTGGGGCTTTCCGCGGGCGGAACTCCCGTCTGGATTTAAGTACCTGGAAATAGGCCGAGGGCGGTTCATTTAGGGCAGAAAATCCTCCGGGATCTGGCTGGCGGGTGTTGGCTTTTCCTGTCAGATCTATCCTGGTGGGTGCTGGAAGTGCCCAGGCAGTCCCTGGGCGAGGTTCCCCGTTACAGCTATACAAAACCTCTCGCTTGATGCTTCCAATCTTCCGTTCCCAGATGGTTTCTTAGCCACCTTGATCGGCAATCACGTCTTGCGCCACCTGCTGGAGCTGCACTGAGGTCCGGCGCGTTTTGAGCCCTGGATGATGCCTATACGCAGTCAGCATCCAAATTTGGCGTCACCCTGAAATTCGCCCCTGCAAAGGGAGATTCCTGGCAGTTAAACGTTAAATCGGATGTTCAGGATATCCCCATCCTGAACGAGGTACTCTTTCCCTTCCAGGCGCAGTTTTCCCCTCTTCCTGGCCTCCCCTAACGACCCCGCCTTAATCAGGTCCTGGTAACTGACAACCTCAGCTCTGATGAAACCTCGTGCCAGATCCGAATGGATTACACCCGCAGCTTCAACGGCGGTAGCACCCTGAGGTATTGTCCAGGCCCGCACCTCGTCTTCCCCCACAGTGAAAAATGACTGCAAGCCTAATAGTTCATAATTCAGGCGGATCATCCTGTTCAGTCCCGGTTCTTGTATGCCGTATTCCGACAGGAATAGGTCCGCATCCTCCTGGGGTAGCTGCGAGATTTCCATTTCCAGCGCCCCGTGCAAGCAGACTATCTTATCTGTTCGGGAAACTCGTAAACCAAACTTGCCGGCGTCTTCGCTGCCATCATCCCCCACGTTCAAAGCGATCAGCTCGGGCTTGGCAGTTAAAAACTGAAATCCTTTAAGCAGCCTTTTCTCTCTTTCTGAAAGATCCAAGGAACGGATAGGTTGCTCATTTTCCAGGGCAACCCTTAGTTTCTCCAGCAAATCCATTTCAGCCTGATCCAGGTCCCTTTCCGGGTAGCTTCCTTTCCGATCCAGATCATGAGAAAGGCGTTCCAATCGCCGCTCTACAATACCCAGATCAGAGATCAGGAATTCAAATTCCAGGGCTGCAAAATCCCGCACCGCGTCTACGTTTCCTTCTGGATGAGGTATCTTTTCATCCTCAAAAGCCCGCACCACATGCAGCAAGGCGTCATTTTGGGAAAGCGCGTTTAAGAGCTGGCCGCTTAAGGTCCTCTCCGTTCCGCCGCTAGCTTTCAGCCCCGCAACATCGTTATATTGCACCCGGGCATGTGTGGTTTTCCGCGGCTTGAATAGCTCTGTCAACACATCCACCCTGCGGTCCGGCACCTCCACACTGGCGGTATGGACTTCAACCTTGCCTGAACTGGTCAGTGTGGTTTCTACCTGGCTGTGCGTCAGGGCGTTGAACAAGGTTGTTTTTGTGCTGTTGGGCAACCCAACGATACCAATCTGCATGCAGTTCCTCTTCCCTGTCAGTTGGTCAAATAGACGACAGGATCCTTTCCATTAAACACAATCCAGCAGAGCTAAAGACACAGCTCTGCCGGACGGCATTCTAACACACGATGTCCAAATAATCAATCAATTCAAAGCCTGGATGTCATACCAATGCCCTACCCCACTGATTGCATAACGCATTAACTCATCGGCCAGAATCCCGGCAGGAAGACCCGCAGCAGCGCATCACTAATCAATCCCAGGATCAACAAGCCTCCCAGAGCGCGGTTGTGATAAAAGGCAAAGGCCGCGAACCAGGTAGGCCAATATTCGAACTCTTCCGGTGGTTCCTGTGGTTTGGGCTGAGTATGAACCCGAATTGCCAGGATGAGCCTTTTCACTGCCAGCAGGATGATCAGCATTGCCGGGGTGAAATAACGGGGGATAAAAACCAGGTAGATAATCACCAGGTAGATCAGAATCATCACGATAATATTCAGATAGCGAGAAGCTTTTTCCCCAATCCGCACCGGTAAGGTCCCTACTTTCTTTAGCCGATCCTCCTCGGATTTGTCGATATGTTTGCCAATATTGATGCTGACCACGCTCAATCCAAATGAACTTCCCGCCAGGGCAACCAGCCAGGCTGTATCCGCCCACCCCTTACTGAGCACCAGATATACACCCCCGATCATAATGGGTCCCCAGATCAGGAAAATCAGCAATTCACCCAGGCCGAGATATTTTAACGGCCAGGTGTAAAAGATCAGGATCAAAGCTCCAAAGGCGAATAACCCCAGGATGATGGGAGAAAAATTAGTAAATAACAAAGCATAGATGCCTGCTGCCACAGCGAGTAAGCCGCTGAGAACAAACCAGATCAACTGCTGTCCCTTGGTCCAGAATTTTTGCACCAGAGGATGGACCCCGTACGCTGTCCGGAAATAATTATCCTCGTCCACACCGCGGGAATAATCCGTGTAATCATTGAGCAGGTTATTGGTCCCATGGGCAATGAAAAGTCCCAGGGTCACGATCAGCCAGGGGAGCCAGGAAAAGTAACCATCTCTCCAGGCCAAAAGGCCAGCAATAACACAGGAATAGATGGTTACCATGGTCACCGCGGATCGGGTAGCAATCAGCCATTTGGAGATCAAATCCAGATCCTCCCATTC
>Ga0209834_10000305_pt1 | contig 30444 bp, 35 predicted proteins | sample Mar14236cmmetaG_FD_184134 | JGI IMG/M metagenome (GOLD analysis project Ga0209834, IMG submission 184134) | Marine hydrothermal vent microbial communities from Guaymas Basin, Gulf of California to study Microbial Dark Matter (Phase II) - Marker... ... | reverse complement strand
GGGCGTGTGTTAGCCTACCAAATAACCTACTAACGGAATAGCAAGAAGTTTATAAAACGGAGAAAACCACCCCGTTATGGGATGGTTTTTGTACACCGTACGGGATTTGAACCCGTGTTACCAGGATGAAAACCTGGCGTCCTGACCTGGCTAGACGAACGGTGCTTTTGCGCATTAAGCGGCTGCAAAAATAATAAAATATTTTAACGGTCAAGTTTTTTTTGAAAAATCAGGCAAAAAGATGAATAAGTTAGTCTTCATCTGCCTGGAATTTGAATCCCAGACGTTTTCCGGTTTTTAATGTCAGCGAATCTATGGCCGTCCGCATCTCGTGCAAACTTACTTCTTTAACATTTTCGTAAGGAGGTGTCAGCAGATCAAAATTAACAGTGTACTGAATGGCCGCAGTAGTGATAATTTCAGCTATCTCTGTCGTTAACTCATTTTGCCCGAAGTTATTATATAAATAACCAAGCTCGCGTTTGCCTTCGATAAAATAATGTTTGTCTTTGTTGATGAATACCCGGCCTATCAAATAACCTACATCATTTAAGCGATTGTACTTGAATGAATCGGCCAGGAAATTATAAATATTGATCACTCCGCAATAGGACCGGTTTTTATCTTCTTTAACATATGATGTGTTCATCACACGGTGGTTGCGTGGAAACTCAAATACGTTGGTATGCATCATGAAAATGAGAATATCACCGCCAAATTTTAATTCAATCTCAAATTCCCCCATCGTCTTTAGCTCGAACGGTATTTCGAATCTTGACTTCTTGGTTTTTTCATACTTGTGGTACGCATGTTTCATTTGTTCAATGACTTCCTTAAAGACGTTGAACGAATTGTATGTATTGTAATAAACAAGTTGCTTTAACTCGGATTTTTCAATGAGCTTATCAAAAAGCTTTTTCTTATCCGGTTTCTGGTCGATACTCATACCCTGAAATTTTATTCAAAGGTAAAAGAAAGCAGGAATACTTTGGAATTTAATTTATCAATACTATCTGAGTAAAGATTGCCTTCCTTTTTAATAAGATTGAACATACCGTAACCCATTTTTGCCTCCACTCCGAATTTAAAGTATTGTGTGTAAAATTCAGCGCCCACACCTACATTTATCGCAATATCACTCTTATTTAATTTTACAGTAGTGGTGTTGCTGTTTTTCTCCGCTTTTTTCTGCGAAGCCAGGTCGAGTGAGTATTTCACACCGGCCAGTACATACATGCCGAAATTATTCAATCTCTTCGAACGATATTTAAAATCAAGCGGGAACTCGACCAATGTCGAGGTAATGTTTTTATCAACAAAAAAAGCTGATGTGTCATTATCTTTTACAGTAAGAATATGATAGCTTAGCACGCGTTCGCCGAAGGAAAGAGAAGGCGAAAACCGCATATCAATATATTGGTGTAAAAGTAAGCTTCCGAGAATGCCTATGGTAAATCCGGGTGTTGGCCTCGCGTTAATGCTTAATACCTGGGCATAGTCAATATTCACCAATCCCGGATCTTCGGGTAGCTGGCTATCGCTCCAGCGAATAAACGGCAGACTGTCGATGGTCTTCAGCGTAAAATGCATTTGGTTCAATGCAAGAATAAACCCGAAATGGTAAGGTTGCTGGTTATACGTTTTCAGGTTCATCACCCGGTCGCGCTGAGCCATTACCCCATTACTGAATGTAATGTTGATAAGCAGTATCGTAATTATGATGATTAACCTCTTCAAAGAAAAATTTTAATGTAAACGTATATGTTCTGATATTAGTATCAGTATACTGAATCAGGCCGGCAAAAATAAGGTAATTTATTTTAAAAATCTGCAAACGGCAGGAAGCATTTATTTTTTAGTCGCCGTGTATAAAGTAGCAATGCCCATTGTAAGCCTTTTTTGCTTAGTTTCCGAATAGCCGGCTTTTTCCAGTTCATTTATAAATGCCTGGTCTTCAGGGAAAGCGCTTACTGATTCAGGAAGATAAGTGTAGGCTTCTTCGTTTTTCGATACCATCCTGCCCAGACCGGGTAAAATGTATTTGAAGTAAAAGTTATAGATCTGCCTGAATGGAAAAGCTTTCGGTTTTGAGAATTCGAGAATGGCTACCATCCCGCCGGGCCGCATTACCCGGTACATTTCCCCGAGCCCTTTTTGCAGATGTTCAAAATTACGCACCCCGAAAGCAACAGTAACCGCATCAAATGAGTTGTTTTCAAAAGGAAGATCTTCTGAATCGCCCAGCAGCAACTCGATTATGCCACTCAGTTTTTTAGCCGCAACTTTTTCTTTTCCTATCTCCAGCATATTGGCTGCGATATCAACACCTGTGATCTTTTGTGGATTCAACCGGGTCAGCTCGATGGCCAGGTCGCCTGTGCCTGTGGCCACATCCAGAATTTGTTTTGGTTGTATGGGAGCAATTAGCCTGCGCACTTTTTTACGCCAGCGGATATCAATGCCTAAAGATAAAAAGTGGTTCAGGAAATCGTATCTGGGTGCAATATCGTTGAACATAGCTTCCACACGTACCTTTTTACCGTTATTGTCGGGTGTTTGTGCCATTGGATCAGAGGGTGAGCAGGCGAATTACTTCGTCCTGCAATTTTGTTTTATTGATGGGTACTACACCTACTTCTTCGCATACAAGACCTCCGGAAAGATTGGCAATAGCAGCCATATCGGGCACATCTATGCCTTGTGCCAGACACAGGGCCGCAACGCTGATCACGGTATCGCCTGCTCCTGAAACATCCGAAATATTCCGTAAGTGCGCAGCTATTTTTGCTGACCGGTAGGTTCCGTTCTCATTCCACCGGATAAAAACACCTTTTTCCGATAAGGTATTCAGGATAATTTGAGACCTCAACTTTTCCTGTAGCATGCCTATTGCTTTTTCAAGCTCGTCTTTATCGCTTTCGTCAAAATCAATATTCAGTCCTTCTTTTATTTCTTTCAGGTTCGGTTTGAATAAGGTGACATTTTTAAAATGCAGGAAATTAGCTTTTTTCGGATCGACAACTACCGGTATGTTTTTGGCATTTGCCAGAGTAACAATTTCGTTTATCAGCGATACTGTGATGACACCTTTGTCGTAATCCTGAAATATGATGACATCGATCTTTTTACTCTCGGTCAGGTTTTTAATGTTGGAAAATAAGGCAGAAACCTCTTCTTCGTTCAGTGGGTCCGTTTGTTCTTCGTCAACGCGCAACAGTTGTGTGTTGTTGCTGATCACTCTGAATTTAGTAGTCGTAACCCGGCTCTTACTTTGTACAATTCCCTCTTTCGGGATGCCCTCCTGATCAAGCATTTCCAGAAATTCAGCCCCTTTAGGGTCCTTGCCAATCACTGCACACAGGTAAGCAGTGGCTCCCAGCGATTTAATGTTTAAGCCTACATTTGCGGCGCCGCCAAGCCGGTTTTCTCTTTTAGCTACGGTTACGATAGGAACCGGTGCTTCCGGCGAGATCCGGTCCACTTTCCCCCACAGATAAGCGTCCACCATAACGTCACCTATAATAAGAACGTTGAGCTTGTCAAATTCGGAGAATAACCTTGAAACGATATCGGTTGTCAGCATAAGGTTTGTTGTGTTAGCAAATCAAAAATAATAAAAGTCCTCCATTTTATTATAAGAACCTAATTATCTGAAAAATATTACTTCAGGTTTTTCAGTATCGCAGCCATTCTGCTCATAGCTTCGGTTATCTGCTCCTTTGAGGTAGCGTATGAAATCCTGATACACTGGGGCGATCCGAAAGCTTCGCCCGGCACAAGTGCCACATGGGCTTTGTCAAGTAAATACAGACACAGATCGTTACTGTTTGAAATGGTTGTTGTCCCGTCGCTTTTGCCATAATAATAACTTACATCCGGAAATAAATAAAACGCCCCGTTAGGTTTGTTGGTAACAAAGCCCGGGATGTCTTCCAGCAGGCCGATCAGTAAATCACGGCGTTCTTTGAATGCGGCAACCATCATTTTTAAATCGGCCGACTGCTTCGGATCGGTGCTGATAGCTGCGAGGGCAGCCATTTGTGAAACAGATCCGGCACCGGAAGTATATTGTCCCTGTACTTTGTTGCAGGCATCGGCAATTACCTGGGGGGCAGCTACATACCCGATGCGCCACCCTGTCATGGCATAACCTTTGGATACACCGTTGATAATGGCTACCTGGTTTTTGATACTGTCAAACGATGCCAGGCTGATATGCTCTCCCTCAAACAGGTTGTATTCATAAATTTCATCCGAAATGATCAGAATGTCCGGGTATTTTTCGAACACACGGGCAATAGCTTCCATTTCTTCCTTTGTGTAAACAGTACCGGTCGGATTGTTGGGTGAGTTAAACAAAAATGCTTTTGTACGCTCGGTTATTGCTTCCTCAATCTGCCCTGGAAGCACTTTAAAATCCGTTTCAATTCCGGCTTCAACAACAACTGTTTTTCCACCGGCCATTTTTATCATCGAAGGATACGACACCCAGTAAGGTGCCGGAACGATTACTTCATCACCCTCATTTAGTATGCATAAAAATACGTTGGCAATTGATTGCTTGGCGCCGTTTGAAATAACCACCTGGCTTGCTTTAAAGCCGACACCATTATCTCTTTTCAGTTTTTGGGCAATTGCTTCACGTACTTCGGGAAACCCGGGTACGGGCGGGTAATGAGTGATGTTATTATCAATAGCCTCTTTAGCAGCTGCTTTTATCGGCTCCGGTGTGTTAAAATCAGGTTCGCCAATGCTTAAAGCGATCACATCATAACCTTTATCTTTCAATTCCCTGCTGCGACTGGTCATTTCCAGCGTAGCCGAAACGGTCATCGATAACAGTCTGTCGGATAATATTTTTTTGTCCATCAACAAATTGGTTTCAAAATTAAAGAGGGCAAATATACTGATTTATTGGCGGAAACAGCTAAGAACAAACAGGATAATTCTGACGATCTGATCGTGAATTATTAACGAACAGCCTGATAGATTCAGTGAAGAGGTGTTGATATGAACGTGAAATAAGATAAGCTTAATGGAAGCGTTGTTTTACTTTCCGGGTTTAAAAATATATTGTTATTTTGCAGTTCAACAGAAATAAACAAATAATTAAGATGATGCTCCTTTTAAGAGATTTTATATTGATATTGGTGCCGGCAATAATTGTGCTGATTATGGTGTACCTTATGCTCCGTTATTTTTTAAAAGAAAACGCCCGGCAATTTGAGTTTTTAAAAGATGAACAGGAACTGCAGCGACTGAAAATGGCTGTTGAGAAAAAAATGGCTTCCGATAAAACGGTAATGACATATAAATTACAGGCTTACGAACGGATGGCCATGTTTCTGGAGCGGATCAATCCGCCGAATCTGATCACCAGAAATATTGTGGCCGGACAAACAGCCGGGGAACTACAGAAGCAACTGTTGCATACAATCCGGGAAGAATATGAACACAATATGTCGCAGCAGATTTATTTGTTACCCGCCACCTGGGAGTTGATCAAGAAGGCTAAAGAAGAAGTGTCGGGTTTGATCAATGTGAGCATGACTGCTGAAATGGTAGACAAAGATGCCGGTGTGTATGCCCAGGAAATACTGTCAAAAGGATTCGAAAAGAAAGACGACCCGATAGATAAGGCCCTGCAAAGCATTAAAAGAGAGTTAGCAGATTTATAATGCGAAAAAGATTAACTGAAAAGAAATAAGGAAGGGACTGAAAATCAACAGATATGAACCAGATCAGCACCATAAGTTTTATCGGCTCAGGTAATGTGGCGACACATCTTGCCCAGGCTGTTAAAGCGGCAGGCATGGAGGTGAAGGATGTATTTTCGCTGCATAAAAAACACGCCGATATACTGGCTGGAAAGGTCGAAGCCAGAGCTGTTGGTTCACTGGCAGAACTTCAACGTGATGCTGATCTTTATCTGCTTGCTGTTCCGGATAAAATTGTTGAACCTGTCATGCGGTCTTTTCTCCGTGTGGAAGGTGTTGTTGCACACACTTCAGGTATCACACCTATGGAAACACTGCACAATATGTCGCATTACGGAGTGTTTTACCCGTTGCAGACATTTTCAAAGGGAAAAGATACTGATATTTCCAAAGTGCCTTTTTGTATTGAAGGCAATTCACCGGATGTTGTACAAAGTTTATCCGATTTGGCAACGAATTTATCTGATACGGTTTATGAAATAAATTCGGATCAGAGAAAATACCTGCACCTGGCAGCTGTCCTCGTGAATAATTATACCAATTATTTGTACCGGATGGCCTTTGATATTCTGGATGCCAAACAGATGGATGCTTCGCTACTGATGCCGTTGATCGAGGAAACCTATGCCAAGATCAGGGGAATGCGTCCCGATAAGGCACAGACCGGGCCGGCACGAAGAAAGGATCTGCTGACCATTGAAAAACATCTGTTGCTGCTGGAGGAGTTCCCGCAGTACAAAGAATTATACACCTTATTTGCCGAACAAATAATAAAGAAATATTCATGAGTAATTATAAAGCACTATTAACCAAAGTAAGTACATTTATTTTTGATTATGATGGCGTAATGACCAACGGTAATTTGTTGTTACAGACGGACGGACAACCTTTACGGTTCGCCAATGTGAAAGACGGTTTTGTTTTGCAGCTGGCGGCTCGTCTGGGTTACCGGGTAGTGGTCATTTCGGGTGGGTTTTCCCAATCGGTCGGGAACCGTTTTGAAGCACTGGGCATTAAAGATGTGTTTCTCGGTATCAGGGATAAGCTGACGGTTTTTGACGAGTATATTCAAACAAATAAGATTGATCCGGAAACCATTGTGTATATGGGTGATGACATTCCTGATTATAAAGTGATGAAGAAAGTGGGTGTGCCGGTTTGCCCGGCGGATGCTGCTGAAGAAATAAAAAAAATATCCATGTATATTTCCGACAAAAAAGGCGGGGAGGGTTGTGTGCGCGATATCATTGAGCAGGTCCTGAAAGTGCAGGGAAAATGGATGACCGATGAATCTTATCATTGGTAGAAATACCCTCATTAGAAAATAAAATTGATCCATGATCGCTTTTTTTAAACTCATCCGCTGGCCTAATATCCTGATAATCTGGATCACCATGTGCCTGGCACTTTTTGGTGTGATCAATCCTGTATTGAGCCTTCAGCCTTTCGAGGCAGGATTAAACCTGACAGAGTTCCTGCTTCTAATTGGTGCTACAACATTTATTGCTATCGCGGGTTACCTGTTGAATGATTTGCATGACATAAATCCCGATTCGGTTAACAAACCGGGAAAAAACTTGGTGGGACGGAGTTTTGCGGTACACAAAATACAGCTGTTCTATTGGGTGTTCACGGTTTTAGGTGTCCTGGCAGGAACGTATTTTTCTTATCTGCTGGGCCGGACCAGTTACAGCCTTGTTTTTGTTTTATCAGCCGGGTTGCTGTGGTTTTATTCCAAACGTTACCAGTGCCAGCCGTTAGTGGGTAACCTGGTGGTCGCTTTTTTAAGTGCCCTGACGATCGCCATTGTGTGGCTCTTCAGCTTTTTTGCCTTGGCAGAGCAGCCTGATGTTTTTGTGTCAGTTCAACCATTCTTTTCACAGGCTAATTTGCTGATACTCATTTTTTCAGGTTTTGCTTTTATCACAAGCCTGATAAGAGAGATAGTAAAAGACATGCAGGATTTTAAAGGAGATGACCGGTTCGGGTGCCGGACGCTGGCTGTTGTTGCGGGAGTACAGAAAGCCAAACGATGGGCTATGTTAATTACGGTTATGGCACTTATACTGGCCCTGCGCAGCCAGGTGTATTTTTATCACATCGATTTTCGGTGGCTGTTCTGGTTTTTCCTGTTGATAGATGCTTTGTTTGTAGCTGTATTGTTGGCACTGGCGAAAGCAGGCTCAGCAAGTGAGTTTAAGAAGATTTCAGGCCTCCTTAAGGTTTTAATGGTGGCAGGCATTTTGTCTATGGCGCTGGTTTATTTAGAATTTTAAATATGCTTGAAAACACATTAAAAGGATACGATATTGTTCTGGCGTCTGCCTCACCACGACGCAGACAACTGCTGCAGGAACTCGGTATCCGGTTCAGAGTACAGCCAAAAAAGGTTGAGGAGAATTTTGACGAACAACTTGCTCCCGTACAAGTGGCCGAATACCTGAGCGAACTGAAGGCACGGGCTTTTGCCAAAGAAGAGCTAGAAGAAAAAACGATTGTTATTACCGCTGACACTGTGGTCACAATTGACGGGATGATCCTGGGAAAACCGAAAGATCCAGCTAATGCCAGAGAAATGTTACAGCAATTATCCGGCCGCAGCCATCAGGTGATTACGGGCGTAACCTTGCGTTCGGCTGAGAAGATGAAAACCTTTTCCGTTTCAACAAAGGTATTTTTTAAAGAACTGTCAAACGAGGAAATCGAATACTATATTACCAGGTTCAAACCGTTTCACAAAGCAGGTGCCTACGGCATCCAGGAATGGATAGGCCATGCGGCAATCGAACGGATTGAAGGCTCCTATTTCAATGTGATGGGGCTGCCGGTCCACCGCTTGTATGAGGAGCTATTAGCATTTTAATCTGTCGACCTATTGCGAAATAGGTAAAGTGCAAAAAAATATGCCATATGTCGTAAAAAATGCGAAAATATGCGTATATTTGTGACAAATAACAGAGAAATGGCTAAAAGTTTTGAACTCAACGAACCGGCAATCACCTATGCAGCACTTGATGATCAAAATGCCTATATGCTGATCGATGCTATCAAAAAGGGTATTCATTACAGTTTCTTTGAGAAGCTTGCTCAAAATTTTCCTTTTACACTTCGCGAGTGGGCAGAATTTTTGCATTTGTCAGAACGTTCACTGCAGCGCTATAAAAAAGAAAAAGGAACCTTTAACGCCACCAGTTCTGAAAAGATCATTGAAATTACCATGTTGAATAAATACGGCAAGGAAATTTTCGGCGATCAGGAAAAGTTCAATATCTGGTTGCGTACGGATAATGTGGCGCTGGGCGGTATCAGGCCGAAAAATTTGCTCGACAGTTCATTCGGCATCCAGTTGTTGAAAGATGAGTTAATGCGTATCGAACACGGCGTACTGGCATGATCGTTTACCGGCTGGCAAAATCAACTTACAGCACCGACCTTTCTGGTAAAGGAGCTGCAAAAACTGGTGGGCGCTGGAACAGCAAAGGTGTCGCCGTTGTGTATACCAGCGAGTCGAGAGCGTTGTGTACTACCGAAATTGCCGTTCACATTCCTTTAGGCATCCTTCCGGAAGATTTTCAGTTAGTAAGCATTGAAATACCTGCATCTATCAAAGTCTACAGTTTGCCGGCAAGTAAGCTCCCCGAAAACTGGAATTCCATCCCACACCCGGGCGGAACCCAGGAGCTGGGAGACTGGTTCGTCAGACAAAATAAACAAGTGGTTATGAAAGTGCCTTCGGCCGTGGTGCAGGGCGAATTTAATTACCTTATAAACTCCGGACACAGGGAAGCAAAGAAAATAAAGATTAAGAAAATTGAGCAATTCTCTTTTGACCAGAGATTGTTCCTGAAATGAGTTCGCCAACCTGCTATGAAGATAGCGGATGGATATTTTGATTAAGCGTGTTTAGTACCTTTGACGTATTATTCATCAGTAATATACCAAATCATGAACAAAAAACTGCTTAAAGTTTTTGTCAACTATTTTTTCAAAGGATTGCTTTTTTTAGCGCCAGTAGCCATAACTATCTGGGCCATTATCCAGCTCTTTAATTTTATCGACGGCTTGCTGCAAGGGATCATCTACAATTATATTGGAATACATATTCCGGGTTTGGGACTGATTATCCTGCTGTTGCTGATAACCGGTATCGGGGTCATCGGTTCCACAATCGTATTCAAACCGATTATTCTTTATTTCGACAGTTTGCTGGCCCGTGCTCCGCTGATAAAAGTGGTTTATACAGCGGTAAAAGATCTTGTGTCGGCATTCGTCGGACAGGATAAGCGGTTTACCGAGCCGGTTCTGGTACAGCTTGACAAGCAGGCGAATTTGGAGAAGATCGGGTTTATTACCAACAAAGATCTTTCGCTTATCGGTATCTCAAATGAAAAAGTAGCGGTATATTTGCCCCACTCATATGCCTGGTCGGGTAACCTGGTGATCGTAGCTTCCGAATATGTCAAACCTATTGATGCATCTTCGGCGGAGATCATGAAGTTCGTTATTTCGGCAGGCGTTACACATATAGATTAAGTGAAAATGACAAACAAGAAGCCGTTACTGCTGATAACCAATGACGACGGGATCAATGCGCCCGGTTTACGCAAACTTATTTCGCTGATGCGGCCGTTGGGTGAAGTAGTGGTCGTAGCCTCCGAGAAAATAATGTCGGGTATGGCACATGCCGTCACTATCCAGGACCCGCTGCGCATCAAACTGGTGACCGAAGAAGAAGATTATAAAGAATATATGACTAACGGCACTCCTTCCGACAATGTGAAACTGGCCAAATACAAGCTGCTGGAACGTTTACCCGACATGGTCGTATCGGGTATCAACCACGGTTCTAACGCTTCGATCAATATCATTTATTCCGGAACGATGGCAGCTGTGCTGGAAGCTACGATTGACGGTATTCCGGGTATTGGCTTTTCCTTACTTGACTACAGTCATGACGCCGATTTTTCGCATGTGGACAAATATATAGTACAGATTGTCAGGAAAGTACTGGATGAAGGCATGCCGGATGATATAGGTTTGAATGTTAACATTCCAAAAGTCTCGGACACCCCGCTGAAAGGTATCAAAGTATGCCGGCAGGCAAAAGCACGGTGGGTAGAAGATTTTGACGCCCGGAAAGACCCGTACGGTAGAGAGTATTTCTGGATGACAGGAAACTTCGTTAACGGAGATCCGGCTCTGGACACTGACCAGAAAGCACTGGAAGAAAATTATGTGTCGGTGGTACCCGTACATGTTGACTTTACAGCACATAAATATGTAGAAAAATTAAACTTTAACTAAATCATGATACCTCCTCTTCTTAAAAAAGACAGTTTTCTGACAGGCTTTGTACTTGGGTTGGTGCTGCCCCTCGTTTTTTACGGAATTGTTTTATTGATTGATGTGATCTTGTTTCAACTGGCACATGTGCATTTAACACGGGAGCAGCATTATTTATACTTGTTAAGTATTGCCATTAACCTGATTCCGGTGAGGTATTATTTTGTTACCCTTAAAGCGGAAAAAGCGGGCAGAGGCCTGTTGCTGATCACGGGAATATACATACTTACGTACTTTTTTATGTTTTACAAACAGTAAGCGCTCCATGAAATATTACATCATAGCGGGTGAAGCTTCGGGTGATATGCATGCAGCACATCTGATCCGGTCGATGAAGGAAAAAGACCCGGAAGCCGTTGTGAGAGCCTGGGGTGGTGACCGTATGGAGGAAGAGGGCGCTGAGATCGTGAGACATTACCGCGACCTCGCGTTTATGGGGTTTGTCGAGGTGCTGATGAATATCAGGACCATTGCAAAAAATATATCCTTTTGCAAACAAGATATTCGCTCGTTTCAGCCCGATGTACTGATCCTTGTTGATTATCCGGGATTCAATCTGAGGATTGCCGAGTTTGCTCATAGGCAGGGAATAAAAGTCGTTTATTACATCTCGCCACAAGTGTGGGCATGGAAAAAATCGCGGGTTCATAAAATTAAAAAAGTGGTGGACAGGATGTTGGTGATCCTGCCGTTCGAAAAAGATTTTTTTGCCAGATATGGTGTCGAAGTAACATTTGTCGGTCATCCGCTGCTGGATGAACTGAGGGAACAACCAAAAATCAACCGGGAGGAGTTTGTAAGAAAAAATAAACTGAATGATAAACCTATAGTAGCCTTACTGCCCGGAAGCCGTAAGCAGGAGATAAACAAAATGCTGCATGTCATGCTTCAGGTGGTCACAGATTATCCTGAGTACCAGTTTGTAATTGGCGGACTTTCGTCTGTTCCGCATGAATTTTACAAGCGTTTTACAGGAATGGCAGACTGTTCAGTAGTATACGACCAAACAGGAAGCCTTTTGCAGCATGCCGAAGCAGCACTCGTTACTTCGGGAACCGCCACTTTGGAAACTGCCCTGATGGAAGTACCGGAGGTCGTTTGTTATAAAGCTAATCCTGTTTCCGTTGCCATCGCCCGAAAAATAATTGATGTGAAATATATTTCGCTGGTTAATCTGATCATGGAACGGGAAATTGTTAAAGAACTCATCCAGAAAAACCTGAACCGAAAGAACTTATCGCATGAGTTGGGGCTGCTGCTTCGTGACACGGAAAAACGACAGCAACTACAGGAAGATTATCAGCTTCTTAAAGAAAAACTCGGAAAAGAAGGAGCTTCGGAACGGGCAGCTGAACTGATAGTTCATAATTAGTTAAAGTGCAGAAAAAGTTCTTTCACATAGTGAAAGATGAGACCTGTTCGTAGCTTAAAAAAGTTCAAAATTATTTTATTCTTTATGCATCACCGTTGCGCTGGCCTGTGCTGTGGGCATAATAACCAGGTCGTTTATCGTAACATGGGCCGGAAGCGTGGTTACATAATAAGTAACTTCTGCGATGTCTTCGGCATGTAAGGGCTCATAACCTTTATACACTTGCCCGGCTTTTTCCGTATCCCCTTTAAAACGTACTTCCGAAAATTCCGTTTCAACAGCACCGGGGGCAATTTGCGATACACGAATTCCATGATGTACCAGGTCAATTCGTATGCCTTTTGTGAGGGCATCTACGGCATGTTTGGTAGCACAATACACATTGCCGTTAGGGTACACTTCCTTTCCTGCAATTGATCCTATGTTGATGATGTGCCCGTGACCCTGTTGTATCATCAACGGAGCAATGGCTCTGGTCATGTACAGCAGCCCTTTAATGTTTGTGTCGATCATCTGTTCCCAGTCGTCAACAACACCATTCTGTATGGGATTGAGCCCTGCAGCTAAGCCGGCGTTATTAATCAGGATGTCAATCTCTTTCCACTTATCCGGAAGGGAAGCAATAGCTTCCGACACTTTTTCCCGCATTCTGACGTCAAAATTCAGAGGCAATATGTTTATGTTGTATTTCTCTTTTAATTCGGACGATAATTTATCCAGTCGTTCTTTTCTTCTTCCGGTAATGATCAGGTCGTGTCCTTCACTGGCAAAACGCCGGGCGCAGGCACGTCCTATGCCACTTGTAGCACCGGTTATCAATGCAATTTTATTCATGTGTTTTAAATTAAAGTTCCGCTCCGGACAAAATAGCCCGGAAATTTATGTTTTAATTGTATCGGCTTATCAAAGATTCCATAAAAAGCCGAACCGCTTCCCGTCAGGGAGGCAAATATAGCCCCTTCCCGGTAAAGGATGTTTTTTATTTCTTTCAATTCGGGATGTAGCTTAAAAAGATAGGGTTCAAAATCGTTATGCAATTTATCCGGCCATTGTTCGACAGGTAGTTTTGTAACCTCGCCGGGTAGCATTCGGGTTGTTGCCGGCGTTATTTTTTTATAGGCTTCCTGTGTAGGAATGTGTATGCCGGGAAAAACAACTACAAGGAATTTGCCCTTCAGATTTACATGTGCTTCACGCACAATCTCTCCACGCCCTTGTACTAATGCCGCGCTGTTTTTAAGAAAGAACGGACAGTCACTCCCCAGTTGAAGGGCATATTTGTGGAACAAAGTCTTTGTCAATGCCAATCTGAAAAAAACATTCAGGGCTTTCAGAAAAAAAACTCCGTCCGAAGAACCGCCACCCAATCCCGAACCCGGTGGAATGTTTTTAAGCAACCTTACATCAACAGGCTCTATTTGACAGGCATCATGCAGCAGCTTCCAGGTTTTATATACTATATTTTCTTCTGTGCGCCCTGTAACTTTATAACCATAAACTGTCAGCTTAAACGTTTGTGAAGGCAGGAATTCCAGTACATCAAAAACAGGAGCAGGATATATGATCGTTTCAATATCATGGTAGCCATCGGTTCTTTTGTGCAGAACCGACAACCCCAGATTTATTTTACCATTTGGAAACAGGATCATGCGGAGATGTAATTATTTTTCAAAAATAATAATTTGTTCCGGTAATTGTCTTTTGATAACTATCCGGAAAATATGTGTTTCAAACTCAATTCTTATTACTTTTGAAATGTTAAATTCACAACACAAAAGGAATTTTTATGGCCCTCTTGGTTTCTGCACTTAATTGGTTGATAAAGAAAAGAATACATCAGATCGATCTTTTCATGAAATACCCTCATGAGGTGCAGGAAGAATGGTTCAAGAAGCTTGTTGTTACAGCTAAAGATACCGAGTGGGGCCGCAAATACGATTACAAAAGCATACAATCGGTTAAAACATTTACTGAGCGTGTACCTATAAGTACCTATGAAGATCTGAACCCTGTTATCGACAGATTGCGGGCGGGAGAACAAAATCTTTTGTGGCCCGAAGAGGTAAAGTGGTTCGCCAAATCTTCGGGAACAACAGCCGGGAAAAGTAAATTTATACCCGTTACCGAAGCGGCATTGAATGAGTGCCATTATAAAGGTGGCAAAGACATGCTTTCTATGTATTTCGACCTCTATCCCGAAGCCGGTTTGTTCAACGGAAAAGGTCTGGCCATGGGCGGAAGTGGCACCATCAGGGAGGTGAGTAATACAACCTATTATGAAGGTGATTTGTCGGCGATCATTATGAATAATCTCCCGTTCTGGGCACAGTTTAAGCGTACTCCTTCACTACCGATAGCGTTGATGGATGAGTGGGAAAACAAACTGGAACTGATGACGGAATCAACCATTGACCATGACGTAACGAGTTTGTCGGGCGTCCCCTCGTGGATGTTGGTGCTTTTACGAAAAATCCTGAAAAAATCAGGTAAAAACACGATTGATGAGGTCTGGCCTAACCTCGAAGTATTTTTTCATGGCGGTGTAAATTTTGAACCTTACCGGGAGCAATTCAATCAGATCATTAAGTCGGATAAAATGACGTATTTCAATACGTACAATGCTTCCGAAGGGTTTTTCGGTATTCAGTACGGCAAAGAAAGGGGTGATTTGTTGCTGATGCTGGATTACGGTATCTTTTATGAGTTTATACCTTACAGTGAACTATCCAAAGAAAATCCGAAGGTAAAACAGTTATCGGAGGTGGAGGTGGGAGAAAACTACGCGATGATCATCAGTACCAATGGAGGGTTGTGGAGATACAAGATTGGCGATACGGTCATGTTTACTTCTACAGATCCGTATGTGATCAAAATTACCGGAAGGACAAAAAACCATATCAATGTAGTAGGCGAGGAGCTGATCATTGATAATGCGGAGAAGGCCCTGTCGATTGCATGTAAGAAAACTTCGGCCATTTTATCTGAATATACGGCGGCACCCTTGTTCAAAGGGGAAGAAATTGCACATCAGTGGCTGATTGAATTTGAAAAACAGCCGGACAATTTTGAATTCTTTAATGAGGCTTTTGACAATGCGTTAAAATCAGTAAATTCTGATTATGAAGCCAAGCGGTATCACGATTTTGTGTTGAAGCCCCCCATCGTGGTGAAGCTGCCAAAGGGTACGTTTTACCACTGGATGAAAAAACGGAATAAACTGGGTGGGCAAAACAAGGTGCCACGGCTTTCAAACGACCGTAAATACCTGGATGAAATTCAGAAATTGTTAAAAGAACAGGGAGAATTTGATATTTAATTCGACCACAGCATTTATTTTTTTAAATTCGTAGCTAAAAAATTATTCGATGCATATAGCCATAGCAGGAAACATTGGATCCGGAAAAACAACTTTAACAAAGTTGCTTGCCAAACATTTTGGGTGGAAACCACATTACGAAGATGTAGAGAACAATCCGTATCTGCATAGTTTTTATGAAGATATGCAACGCTGGTCGTTCAATCTTCAGATCTATTTTCTTAACTCAAGATTCAGGCAGGTCGTTGAAATAAGAAAAAGCGGAAAGAATATCATTCAGGACCGTACAATTTATGAGGATGCGTACATTTTTGCTCCGAATCTGCATGCGATGAACCTTATGTCGTCCCGCGATTTTGAGAACTACATCTCCCTTTTTGAACTTATGAGTACATTTATCCAGCCGCCTGATCTGTTGATCTACCTGAGGGCATCGGTGTCAACACTGGTAGAGCAAATTCAGAAAAGAGGCAGGGATTATGAAGAATCGATCAGGCTGGATTACCTGAAACTGCTGAACGAACGGTATGAAGCATGGATCGAAAAATATACATCAGGCAAACTGCTGGTCATTAATGTGGATGAAACCGATTTTAACAATCCGGAAAATCTGAGTACCGTTATTGATAAAGTAAATGCCGACCTGCACGGCCTCTTTTAACAGTTCAACAGATCTTTTTTGATGGCAGTTCTTGGAATTATACCCGCACGCTATGCTTCAACTCGTTTTCCCGGAAAACCTCTTGCGCGGATTCATGGCAAGTCAATGATCAGAAGGGTTTACGAACAGTGCCTGCTGGCCGAAAAACCTGATAAAATAATTGTTGCCACAGATGATGAACGTATTTTCAATCATGTCAGGGATTTTGGCGGAGAAGTAGTGATGACCGGGCAGGAGCACCCGAACGGAACGTCAAGATGTGCTGAAGCATTAAGCATTATTGAAAAAGAAACAGGTAAAACAATTGATTTCGTTATCAATATTCAGGGTGACGAACCGTATATAAATCCCGCACAGATTGATAAAGTGGCAAGCTTGCTGGAGAAAGCTCCGGTGCACATAGCCACCCTTGGGAGGAAAATAGGGGAAAAAGAAGATTTGTTTGATCCTAATGTAGTAAAGCTGGTAACCAACAGAGATCATAAAGCTTTATACTTCAGCAGGCAGCCTGTTCCCTATGTTAGAGATGCCGAAAACGATCAATGGCCTCTCAAAGCTGATTTTTATAAACACATCGGCATATATGGCTACAAGCGGGATGTGTTGCAGGAGATTGTCAGGTTGTCACCTGGTAAACTTGAAATTGCAGAGCGCTTAGAGCAACTCAGGTGGATGGAATACGGTTATGATGTTTATGTCGATTTCACGGATTTCGACAGTATTTCTGTAGACACACCGGATGACTTATTAAAATTTACGAACAACCCTTGATAATAAACGGATGAATTCCTAATTTAGCGGGTTCTGATCTAAAAGGAATACCGTGGATATAACCGGCTATATAAGTGATTTATTATATGAACACGAATGTGTTGTCCTGCCGGGACTGGGTGCGTTCATCACCAATGATAAACCGGCAACGGTCAACAGAATTACGCACCGTTTTTCTCCTCCTTCCCGAAAGATTATTTTCAATACACATCTGAGCGCCAATGACGGGTTGCTGATAAACTCTCTGGCGCAGGCTGAAGGCATTAATTACAAAGAAGCCAGACAGCACATAGATGAATTTACCGAATCATGTAAGCAACAATTAGAGGGAGGAAAACGCCTGACGTTTAAAAAAATAGGTGTCTTATATAAAAATTCTGAAGGTCATATCGTTTTTGAACAAAACGAAGAAATAAATTACAACCCGGATGCTTTTGGGTTAGCTAGTTTCTATTCGCCGGCTATTGACAGGGGAACAGATGAAGAAAGACTGAAGGGAATTATCGAACCCCTGCTGACCGGTAAGCTGAAATCCAAAGATCGTAAAGAAGGAAGACAAAAAACCGGTACCCGGAAAAAATACCGCACCGGTGTGGCAGCATTGATCCTGTTCCTGCTGCTGCTTATTGTTGGTGGTGGCATTACACTGACGGAAAATGCCCGATCGTACTGGCAAAATTATACAGCGTTGATTCCTGTATTTAGTATGGAAACATTGCCATTGCAAGCTGATAAGAACACAAAATTTGTTGCTCCGGATACCCGGGCCGGGAAGGTAGCTGAAGAGACAGAAGTTATCTCGGAAGACAAAGAAGAAGTGTTACCGGAAACGCTTTCAGAAACAGCGGAAGTTACTAAACCTGCTGAGGAGGAAGAATTCGAAAATCCAACGGAAATAAGTACAAACGATCATCAATTACCAGAGATACACACTTCTGTGGGATCGTATTTGATCATAACGGGTTCGTTTTCAAAAGAAAAAAATGCAGCCCGGCTTGTCAAAGAGTTACGGCAAAGAGGCATCAATGCATTGATTGCTGATACAAGCAGCAACGGAATGTACCGTGTGGCTTACGCATCATTTGCTACAATGAAAGAGGCAAAAGAGAAGCTTTATGCCGTGCGGGACGAGCAGTTCCCGGATGCCTGGATCCTCAAGAAAAAATAATTTCCATAACAAGTTTCCGTGACGTGGGGAAAAAGAACAAGCAACAGCGTTTTACCGAGAACCTGACATTTGATAATCTTTTCCAGTTATCTTACGATGAGGTGATAAAAGGCTTCCGTCTGAAAGGCAGGTGGGCAACAGATTTCTTTAAAAATGATCACCCGCTTATATTGGAACTGGGTTGCGGTAAAGGCGAATATACGGTTGGCCTGGCGAAGAATAATCCCGATAAGAATTATATTGGAGTTGATATAAAAGGAGCGCGCATGTGGCGTGGACTGAAAACTGCTCACGAAGAAAACCTGACGAATGTGGCGTTTATCAGAACAAGGATCAATCTGATCGAATATTATTTCGGCCCTGATGAAGTTTCTGAGATATGGATCACATTCCCCGATCCTCATCCCCGTGAGACAAAAGAGAGAAAACGGCTGACTTCTCCGCAATTCCTTGATCGGTACCGGAAACTGGCAAAAAAAGATGCTATTGTGCATTTAAAAACGGATAACATCATCATGTTTGACTTTACGCTGGATGTGATCAAAGAGCAGAAACTGGAGTTGTTTTATTCGTCGGAGGATGTTTATGGCGAAGAACTTTATAATGAAGTAACGCGCATTCAAACCTTTTACGAACGCAAATGGCTGAAACACGGCACCAAAATCAAATATCTTAAATTCAGTTTATACAGTAAATATGAATAATCAGGGTTTTTTTAACCGGGTTTATGAAGTTGTAAAGGAAGTTCCTTACGGACGGATCACTACCTATGGAGCCATTGCCGCATATTTAGGCAGCAAAGGTGCGGCACGCATGGTGGGCTGGGCTTTGAACGGAAGTTACACCTCCGAGGAGAACATACCGGCGCACCGGGTAGTAAACCGAAGTGGCCTTTTAACAGGAAAAAGACATTTTGGCGGGACTGAGGTAATGAAACAATTGCTGGAGAGTGAAGGGGTTATTGTTGAGGAAGATCGGATTACACGGTTTGATGAACTGTTCTGGGATCCCGCCGAACACTTGTGACAGATATAAATATTTCCTTTTATTCTTAAGGCTCGTGAAAAAAATATATGTACTTTTGCCGTTTAAAATTAAGTTAATTATTATTCAATCTAAATAAAAATAGCTCAAAATGTATATAACAAGAAAGGTAGTAACCGAAGCTTTAAAACAGGTAATCTTTTTTGCAAAGCAGGACAATATTGTCAACCTGAACATGGTAGACGATATTGAGATAAAGGGTAATGAAGTTAAAGTTAATATTGTATTTCCCAAACTTGACGATCCTGCTGTTGGCATCATCTATAATTCGGTGGTGAAAACCCTGAAACAGGAACTGGGAGAAGACGTTAAGGTGGATGTAGCACCTATAGCAGAGGCTGACAAAGGCCGGGGGCCACTGGCGGGCGTGAAAAACGTAATTGCCGTGATTGCCGGAAAAGGCGGCGTAGGTAAATCGACAGTAGCTGCGAATCTTGCGGTTTCTCTGCTAAAAGCCGGGAAGTCGGTTGGTGTTCTTGATGCTGACATTATGGGGCCGTCGGTTCCGATGATGTTTGGTGTGGAAGGTCAGCAGCCGGGTGTGATTGAACGTGAAGGTAAACCGATCATGATACCTATAGAGAATTACGGTATCAAAATATTGTCGCTGGGATTTTTTGTACAACCCGACCAGGCATTGATGTGGAGAGGCTCGATGATCAATAAGGCATTCAACCAGCTGATGGAAGATTCCGATTGGGGAACACTCGACTATCTGGTAATCGATATGCCTCCCGGAACGGGTGATATCCAGCTGACTCTGGGTCAAAGTTATAATGTACGCGGAACCATTCTGGTAACCACTCCGCAGAAAGTTGCTACGGCCGATGTACGCCGGGCTGCCATGATGTACCGACAGGAGTCATTAACCATTCCTTTGCTCGGAATTGTTGAGAATATGGCCTATTTTGTCCCTGAAGACATGCCGGATAAAAAATACTTTATATTTGGCAAGGGAGCTACGGATGAACTGGCACAGGAACTGGATATCCCGGTATTGGGAAGAGTTCCCATTGTTGAAAAAGTTGTTGAATCAGGAGATAACGGTGCGCCTATTACGCTGGATGACAATTCTTCGGTATCTGAAGCTTTCCGTGAGATTGCCAAAAATGTAGAGCAACGCCTGGAAATATTATAAAAAAACAAACTGCCATGGAACATACTAAAAAAGAGCTGGAACAAAAAGTACTGAATGTACTTGACCAGGTAAGACCGTATTTGCAACAGGATGGCGGCGACATCAACTTTGTGGAATTGACTGAAGATGGCGTTGTAAATGTGGAACTTACAGGCGCCTGTGGGAGTTGCCCATACAGTACAATGACCTTGAAGAACGGCGTTGAAGCGACCCTGAAAAAGGTATTGCCTGAAATTAAAGAAGTAGTTGCTGTTAATCTTTAAGAGAGGTACTTAGCCACTATAGGCATTCTTCGGCCCATGCCAAATGCTTTTGACGAAACCCTTAAAATAGGGGGCGTTTGGTATCTTTTATATTCACTCGTATTGACCAGTTTTAAAATCCTGCGCACCAGTTTTTCTTCGAAGCCCATGGCAATGATTTCTTTAGGCCCTTCCCGGTTCTCAATATATTGATATAAAATCTCGTCAAGGATATCATATTCCGGTAAGGAGTCGGTATCTTTCTGATCCGGCCTCAATTCAGCCGAAGGAGGTTTAGTGATGATGTTTTCCGGAATAATTTCTTTTTCCCTGTTGATGTAACGTGCCAGTTCAAAAACCTGGGTTTTATATACATCTCCAAGTACCGATAAGCCTCCGTTCATGTCGCCGTAAAGGGTGCTGTAACCAACGGCTACCTCACTCTTGTTGCTCGTATTCAGCAGGATATATCCGAATTTGTTTGACAGGGCCATCAACAGCACACCCCTGATCCTGGCCTGGATGTTTTCCTCGGCTACGTTGAATGGCAGATCCTTGAAATAGGGTTTCAACGCATGTTCAACCGTGTGGTGGGCTTCTTCGATAGAAATAATGTCGTAAGGCATCTGCAGGTTTTCTGCCAGTTCAACGGCATCTTTTATGGAATGCTCACTTGAAAACTCGGAAGGCAGCAAAACATTGTACACGTGTTTATGTCCCAGCGCTTCGGCCGCCAGAGCAGCCGTTAAGGCAGAATCAATACCACCTGATAAGCCGATAATTGCTTTTTGAAAGCCCAGTTTTTGAAAATAATTCCGTATTCCTAACACCAGAGCATCGTGGATCATACTGATATCGGATCTGTTCTTCAAAGGCGCAGATGCATCTGCCTTACACACGTCGTCAATATCATAAACTTTCAGATCTTCTTCAAAATAGTTTAATTCATCGACTACCTGCCCTTTTTTATTCATTACCAGCGAGCCACCGTCAAATATCAGTTCGGTTTGAGCCCCTACATGGTTCACATAAAACAGAGGAAGGTTGTATTTCTGTGCATTGCGTTTCAGTATTTCGGTACGTATTTCCGTCTGATGATAATTAAACGGCGAGGCGGCAATATTGATGATCATATCGGGATCGAATTTCATCAGCTCACCCACGGGATTGACAGTGTACAACGGGTTATCCTGGACATTCCATATATCTTCACAAATAGTCAGTGCCAGTTTCTTGCCTTTAAATTCAACAACCTGAAATTGTTTATTGGGTTCAAAATATCTGTATTCGTCAAAAATATCGTAATTGGGCAGCAATGATTTATGAACCAGCTGCTGAACTTTGCCATCTACAATAAAAGCAGCCGAATTATATAAAGGTTTTCCCTTATCAGCCGGATTAAATGTAGGTAATCCGACAATGGCTGCTGTTTTTGTACAATACCTCGCAATTTCTTTAACCGAATTATTACAGCGTTCCACAAAATCCCTGAATTCCAGAAAATCACGTGGAGGATAACCCGAAACAGCCAACTCGGCAAACACCACAAGATCAGCACCTTGTTCTTCTGCATGGTGAATACTCCTTACAATCTTCTCAACATTGCTGTCGAAGTTGCCGATGTGATAATTGAGTTGTGCTAAAGCTATTTTCACGAATTGTTCTGTTTAAAAAATGAGACACAAATTTAATTCAATAAAATTGTTCCGGGCATCATTGGCAACAGCCAGATCTGCCGTGTTGTTTCCTTTCATCACGTTGATAAATGCGTTGTCGTATTTAATTCCTGTACGTATATACGTCGATCCGGATAAAGGAATTTCAATTCCGGCTCCGAGAATCAATGACTGGCGTGTGGTTTTAAATAAATCCGAGTGTACTCCCTCTTCACTGATTTGGTCACTCCCATCGTCAGGGGTAAACGTGTTATCTGCTTTGGCGTTCAGTAAAAACCCCATCCCGAAACCAATCTGCCCATAATACCGCAGTTTTCCAATCTGGTTGGTTTTCATGGTAAAAATAATTGGTACTTCAACATATTTTGCCTTGAATTTACTTTCCATCCGGCCTGTAGTTACATTATCTATCGTATCCTGAACAGCATACGGATAGCTCATAGATCCGTTTAAATAGACCACATCGAAACCGGTGGTAAACGAATAGTTTTCCATCAGGTAAATATCAGCTACAAATCCCCATGCGCCTCCGAACTCAATGCCTTCATTACTGTAATTTTTTGCGTTACTGCCAAACCACCCAATGTTAGCGGCTCCTTTAAAACCAAATTGAAAAGGTTTGTGCTGAGCTGTCAGGTTGAACGAGATAAACAGAAAAATGATGAAAATAATTTTTCTCATGAGCAAAAAGTTTAAGCAAAGTTAACTATTAACATCTAATTGATAATTTCTTTTATGATTCTTACGTTATAACTTCACCAAATGTTTATTTTTGATTTATTAATCATAAAACCTCTAATTATGAAAAAAATTGTCATTACAATTATTGCAGTTATTATTTCAGCGTCTTCATTTGCCCAGTTTCATGTAGGACCGCAAATCGGTTACACGGGTTCTAATTTATCCATTGACAAAGATTCTATCTCGAATTCTTTAAAAAGTAACTTTTTAGTTGGTGCTTTTTTTCGTTTTGGTAAAAAAATATACGTACAACCGGAAATCAACTGGCTGACACAAGGCAGTGTTTTTAAATATCCTTCGCTGGGAAACCTTTCGCCGATTGAACAGAATATCAAGCTGAACACAATTCAGGTGCCGGTAAATATAGGATGGCGGATCATCAATCTTAAAGTTGTGAATATAAGATTGTTTGGTGGGGTTGTAGCTAACTTCAATACGAAAACTACAATTAAAACATCCGGAGGGGATGCCAATTATTACGATGCTTTACCCAAAGAGGATGATTTTGCCGGTATCGTATGGCAGTGGGATGCCGGGGTAGGTGTCGATGTACTCATGTTTGCCATTGATGTTAAATACATGGGAGGTATCAACAATATATTGAAAGATTTTAACTACAATGGCGGAACACTTTCCAGTAAGTCGAATTTGTTTATGGTAACTCTTGGCTGGAAGATACTGTAATTGTTTTTTTCAGTTTAATTTTTCAATAAAGGATGCTTATGTCGCTGCGCATCAAGGTCGTGCTTGTGTTTTGGGTGCTTTTTACTGTTATCTCCTGCAGGAATAAGGAGCAAAAAGCTATTCAGATTGATCCTGCCGATTTATCTGACATTCAAGTGCATGTTAAAAGATATGGCCAGGCTCTGTTCGAAATAGATACAGCTCATTTTACTGAAGGACTGAAAAAGATACAGCCGGAGTTCCCCTACTTTCTGGATGCCGATCTGAACGATACGGCCAATACAAACCAACTCTATTCGTTTGTTGCCGATACGCAGGTGCGACGCATCTACGAAAAAACAATGGAAGTCTTTCCTGATTTAAATAGCCTTGAAGGTGATCTGTCGGATGCTTTCAGCCGGTACCGGTATTTTTTCCCGGAAAATAGCTTGCCACAGGTGTATACCTATGTGTCGGACATGTATTATGAACAGCCGGTGTGGTTAAGAGATTCGGTATTGGTAGTGGCATTGGATGTGTATCTGGGAAGCGATTTCCCCCTCTATCCACACTTGGGATTGCCACAATACAAAATAAGATGTATGGCGCCTGAATACATCGCAACTGATGTGATGAAGACCCTTTATTTTGCAGAAGTCTGGTCGAATCCGGCAATGAAAACCTTACTTGACAGGATGATAGCCGGCGGAAAGATATTGTATTACCTCGATGCTGTTTTACCCAATACACCGGACACGGTAAAACTGTGTTATACCGGGAAAAAACTTGAATGGGCAGTGGAGAATGAAAAAAATATCTGGGCTTTTCTGGTGCATGATGAGTTGCTTTACGTCTCCGATTTCGATACGCAGTCAAATTTGATCAATGATGGCCCGTTCACCAAAGGTTTTTCCAATGACTCACCGGCGCGGCTGGGTATTTTTATCGGCTGGCAGATCGTTAAGGAATTTATGCTCCGTCATCCCGAAACAAGTTTGCAGGAATTGATGAGCCTGAATGATGCCCAGACAATATTACAGCAATCGGGATATAAGCCATAAAAATAGAAATAGTTTGTTTGTCTTTCTGTTTCTACATCTCTCAAGTGTTTTTTCATACATTTGTTAAGCATTAAATCATCTTTTTATGCTCGTTAAAACATACGGTAGTGCCATTCAGGGGATCGATGCCATTATGATCACGATTGAAGTGAATGCGATCGGGGGAAGTAAGTTTCACCTGGTTGGTTTACCTGACAATGCCGTTAAAGAGAGCCAGCATCGGCTGGTGGCAGCCCTTTGGAATATCGGATACAGGTATCCGGGAAAAAGGATAACGATTAACCTGGCACCGGCCGATATCAAAAAAGAAGGATCGGCTTATGATCTGCCAATTGCGATTGGCATCCTGGCAGCTTCCGCACAGGTAGAAAGCGATTTGCTGGATCAGTACATGATGATGGGTGAGCTTTCACTGGACGGGAGCCTGAATCCTGTGCGTGGTGCCCTGCCTATGGCATTAATGGCAAAAGAATCAGGTTTTAAAGGGTTGATCCTTCCGGAAGAGAATGCCGGAGAAGCAGCCATTGTTGAAGGGTTAGAAGTGTATGGTTTCAAACATATGCTGGAAGTTATTTCTTTTTTGGAACACAATTCAAATGCTGAAAGAATCGTGGTCGATGTCAGGGAAAAGCTATCGGAAACATTAGACAGGTACACTTTTGATTTTGAGGATGTCAAGGGGCAGGAGAATATAAAAAGAGCTTTGGAGATTGCTGCAGCCGGCGGACATAATGTGATCATGATCGGCCCGCCGGGATCGGGAAAGACCATGCTGGCCAAACGCCTGCCTTCCATATTGCCCCCGATGACATTGCAGGAAGCTCTGGAAACCACAAAGATACATTCGGTGGCTGGGACACTCCCTTTGGGCTCTTCACTGGTCACCATACGTCCGTATCGGTCGCCGCATCATACAATTAGTGATGCAGGCCTTGTAGGTGGAGGTACTTATCCGCAGCCCGGTGAAATTTCGCTGGCACAGAACGGGGTTTTATTTCTGGATGAATTGCCCGAATTTAAACGCTCGGTGCTGGAAGTGATGCGCCAGCCCATGGAAGACCGGGTGGTTACTATTTCCAGAGCACGGGTGTCGGTGGAATATCCGGCCAGTTTTATGCTGGTGGCAGCCATGAATCCTTGTCCGTGTGGATATTATAATCATCCCGAAAAAGCATGTGTTTGCTCACCGGGTATTGTCAAAAGTTATTTAAATAAAATATCGGGCCCGTTGATGGACCGTATCGACCTGCATGTCGAGGTGACGCCGGTACCGGTGAAAGACCTGGCGAATACACCTGCCGGAGAAAAAAGTACGGATGTACGCGACAGGGTGATCAAAGCCCGGGAAATCCAGCAGGAACGGTTCAAAGATCATGACAAGATTTACAACAATGCCCAAATGTCGTCGAAAGATTTGGTAACGTACTGCCAACTGGATGAGCAGGGAATAACGCTGCTGAAAACCGCTATGGAAAAACTGAGCATGTCGGCAAGGGCCTATGATCGTATTATCAAAGTGGCACGTACTATTGCTGATCTGGATGGAGAAGAAAAGATAGGTTCGGAGCATCTGGCTGAAGCTATTCAGTACCGGAGTCTGGACAGGGAAAGCTGGGGGACGTAAACAGTATCGATGACAATTAATAAAACAAAAACGATGAAAATGAACAAGATCATAGAGCAATTAACCCAACTCAACAAAAACACCATGATGGAATGGATGGGGGTGGAATATCTGGAAACCGGTGAAGGCTACCTGAAAGTGCGCATGCCGGTGGATCACCGTACCTGGCAGCCCGATGGTATTTTACACGGTGGAGCCAATCTTGCATTGGCTGAAACAGTTGCGGGCATCGGTTCGGCCATGCTTGTTGATCTGGAAAGATACGATGTACGCGGTGCTCAGATAAGTGCCAATCATACGGGAACGATAAGTTCGGGATGGGTATATGCCGAAGGCCATATCATTCACAGGGGAAAAAACACACATGTATGGAACGTTGATATGAAAAACGAAAAAGGAAAATTGCTCTCCACCTGCCGGATGACCAATTTTATTGTATCGAAAAAGTAAAAGGGCAGGTTTAATCGTTATCTATTATATCCCTGTCTCCCAGACTGTCTGCCAAATAATCAAGGTCGCTGTATTTGTCTTCGAAAGCCAGCTTGCTGCCTTCTTTCAAAAGCCCTTCATCATCATAATCATCGTCATCACTGATGATAGCGCGTGCTTCATTCACCGTCATACGAACCAGGTAATAAATTTCATCTGTTTCTAAAGGCAGCGCACTGACGAGTCTCCCGTTTTTGTCGGTAAAGTAGATCAGCGATTGATCAAATCCCTCGGGATAAAACAGCTTGATCTGCTCTCTGATCTCATCATCTAATTTATCGTAATCTTTGATGATTCTTCGTTTGTTTTTCTTTTCCATTGTTGGTGTTTAGCTTTTATCGTTCCGGTTTTTATTCACTAAGACAAGTGTACCTGAGATGATGCATGATCCTCAGTTAAGTACGAAATAAATAAAAATATTTATATCCGGCTAAGAAATATCTAAATAATTCAATATAATTACAACTTGTGCAAAAAACGGAGTGTAATGAGGCAGTTTATTTTTATTTTAGTCAATTAATTTCACAGTCCTGATTATCGAAGATGACAACAGATAATTTGACACATATTATATCAGTTTTGTGGACGAAAGGCTTTCCCTTTGCTGCCTGGCGCCTTCCGGGTCAAAAAGAAGTGCACCTGATCATTCAGTTAACGGAAACCGTACAGTTAGTTGATTTTAAAGATATCGAATCGGTCAAAGGTTTTATCATAGCACCTTTTAAAAGCGCACATACCGGGAAAGCTTATGTACTACAGCCTGACCTGCTGCCCGGTTCGTTACAAGAGCTAAAGGAAATAGAGCAACTTCCTGATTTCCGGAAGGATAAAAAAACTGAGGACATGCTCAATGAGGTATGGGATAAAGAAGTATATCTCGCGAAAGCCAGACAGCTTATCGCTGATCTGCGAAGCAGAAAGTTGAAGAAACTGGTACTATCCCGGGTCATTGAAAAGAGACTCCAAAAAGAAATGGATCCCGGTCTTATGTTTACACTTTTAAACGAAAAATACGCGGATTCATTCAATTATATATGCTACCTGCCGGGGGTGGGTTCGTGGATAGGGGCATCCCCGGAGTTGTTTCTGAAAGTGGATGATACTTATGCCGAAACCGTTTCGCTGGCCGGTACAAAGCCTTCCGGAAAGATCCACTGGACACCAAAAGAGACAGAAGAACAAGCGATTGTTACGGAGTTTATTACCAGCAGACTGGATGAACTCGGGATAAAAAATTACGAGGTACATGGTCCTGAAACTGTGCTGGCAGGAAAGGTAGGCCACTTAGCCACCCGGATTAGAATTCCGGCTGAAGAAGTACGGAATAAGACCGGAAAACTGGTCAGCCGCCTGCACCCTACACCTGCTGTTTGCGGTATGCCACAACAAGAGGCTTTTGAATATATTCTGAAGACAGAAGATCATCAGCGGAAATGTTATACAGGATTCATAGGTCCCTGGCAATTACAGGGCTGTTCGGAACTTTATGTGAACCTCCGGTGTGCCGAATTTGACAAAAAAATAGTCCATGTTTTCGTTGGAGGCGGGCTGACGGCTTCTTCGGTGGCAGAAGCGGAATGGGAAGAAACAGAACATAAATCCAAAACATTGTTGTCTGTTCTGGAAAATTTCTGACATTTGCCTTCTATGACTTCCGATAAAACAAACGTACGCCTGCTGGCTGAAATATTCATCAAAAAAGGATTGTCTGACATCATCATTTCTCCCGGTTCGAGAAATGCACCGATCATTATTGCTTTTGCAGGCAGGCCGGAAGTGCATGCTTTAAGTATTGTGGACGAACGAAGTGCCGCCTTTTTTGCGATCGGGATGGCACAACAAACAGGAAAAACAGTGGCAGTGGCGTGCACTTCGGGAAGTGCAGCTTTAAATTATGCTCCTGCCATTGCCGAAGCTTATTACCGAAAGCTTCCTTTGCTGGTGCTGACGGCTGACAGGCCTCCGGAATTGATTGACCGGGGCTATGGACAGACGATACGGCAACATGATGTGTACCGGAATTACGTGAAAGGAAGCTTTGAATTACCTGTGGAGGTTGAAAATGAACAATCGCGGCAGGAAACAATGAATATCATCAACGAAGCCATCAACCTGACGCAATATCCTGAACCTGGTCCCGTGCATATCAACATTCCTTTTCGTGAACCTCTGTATGGTACCACCGAAGAAACCCCTGACGTGGAAATAACTGACTTTGAAAAGCAGGAGGATGATGTACAACATCTGGCTGAAGAGCTGGCTTCGTCATGGAATGACAGGAATAAAGTTATGATCATTGCCGGCCAGCAGAACCGGAACAATGAACTTAACACCTTACTCGCCGCCCTTGTTCAGCAAAAAAAAGCGGTACTGTTGAGTGAAACGACCTCCAATGTGAACGGAGATTCGTTTATTGACACTATTGACAATGTAATATCGACGATAAATGAGCAGGAAGCAGCGGATTTTCAACCCGGGTTGCTGATCACTTTCGGCGGCCCGGTAGTGTCGAAGATGGTGAAGAAATTTTTACGCGACCATCCGCCGGAAGAGCACTGGCACATATCTCCTTCGGGGGAGGAAACGGACACGTATTTTAAACTCAGGAAAGTGCTTGAAGCCGAACCTGAAGTATTATTTGAAGAATTACTCCCCCAGGTAAAGAAAAATGACAGCCGCTACACAGTTACCTGGAAAAACAGAAAAGAGCTGGTGGTAAGCAGGCGAGATGCTTATCTGAAGAAAACACCTTATTCCGATCTCAGGGTTTTCGATTTTATTTTGAAGAATCTGCCGGAAGGAACAAACCTGCACCTGGGCAACAGCACACCGGTCCGCTACAGCCAGTTATTTGGCAGCAGCAGCAAGTTCCATTATTTTTCAAACCGCGGTGTGAGCGGTATTGACGGACAATTATCGACTGTTGCGGGTTCAGCATTTGTTAACGATGAGCTCCATGTTTTAGTTACCGGCGATCTGGGCTTTTTTTACGATTCGAACGGCCTGATGAATAAATATCTGAAATCGAATTTTAAAATCATTGTTATTAATAACGGAGGAGGAGGCATTTTCAGGTTTATCGACGGGCCTTCCACTACAGAACATCTGGAAGAGTTTTTTGAGGCACGGCATAACTGGAAAGCCGAAAGAATTGCAGAAGCATTTGATGTAAAATACTTCAAGGCTGAAAATCAGGAGCAATTCAAACAGAATTTCACCTGCTGGATGGCCGAACAATCCGGCCCGGCATTGCTGGAAATTTTTACCCCGGCGGAAAAGAATGCCGAAATACTGCTTGAATATTTCAGGTATTTGAAATAAACGTGGCAACACTACCCACCCCCAACCCCTCCGTGGAAGGGAGTTATAACCAGGTCAAAACGGGATTTATGTTTATAATGTCAATCCACCTTCATTT
>Ga0209834_10000304_pt1 | contig 30448 bp, 31 predicted proteins | sample Mar14236cmmetaG_FD_184134 | JGI IMG/M metagenome (GOLD analysis project Ga0209834, IMG submission 184134) | Marine hydrothermal vent microbial communities from Guaymas Basin, Gulf of California to study Microbial Dark Matter (Phase II) - Marker... ... | reverse complement strand
GTAGAAGAAGCTGCCCATGAAGCAAGCCTTCACGAAGCAAACCTTCATAAGGCAGACCTTCGTGGAGCAAATCTTTGTGAAGCAGATCTTCGCAAAACAAATCTTCGTGGAGCAGACCTTCGTGAAGCAGACCTTCGTGGAGCAGACCTTCGTGAAGCAAACCTTTGTGAAGCAGACATTTCTGAAGCAAATCTTCGTGGAGCAGACCTTCATAAGGCGGACCTTTCTAAAGTAAACCTTCATGAAGCAGACCTTTGTGAAGCAGACCTTCGTGGAGCAGAATTACAAAATGCTCAATTTTATGGCATAAGAGGAACAACTAAAATCAAGAAATCTCAAGTAAATGACTTCTTTAAAGCGTTAGGAGTTATTGTTGAAGATTAGTAATAATTTGTGTAATTTGTGTAAATAAAAATATGGCTTGGAAAAAAATAGAACCAAAAGAGCAAGAACAATCAGATGTATGGTCTCCCAAAGAAGGAGATGAGCTGATTGGCAAATACAAGGGAGTTGAAGTAGTTGGACCAAAGGACTCTAACCTTTATTCCTTTGAAACAAAAAAGGGAATAGTTAAAGTTTGGGGTTGTGTCGTTTTAGATGACCGACTTGCCGAAGTAGAAGAAGATACCGAAGTTAAAATCATTTATGGAGGAAAACAAAAGAGTAGCACGGGCAACTTGTATCACGCATTTGAGGTATGGATAAATCAATAGAAGCTGGTAGCGTCTTTGAGCGCTACGAACAACTAAAAAAAGCAAGAATAGGCATTAACGCTCTATTCCTGCAGTTAGGAAAACAACTAATATATTTTCACGAGAAGGATAGGTTTAAGTTTATTGAGGGTTCTGGGACTACTTGGACAGAATTTGTTTCCAAGTTAGCTTTAGGTCGGCAACACTCTTACGACTTAATGAAACTATATAGCGAGTTTGTTGAGAAGTGGAAGATACCAGAAGACTTATTGGCACAGACAGACAGACGAAATCTTATCTCTACGCTTCCTTTAGTAAGCAAAGCAACTGAAAGAGATTATGTGTTAGAGAAGGTTTATCAAGCTAAAGAATTGTCCCGAACAGACCTATCAATCACGCTTAAACAAGAGAAATATCCTGACCACGAACACGAGTGGGAAGATGTATCTTATAGAGTATGCACTATTTGTGGAGTTAAAGACTATGCCCCGAAAGAAGAGTAAAAAAAAGAAATCTAAAACAATAGGTGAGTTAGCTAAAGATGTAGAACACGAATACTGGAAGCCCTTGATATTCAAGATATGGGGTAAGAAATGCACTATCTGTAGAGAAAAAGCTCAAGTTGCTCATCACTTTTATCCAAAGGGACATTATAAAATGTTATACTTTAATTTGGATAACGGAGTTCCTCTATGTAATGGCTGTCATTTTCTGCTACACCACGTTGACCCAACTCTTTCAAATAAAATTGTGGATAGACGTGGTATGAAATGGTATATGGCACTAACTAAAAAGGCAGAAACAATAATGCCAGGTGCTTACTCAAAACAATGGGTAGAAGAAGAAAAACAAAGGTTAATAAATTACGAAGAAGACAATGAACAAAACAAACAAAACAAACAAAAAAAATGGCAAAAGGTTCTTTGAATGGTTTGATGAAATAACAGATATTGCAATTGTGTTTATGGTATGGTGTTTTATAATAGCGTTTTGGGTGGCATTGGGAGCGATTATTGCATATGCTTGTATTATGATACTTCAAGAACCAATTTAAAAGTTTTTATATACCCCCTTCAATAACAAAAAAGGCGAGAAATCGCCTCTTTTGTTTTTAATTGGGCTTTCAACCCCTCTATTCCATTATACTCTTTATTCTTTTCTTTGCAATCCTGCTTTCAATGCTACGCCAAAGAGAGAAGCAAACAATGCATAGACCGCTACATCTTGTTCTGGAGTAGTAACAATCCAACCGAATGCTTTAATTAATGTATAAATAGCCGTGAACAACGCAATAAAGTAAGACTTTTTACCTTGCAACCACACGGTAACTCTCGTAATAAATTTAATAAACTTCATATTTATCACCTCTCTTTCAATTCTTTTGATATCATTAAAGTCTTTCAATCTCTTTTCCTGCTTCATATAATTTCTTATATGCTTTATGTTCTTTGGATTTGACAAACTCGTCTAAAATAAAATCTAAATCATGTCCTATATATGGCTCTGCCTCTACTCCCATCTCTCTTTTAAAGATTAAGCGGTAGAGCTTTTGTAATTGGCTTTTGTTAACTTTCATAGTTGTTTTTGATAAATAATAATTCCAGTTATATTCGTTAGCGTGGCTACCCGTTAATCCTCGTGGGTATTCTTTTGTTTTAATATCGTGTATATCTCCTAACCCTGCTTCATAAAAGTAGCAGTGCATTATTTCGTGAATTAAGATGTCGTGCAAACTCTTGCCGTGCTTGCCATTGTCCAAGTCCCCCAACATCCACATAATCTTATAAGGTTTAGCGTCTTTACAACCGCCAGAAGCGTATTGGCGGACATATATATCAGCTACTGCCCACGGATTTATTCCTTCAAATGTAATACTCTCGCCTCTATCAGCATACCATTGCTTGACCGCAGATAAAAGATGGTTTATTGCCTTATCGGAGTGATTATTTATTTGAATGTATTTCATTTTGATATTCTGTATATTACCCAGATTGCCCAAAAGTTTATAGAGGTTTTTTCCTGGACATAGCGTATCAAGTATTCCAACGGTAAAACCTTTATCTCTTATATCTCTATGTCCTATAACTGGACAATCTTTAAGTATTCTTGATAAGGACTTTAATTGACTTCCTGTCGGACAACCTATTTCAAAGTTTCCAACCAAACAGATGTCCCAGCTTTCATTGCCTTGTCCCCTATAATGCCAAGTATCGTGTTGTTTTATAACACTTCCGTCGGGCTTAATAATTCTATTATAAAACTTCCAACTTTTTAAAACGCTGTCCCTTACATTAAGTCCAGTAACGCTGTGATGAATTACATTGTATCTCATAGTTGTTATATAAGTATAGTTTCATATAACGCACATAATTGAGTTCTAACGCACGATAATCTCAAAGTTGATAGATTGTTCATCTCTGGAACAAAGATGCACGAGAGGGGGTGTTTTGTGCGTTAGAATAGAGATTAAAACAAACCCTAGAACAAACCCCTAATCATAACACCAAGTATTAACAGCATTATAGTTATTATCCACTTTTCATTAACTTCCATTTTAATAATCTTTTTAGCCATTGTAGTAGTGTTGTGATTAACTACACGGAAAGTTCTTTCAAGGTTATCGAAAGACTTCCATATTCTTTCTATTTCTTTATCTTGATAATTGTGAGTTGGGTTTGTTGGGTTCGTTTTCATTTTGGTATATATACTCTATTAAATTCATCTATTATCCCAGCTTCCTGCAGAATGGTTTTCAGCGCTTTTTTCTTTTCCCATTCCATATATGTTTCTTGTATATCAGCATCAATGGGCTGAATTTTTGCTCCAACTTGGCGCAATAATTCTTGCATTATTGTTCTCTGCTGGTTTTCTGGGCTCGCTCCAATAGCACGAGGAATAATGGTGGGTCGTCTTTGTCCAGCCAATCTTCCTTTTGTATAATATCCTCCAGGGATTTGGTCTGCTATTAGTGGAGGAAGATATGCTTTTGTCAGATGCCTAAAGATATCTCCTAGCTGTTTTGACGTTGGGTCGCTTTCACGGAAAATCTTATTTCCATAGAAATCCTGATTGCTTGTCATCTCCCTGATAAGATTTATCGCTGGTGATTTTCTGCTAAAGGCAGGAACAACTCCTTCCTTCAATCCAGTTTCGCGAGAAACCTGGGGTTCTGCAAAATCTCCACTAACCAAATCTCCAAATGGGATAATGTATGTTAAGTCAAAATAGGCACTTCTGCCATACTTATCTTTTATTGGTAACTTTATATAAAATCCATTCCTTACCCAAGCTGGCTCGTTTGCTCTTTCTCTTGCAGTAGTTTTTACATCAGACAAATTCTCAATAGCATTTTTAATTTTGCCAATAGCAGAAACTCTATGAGGGGCTTTCAGTAGTGTTTCTAGGGTAATTGGAGTTGCTTTAGTCGTAAAGGTAATAAACGGAAAACCGAATAAGCTTGTTCTTAATTTTCTAATAAAGGGTGTAACTTGGGCATAGTTAAAGGTTGCTGATTCGGCTAGCTTCCACGCCTTGTCATCTGGAATACCTCTTTTGATAAAGTCTATAAATGCAGTCATTTTTGCTATCATTTCTTCTCCCTGATAAACTTCCCCCGTCTTTTTAGCAAACTTTTTCCAATTCTTTGTTATCTTTTTACCAATCGTTTTCGCGTCTGGTCCAAGTAAAAGGTTGCTTATTTCTTGGAAGGCATAAGTTGATTCATCTGCCCCTTGTGCTAACGCCCTTTTATAAAACTCATCTTTTTTAAGAATAGATTTTACGCCTCTTGCGTATTTATCCAGTCTCCACGGACCAATTCCCAACTTCCACCAGTTAAGAATGGTATTTGAGATAACATTTCTTGCGTGAGTTGCAGGATTTAAAACAACCTTTCCAAACTTAAATCCAGCAACAACTTTATTGACTGCTTGTTCTATCGGAGTTTTGGCTTTCGCTATTTCCTGAATGCTGTCAAAGATTGGCTTCGGAACATACTTACCGGCGAGCATTCCAAGCCGTGCCGTTTTTGGTAATTGCTTAAATCCTTCAAGAGCAACATCGGTAGCAAGTGCTTTAGACGTGGCACTGAATAACTTAGCGTTCTCTACATCCTTTATTAGGTCTAATGTTGTGCGACCAAGTAAATATGGAGCATTGGTTATTTCTCCAAGCTCTTTTCTTTTAGCAAGTTTTAATAGCTTTGATTTCTTAAACCTTGTTCCCTTTATACCAACTCTTTTAGCAGCAAAAAACCTTTTAACGGCTTTTTCTTTGGTTTCATACTTTCTATATAAGTTGGCAATATACTCGCCAGCGTGTTCTGCCTGTGTCTTTTCTCCTAATAGTCCAAGCTTTACTGCCTGTTTTCCTAAATCATCTATTTTATTATAAAGAATTTTGGCTGATTTAAATTGCTCTGGAGAAAGAACCTTTGAGAGTTCTTTAAGGGGAGTTCTTACAATCCTATTGCTTGCTGTTCTGCGAAGCATTTTTGTTGCAACTTCTGGAGATATGTCTGTTAGCGGACCAAGCGAGTCAACCATGTTTCTACTTCCCGTTAAAATGTTTTTAATCCTTCTCTCGTCAAGCATTTTATATATTGGGTCTTGTCCAAAGCGATAGACGAGTTTTGTCCCAAGGTATTTACCTATTTTTGACGCCTTAAATGCTTCTTTTGCTACCTTAGCACCCTTAGAAACACCTGGTATTTTCTTTAGAATAGTCCACGGGGCAATATAAGTTAACGGGTCAACGGCAATATCCATGGCAATGCCACCAACAACATCCCACATATTCTCTGCCTCCTCGGTAAAACTTGCCCTCGTTTTAACGCCCTTTTTAAATCCCTTTCCCTGTATCATTCCTACCACCCCATACTGAATGGCATTGAGAGCATCAAAAATATCTGAAACAAAACCACCGCTAAATATCTTTTTGGTTTCTTCCCCTTTTTCTGTCAAGATTTTGTCAGCCCTTTTTCCAAGTCCAGATTGTTTGGCAAGCTGATATAATCCGCTAGGTGTATCTAGGTCTAATGTCGGCGATAGTCCAAGACTGCCAGCTACACCAATCTTCTGTTGTGGTATAAACTTACTCAATCCAGTAGGCTGTGACATAAACTTGCTCAACCCAGTGGAAGCTTTTGTTTTTTGTAAATAATCAGACAACATTATTTGTTTGTTATTGTAAATTCACGTTTAGTAGTCGGATGCGTGATGCCGTAGAACAATCTTCCAAAGAAGCTTTCTGGCACAGACTTCTCTTCCTCTTCACTAAAATACTCTTTGGCAATTTTCTTTGCCTCTTCCTTGTTTTTTATTGTTGGGTCTAAATCAATCTCTTGAATAGCATCTGCCTTTGTTCCTCCAGCATCCTTAATAGCAGATATTGCCGATTTAATTTCAAGATTACTCCAAACTCTTTCTTCTTCGCCCCCAATAACACCCCTTTCTCTTAAGAAGTCTGTAAATCCTTTTTTGTATCCAGCCGAAACCGCTTCATTATATAATCGCATATATTGACTTTCTGATGATGTTTCTCCCCCACCAGCAGCAAGCTGTCGTGTTCTTGCTATGTTTGCTTGTTGTTGTGCTATGTCTAATTCAGTCATAATCTTGGCTTGTCTTTGTGCAGCAGCCGTAGCTTCATCTAATGTCATATCGGCAGTAATACTAGCCAAAGGATATTGTAAAGATAAGTTCATTACCTGTGTCTTTTCTGCTCTTAATCTATCTAATTCAGATGATTGATAATTTAAAAGTCGGTCTAAATCTCTTTGTTGTGATTTATCTAATGAGTTTATGAAGTCCTTGTTTTCGTTATAGAAAAACTCAAATCTTTTAAAATCTTGTTCTTGGTCATAAATAGCAGCATTTACGGCTTTATCGGCAAAGCTTTGTGCTTGAGCCAAGTTTCCCTGTAAAGCTTGTAATGTTGCTGCTTTGGCATTTAAAGAGGCAGAGATATTAGCCATTTGCCTGCTGTATGTTTCTCTAATGCGACTTTTCTCTCTATTTGAATACGATAAAGATACTGGTTGTTCTTCCATTAAAGCAATTTGGTTTTGCATTTCTACATCAAGTTTATCCAATCTTTCTCTCAATGTTCCCATATCTGTAATTAATGCTTGCTGTTGTTGTAGTTGTTCTGGTATGCCGTATTTTTCTGCCTGTGTTGTTTCTAATTCTGATAATGATGGTTGTCCGAACAATCTTTCTTTCCAAGTTTGTCTCTCTTCCTGTAATTTTGCTTGTTGTTCAGCCATTTGTTTATCCCTTTCCTGCATTGCCTTGATTGTGTTTGCTATCTGTTCTTGTTGGGACTTATAAAAGCTATCAATATCGTTCTTTGTTTGTCCCGTGTCAAAGGCGTCTTTGTCTGGTATTACAAGACTGGAAGCACCATTAGCAAAATCAGCGGCAGTAAGCTGTTTTCCCGTTCCAAGATTGCTTAACAGGTTTTGGAAAGCGGGTTGAGGAAGTTCTGTTACATTTCCCCAGTCAAAACCACCAGCTTTAAAAGCTTCTGGGTCTGCTATGTGTTGAAGTTTTCCTTCTGCCCCTTTGACATAGACATCGGGAGAACCTTTTTGTTTGTATAATTCATTCGTCATATTATTATTTATTACCAACTAAAAGGAATGCCAACCAAAGTAGTTGGTCTTGTGTATGAGGTTGTTGTTCCCCATTCGTCATGAATATCATAAAACATGTACCATTGTGTTCCTATCTTTACTACTCCACACATTGCCCCCTTCGTTTCATCCATATCTACATTAGTATCAAATGCTATAAAATCATCAATGGTGTCATCTGCTATTGTATATTTATAAATCTTTTTATCTGTTTGGTCTCCAAAATACAGATAAGTGCTGTCTGCAAAAAATCCTCTATCTACTTGTTCTCCCAATGTTCTATAGTTATTTCCACCATTATTGTATCCAGTATCAGCGGTATATACAGTTCCTGAAACAGTCATTCTTCTACAAACATTTCCTATGGCAGTATAAACATAAGTTCCGTCATAAGCCATCTGCATTGCTCGGTCAATAATCCCGCCAGACATAGCAGTTTTGTTGGCTAAACTTTTAGCGTCATATCTGTATGAAGTCCAGTTGCCACCATCATATTCTATTGTATAAACATAATTCCCAATCTCAACTAATCCGCTTATTCTGCCCGCTGAAGCAGTGGTTATTATTTTTTGTGTAAAATAAGAGGAAAAACCAGTTGGCTTGTCTGCCCAGCCAAGATAGCCGTCTGTTATATCTGGACCACCTATTGCCCAGTAGATATCATTTGTGAAAGTAACCTGTGCAGTAAATAAATTAGCATTAGCAGTATAATCTTTCATTGCTCCTAAAATTATATTTGGAGCAACGACAGTTGGAATATTATCGTCTACATATTTTTTAATAGATTGTTGTGAAGCAACAGCGGTAGCAGAATTAGAAGACATATCGTCTTCGTCTTTAAATCCAGCACCAGTGCCTGTATATGCTACTGAACCGTCTTTTTTGATATACCTTGCGTCTCCCCTTGTGTCGTTGTGATATTGGATATGGTCGTCATCAGAAAGTCCACCCAAAGAACCGTGGTCTATTGAACCGAAATCAAGTTTGGCAGAATTGATACCATTGTGAGTATGGGCTTGCCAAGCCATTTCTATATTAGAACCTTCTTCTTTTTTCTCTGTTATTTTAGCTGTTTCAAGTATGGACTTTGTAGATTCTTCTTCTAAGGGTTCTTCTTTTTTAATTTCTTTATCTTCTTCCATTAAGGTAGGTCGTGATATTTAACATATAAAGATGTAAGTTGTGGAGGTGGATAACCAGTGGCATTTTTCCAAAGCATATCTATTCTGAATTGTATTTTGCGACCAATAAATCTTTTATTTGATTTTAGCGTTGTTCCAGTTGTAGCAGTATCAATGGTAGTCCAAGAGCCATAATCCGTTTTAACCTTTAATGTGATAGTGTGTCCTGATGTAATTGTCTTAAAGTTCAACCTCATTTCATCAATATATTTCTTTACATCGGGTCTATCCATATCCATTATATTGCTTTCCCAAACAGCAGTAAAATCTTCTCCCGTATCAACTTTATCAACTCCATAAGAAGAAGCTGACGAGTCATACCAAGAAACATAAATAACATTTCCAAGTGTTCCTACACAACCTATCCGATTGTCAAACTTACCAACAGAAGGAGGAGCAAGATAATTTAATACTTCTTTGTAATTGCCTTCTGGAGCTGACCAGCTATATAATCCTCCACTCCATTCGGTAGCCGTAGCGTTTTGGTTTTCTATGCCAAGCAACATTCTTCCCCTATGTAATGCGATTGAGTTGTTTCTCATTGACGGAGCAGAAACAGCGTCTAACTCTCTACGAATACTTTTAAGGGGTTTAAATCGTTGTCCGTCAAAATATGAAATCGTTATGTGGTCTAACCAGCCGTGAAAGACATAAAGAACGCCACCCTTATTTACCATTGTATAAACGCCCACATCAGGAATACGGAAATAATCTGTCCAATCGGCAGAACTTCCGTCCCAGAAGAAAACTCCAACTTCTTGAGTTTTTACGATAGTAGCCCCATAAGACTTCTTTGCGAGAATAGCGACATAATCATTTGAATAATCAACCATTTTTACTATTTCAAATCCTACTGGCAAATCCAATGCTTCCTCTTCTATTGTTCCAGAGCTATCTACGGTGGAAACATATCTTCCGTTGCCAATTAAAAGTTTATTATATTGCGTGTGGGTTGGATGAAAATCAGCAGAATTGATTGTTTTGCTATTATCTGTCCACCAAGTATCTGTCCAAGAAGGAGAACTTGATAACGGACCATAGCGCCCCACATTATCATCTTGTGTATAATATATATAATCATTAAAATACTCTATGTCTTCATTCGTGCCAACGGTATGAACTTTAGCCCAAGTTCCTGATGTGTTAACGGTGTAGATAGCAGTAGAACCTGCCATATACAAAGTAGCCACATTAGATATTTCTGCGGTAGTCATACCAGTTACCAAGCTATCAACGGTAGCACCAGACGATTTTTTCAAGTGCCAAGCTGGATATATTCTGTCAGGATATTTTTGAAACTCTAATCCTTCTGAGTAAGCGTGAGTTGTTAGCTCGTTGCTTTCTGGGTTGTCAGATATACCGCCGATAAAATTGTTAAATACTAAATGTTTTGTCATTTTGATTTTGTAAAGTTTTCTCTTAATTCAAAGCCAAGTTTTTTTGACCTTTCTCGTAATAAGTTTAAGTCGTGTTCCATTCGGTCTTTCCTGTAAGCAAGTTTATATACTTCATCCATATCTTCTGTCTTAAATCCTGTCTGGACGGGGTGGTCGTGATAAACCTTTGCTTCTTCTGCCCACACATATTTACCCACCTTTCTACATCTTTCTGTTAATTCATTATCGCAACCAGTGTGGTAATAGCCCGTATGGAAGAACTCCCCGTCAAGCATTGGAAGTAGTTTTTTAGAAGCCAACCAGTGCGTAGCCATTTCGCCGTGCCAATACATATCATTTAATCCGACAAGTCCGTTCATTTCTTCGCCAAATGCTTCTCTCATCTTCATTACGGCAAGTATTAAAAAGTTTGGTTGGGGGATAATATCATTTGCCAAAAACATAACAAGCTCTCCTTTGCTTTCGTCTGTTAGTTGTTTGACAAGCTTTGGAACGCCAGTATTATTTGGGGGGAATTTGTCCTCCTTGATGGACACTTCGTAATCTGGATAGTTGGCGTTCTCTTTTATGAGTTTTAATAGACGCTTTAATTTTTCTTCTCTCCCAAGCGTGGGGATAATTATTGAAACCTTTGGAAGCCGAACATAATAGCGGGCGTCATAGAGATATTTAGTGTTTAGGGGTTGATATTTTAATGCTTGTTCCCAGTGATACTTTGATTTATCTTTATCTCCTAATTGCCATTCTGCCCAGTATAATAACTCGTGGGGTTCGTTTGTATAGTGTTGTCGTTGGTTGGCGTAAAAACTATTCCAGGGTATTTCAAGAGCTAATGCACAATAACAAGCAGTTCTTTGAGCGTCCCCCAACTCGTAATAATGCCTTGCTAACCTCATAGGAGCCTCTCTCCTGCACGCATCTGTCTGAAATGCCTTATGATACCACTCAACTGCTTTTCGTGCATCAGAAAGCATTCTGTGAGCATCTCCGATGAATATCATTGATTGAGCTCTTTCTGCCAACCATTTATTCATAGCGATATGTCGTTTAAACTCTTTTATGGCAGATTTAGGTCTATTGTTCCAAAGTAGTTCTCTTGCGAAGTAGTGAGAGTTCCTATCATTATCTTGGTTTTCAAAACAATCTAATGCTAATCCAGCAAGATAATTACTTCTTTCTTCTTTATGATTTTGGTAGTGTTCTAACTTAATTATATTTTCATCTAAAAATACTTTCTTGGCGTTTCCCGCCAATACCTCGTGGATGACGTTTGTCCAGTGTAGCTTCGTTCTGTTATAAAACTTACAATGCCTAAACTTAATTGCCTCATTACCATACTGGTCGTGTGAGAAGACAAAGTTATACTCTAATTGTTCTGCCCCGTTTTTTATAACTTCCTCTATTTTATCTAAATCTAACTTTGTATATATCTCATCACAATCTGGCATAGCAATCATATCATTGCTTGCTAAAGTTGCGGCAAAGTTCCTTGAAGCAGAAAAATCAAATAGCTTATCTCCGTTCTTAATAATTGGTTTCTCTTCAACAATAAAGCGTTTATTTATTTCGTCAGCATTGGTTATCGTCTTAACAAATCTATCTCCCACTTCTACTACCTTACAACCTAATTTCTTTGCCACTCCAACGGTATTGTCCGTGCTTCCTGTGTCGCATAATATAATCTCACCTCCACGCTTTTGAAATTCTTCTAATGATTTAACAAGTCTTGGAAGTGTTTTCTCTTCGTTTTTTGCTATTAATGCTACGGAAAAATTCATAGTATTTATGGTCTTTTAAATGCTGGAAAGGGACTTGTATAGCCACTATCTCCTGCTGTATAGGTGGCGTAGATGGAGGTTATATAATCATTATAAATATAGTCAGGAGTAAATGAGTCGGGATAGCCGTCATAATCTGGATAAATATGATACAATTCACTTCTACTTCCTGTATCCATATAAAGGGTTGTATCCTTGTCCGACCATTTAACTAACCAATATGTTCCACTATTCAAATTAATAGTGGGTGAAAAATTAAAAGTCGTTTCACTCGCAGGATTATAAATTTGTTCTTTTTCTTCTGATACTCCTTGTTTTTGATAATCGGTATTATAAATAGCACATTTACATTTTGTAGCACTACTACGATAAAGCCATACTGATATGCTACTAATAATTCCATTTTCAGGCAAGGGATGGTCTCCTCCGTCTATATCGTCTGAAGTTCTAAATGTACTTCCTTTTGATGTATACCCAAAAGTCGGGTCAACTATTACAGGATAAACAGCATTGTCTAAAAACTCTTGCGGAATTTCTACCGTTAAAATACCTTTCTTTTCGTTTATGTTTAGCTCTCCCCAAGTCCAGTTTCCTGTCTTATCAACTATTTTAGGTCGGTAAATATGGAATGCCTTGCCTGCTCGGTAGTTTTTCTTTCCCATTAAATGATAATCGCCCTGTTTGCTTTCGTGATAAACCGCATAAGAACCAACTACATTTTCTGGTCTTGTGCAAGTTTTCTTTTCTTCTTCTGTCAATTCTGGCTGATAATAAAACTTCAATCCTTTCGTCTGAATGCTCATCTTTACAACATTCGTCTTGGGCTTTTCTTTTAAGATAACTTCAAATTCAAAGTTCTCACCATCTTCGTAAAAATGATATTCTCTTTTGTTTTTAACGAGCTTTATCTTTTCTTTATCTTTCACTTGCTTGAAATTGCCAACCTCGTCATCAATAGCACGCACACTGAAATTGCATTCATTCGTCCACTTCATTAGCTTAACCTGCGGTTTGAAATCAGGTTGTTTGCTATCCCCTATCTCTATTTCAAAACGCTCAAACTCATTATCATTAGGAGTTGTCTTATAGGTTGTTTTATTTATTTGTTCTATTTTTTTCATTAAGTAATTAGAACATTATTATTTGAGGTATAAATGTTGTTGGTGCTTCTTCCTCACTACCCCAGCTTACAAGGTTATCTGATTGAGCGTAGTAAGTGGCTTTTATCCAAGCAGCTGAACGAGCTATATTTGATATGCGAACCTCATCTATAATGCCATCAAATTCACTATTTGACGTAGGGGGACTAACACGATAGTTGTTGCCAATTACGAACGAATCTCCGTCTGGAACAGTGGTCGTAAGAGCGTGGCTATCTGTATTTCCATTGGCACGAAAACGCATTGTAGTTCCATCATAAGAAAACGCAAGATAATAATAAGTAGCAAGAGATATAGACAAATTGGTTGTATATCCGCTTCCGCCGATTTGTCCATAGAAATAATCATTGTCAAGAACATACATCACATAAGAAGTGCTACCATTGTCTATTACGTGATTAAACACACAACGATTTTGTGTGGAAGTATCAGCTTTTACCCACGCCTCAACCGTAAAATTTTGAGTATTTCCACCAGTAGGGGATGTCTTCATAATTCTGTCATCACTTCCATCAAAATCTAATCCATCGCCTATTTTAGCAGCGACTAAATCTCCAGACGTCATTGAGCCACCGCTTGTTCCATCATTGTTGTTTGAAGTGCTATCAGTTTCTTGTGGGGCTGTTCCAGACGGGTCTTCGGCCAAGTGCCAAACACCCTTAAAATTACTATCCCAAACCTCTGTTCTATCTCCTATATCTCCTACATAAGTAGTGTTATCTGCGTGAGAACTATCGTAATACAGATATAAATCAGTTGTTCCTGTGCTTGAAAGAACTAAATCACTCTTTGATACCCACAGAACAGCTTTCTCATTAGCATCATCCCACTTCTCTATCTCTACATAGCATTGGGTAGTTCCATCATCTTTTGTGACGGCTATTTTTTTTCTATTATTGTCAGAAGTAAGTTCATCAAAAACACAAGTAGTGTCATCAGAACCTGTCCCAACACTTGCACCCAAAGTAAGCAACAGAGGAAAGTGAGTTAAATCACTATCAATGTTTGTATTTGATACCGTTACTTTTATTCTTTTAGCCCAACCCGATAACCACATTTATTTGAGTAGAATTAATACTAATAAAATTATTACGATTATTCCCCATATACTTGCTGGGATTATTTCTTTATGTAGTCCTTCTTTGAAGTTTATCATATTGTTGTTTTAAGCCACACAACTAAACCTTTGGCTGGCGTTGTTTGAATAGCGTCAATGTCAAATGTTAGTATTGCGTCTGCCGCAATAGAGCTATCTGATATTGCTGGTGCTGTTGCTGCGGTTTCAGATGATTTCTCTCCGCTATCTATTGTTATTTTTGTAGATAAGATTGATGTTCCAGCTTCATTTATGTCAATAGTGGCTGTTCCAGTTGTTCCAGCAGTATCACAATAAGCACCGACATCATTTATTGTCATTGCTACTGGCACTCTTAATTCTCCTCCTACGCCAGTATCAACGGTATGTGCGGTATCTTTGTCTAAAATACGATATTCTATATAGCGATAAGCTATTCCAGTGCTTCCTGTGTATCCAGTGTATCCTGTATATCCAGTAGGTCCAGTAACATTGCTATCGTTTCCTGTATATCCTGTGTAACCCGTATATCCTGTTGGTCCCTGACTACCTGTATCGCCCGTATCCCCAGTGTAACCAGTATATCCTGTGTAACCAGTAGGACCAGTAACATTTGAAGCCGCTCCCGTGTCCCCTGTATATCCCGTATAGCCAGTGTATCCAGTTGGTCCTTGCGAACCAGCTGTTCCAGTATATCCCGTATATCCCGTTGGACCTTTTTCTACAAGTAAATCCCACTTACCATTTGATAAATCTGTTGAAAATGTTCCTGATGTATGAGCAACTATACAAACATAACCAGAACCATCGTGTTCTACACAATCATTTACCTGATATTCTGTTGAAGTTGCCCACGCTCCTTCCCAAGGATATTGTGTTCCTGTGTAGCCAGTGTAACCAGTGGGTCCTGTTACATTAGAAGCACTGCCCGTATATCCAGTATAACCCGTGTAACCAGTATAACCCGTTGGACCTTGTGAGCCAGTATCACCAGTATCACCTTTTGCTCCAGTATAACCAGTGTATCCCGTTGGACCTATATTTCCAGTGTCGCCTTTTGTCCCTGTGTATCCAGTGTATCCAGTATATCCAGTCGGTCCAGTATCTCCATTACTGCCACTATCTCCAGTGTAGCCCGTATAGCCAGTAGGTCCAGTTACGGTTGATGCTGCTCCTGTGTCGCCTGTATATCCAGTATATCCTGTTGGACCTTGTGTTCCAGTATATCCTGTATAACCAGTATATCCCGTTGGACCTGTTGCACCGTCAGAGCCGACATATCCGTCAGCACCCGTGTAACCAGTATAGCCCGTAGCACCCATATTTCCAGTATATCCAGTATATCCTGTATATCCCGTTGGTCCCGTTGGTCCACCAGCAGCTATTATATCGTGTTCAGCGGAAGTTAAGTGATAATACTCACCCACCGTTCCTCCTTGTAGATTTCCTAAATTGCTATGGTCTGAAACAGCTTCTCCCGTAAAGAAAGTATCTGAAACTTGTTGTATTTCTGTAAAACTACCACCTGCTTGTGGTGCTATGATTTTACCAACCAAAACACCAAAATCTGTTAAATGGTCTGGTATGTTTGGTTCTTGTGCCGCCTCACATTCTGCCAATGAACCGCTGACAGTTCCGTATCTAACATAAACATCTCCGTCATCTACGTGCCTATAAACCCAATGGCAACCATATTTAGCGTTCCCGACATTTCCCAGCGTTCCATCTCCATCATCATAGTGAGCATAGTCAATCGTATTTCTTGGAGTTCCTTCCGTAAATCCAGCACCGCCATCACTATAAATTGGAGTAAATGTAGTTGTCGCAGAGTTATATGCTGACATAGTAAATCTGTTTATCCCTGCGTAAGCTATCCCCTGCGTCATTGTGAAGTTATTTGTTCCAGAATAAGCAATAGTTGAACCGCCGTCTAATTCAAGTGTTCTTAACGAGCCAGCCCTCTGATGTAGTTTTTTTATTCCGTCTTGAAAGTTAAATCCTCCACTAATATAGTGGACAACATTACTTCCGTCTTTCATTACCCTTCCAATAGGGATATTTCGTTTATCTGCTTCATAAGGATTTGTTTCTGATATTGTTATGGTTGGACTTCCACCATTATAGTTGAGAACAACAAAGTAAGTTGTATCAGCTGAAGTTATGGTTTGATTGTCTTGTTCTGCAAGCGAAACATAGGTCAATGTTCCAGTTTCACTATCTGTTGACCTTAATAGGGCTGTTAGTGCGGCAACCTTGAATGTTCCAGCGTTAGTTCCCTCTGCTATTTCTCCACCAGTTATAACCATAGGAGACTCTGTATAATTTTCCCAGCTTGTTCCCGTATAACCTGTATATCCCGTATATCCCGTATAGCCAGTTGCACCATTACTACCGCTATCGCCAGTATAGCCAGTATAACCCGTAGGTCCTGTTACATCACTCGCTGCTCCCGTGTCACCTGTATAGCCAGTGTAACCAGTATAACCTGTGGGACCTGTTACATTTGAAGCAGCTCCTGCATCACCAGTGTAGCCAGTATAGCCCGTATATCCTGTATAACCTGTTGGTCCTTGTGTTCCGGCAGAACCCGCATCGCCCGTATAACCCGTATATCCCGTTGGTCCTGTTGCTCCAGCACTCCCTGTATCTCCAGTATAACCTGTATAACCAGTAGGTCCTGTTACATTTGAAGCGTCACCCTTGTCACCAGTGTATCCTGTATAACCTGTGTATCCTGTGGGACCAGTTACATTACTTGCCGCTCCTGTATCTCCAGTATAACCTGTATAACCAGTTGGTCCTGTTGGACCAGTTACATTACTATCTGCACCTGTATAGCCAGTATAGCCTGTGTAACCAGTTGCACCAGTATAACCCGTAGGTCCTGTGGGACCCATAGTTCCAAGATTGTCTTCTGTTATATATTTTGTTTCACCAGAACTTGTATCAACAATAGGAATTAAGTCAGCACTATCAGCGCTTGTTAATTCATTGAGTTCTGATATTTTTTTGTCTTCAGCCATATTTTTTAATGTTTAGTTAAATTGTTCCAAGAACCTGTATTCTTGGTAGTTCCCCAATTTAAGACAATCTTTCCACCATCTTCTTTCAGTAAATAAAATGTATCTTCTTTCAACATATATCCTTTTAAATCCCAAGAAGCCCCAGCTGTATGTTTTGAGGCATTAGAGAAAGAAGTGCTACTTTTAGTTTGATTAGTCCAGCTCATATAATTCTAATTCTTTTTCTTTTAATTTGGGGTTTAACGCTTGGATGTCTTCCTGCATAAAACTGATTTAAGCTATTTTTAGCAGAAATTATTTGATTTTTAAGTTCGTAAATCTTTGTTTTATCGTGAGAAAGATATGCCAAAGCATAGTCATAGGAAGCTCCTAAAGGAATTATTTTATGGAAATGATTATCAAATCCTGGTTCTTTAGTTGTATCTGTGCTTGCGAACTCTGATATATCTCTTGTGAACCAAATCTTTAATCCTTTTGCCAGCGTTACACTTGATGTTGCTGGTTCTGGCTTTAAGAAGATTTGAGTTCCAGATAATCGGTAGTATTTTGGCATTCCGTCTGTTGAGTTCCATTCTGACAAACCCCTAATCTCCGCTTCGTCAAAGGGAGCTAGCTCTTGATAATCGCCAGCTGAATTAAGAACTTCAACTTTTACTATCGTTCTTGCTGTTGAGGGTATTTCATAATCTGCCTGATTATTAACAAGCGTAGTCGTTGTTATCGGCAAATCCGTGTGATTGGAGTCGTCAAAATCCCAATCAGAGTGTGCTTCCCATATCCAGCTATCTACATCTCTATACCAGTTATTCGCATAACCAGTTATCTTCTTTAGAAGAGTAGCGTTGCCAGATATTTCGGCGTCATCCATACCCAAAAGACCTTCTATTGTCTGGATAATACCATCTTTGTTTGTTGTATCTGAAAAGACCATGTTAGTTTAGTTTATTTATAAGTTTGGCAAATCTTGTTTTAATTAGTTTTGCGTTTTGGCGAATACAATGTCCGCCTAAAGTTTTCATAATTGGTATTAAAAGTGGTCGTTTGTATTGGGAAAAGCCAAGCCTCTCATATCCTTCGTTATAATCTTTAGTCCAAAGCGTGAATAGTTCAAAAGGCACATCATATCTGTCGCATAATTCTTTTGTTTCTTTTGTTTTTTCTATACAGACGCCATACCAGTTAGTAGAGTCAATCTTGATTAGTTCTGTTGACTCTTGTTTATCTGTAATATAGACATTTATTTCTGCTCTTCTAAAGTAATCCGCTACTTCTCCTGCTTGGCTTCCTCCCAAAAACTTAGTAAATGTTTTAATTGATTTTTCTAAATATGGATGTATTCCCTTAACTGGTGAGTGAATTGCATTACATTGTCTTGATGTTCCAACGGGAACGGTTGAGTGAATAACGGTATATTTTGGCTTATAAATACGCTGATATTCTTTTACATCTTTTATAAAATGTTTTGAATACGGAAAAGCTATATGAATTATCTCTATGTCTTTGTCGGACAATATCTCTTTATCTGTAATGAGTGTCGCATAATATTTAGATAGAATGTTATACAACGCCTTTCCGACTTCTCCATTTCCAATAATGAGTGTTTTCAAGTTTGTTTATTTATCCAATTATATGTTTTTTCCATTCCTTCCTCTAACGAGATTTTGGCTTCAAACCCAATTTCTCTTTTACACAATGTATTATCAGAATTTCTTCCTCTAACTCCTTGCGGTTTATCTAAAAGATGTTTTTTCTTTATTTCCTTGCCTGCTATTTTTGCAACCAAATCAACAAAATCATTCATTTTTATCAATCTATCAGAACCGATATTAACTGGCTCTTTATATTCAGAGTGCATTAACATATCAATTCCTCTTAAACAATCATCTATGTAGCAAAATGACCTACTTTGTTCGCCATCTCCCCACACTTCTATTGTATCCTTGTTTTTTGCTCTTGATATTTTTCTGCAAATTGCCGCAGGTGCTTTTTCTCTACCTCCCTCATAAGTTCCTTCTGGTCCATATATATTATGAAATCTTGCTATTCTCACATTTAGTCCAAGGTCTTTTTCGTATGCCTTATAAACCCTTTCGCTGTATAGTTTTTCCCAACCATACTCGTTATCTGGGTCTGCTGGATAAGCATCGCTTTCTTTTAATCCAGTGACATCTGTTTGTGTTTGTAACGAGATTGGATATACACAAGCAGATGAACTATAGAAAACTCTATCAACCCCAGCTCTCACACACGCTTCTGCAACATTTATATTTATGGTTGCGTTATCTCTCATTACATCTGCCTTGTGAAAGGTTATAAATCCCATTCCTCCCATATTTGCAGCAAGCTGATAAACCTCGTCTGCACCAGTAATTGCCTCCATACAATTCCTAAAATCTCTTAAATCTAATTGTAAAAACTCATTAAAATCGTCTAATCCTGAAAATTCAGGATACTTTATATCTACGCCTCTAACATAATATCCCTTCTTTTTAAGAAATCTTGCCAAGTGGTGTCCAATAAAACCTCCAGCCCCCAACACTATTGCTTTTTTTGTTCTTTTCATAATGCTTTAAGCCACTTTTCAACTCCTGCTCTATACCAATCAAGATAAACTCTTGTTTCCTTGCGAGTTCCTTTGAGTTTTACAAGTAGCTCTAATAATGCTTCCCCCCAGTTATCACTTAATAATTTTATTTTATCCAATTCCCCTGCGATATCATCAAGAATTATCATCCCCATCATTTCCCACTCTAAATCTTTCAAATAGTTATGTGAATTTCTAATATGTTTTGACATTGGTTCTCCAAAAAGAACCGTTCCGCCCAAATGGTGCATAACTTTCTCGTAAAATATCCCTGCGAATATATCCCCAAACCTACCAACCTTAAACATCCCATTGTCAAATCTTGGAGGAAACCAATATCCAGCAAGGGTTTCTGTCAATATCGCTGTATTTTGTGAGTTAAAAGGACAAAACTGCTTTTCTCCAAGCATCATCTCTCCTTTTAATCCAGTTATGCATGGGTTTTTTGTAATACAATAAATCGCATCTACATCTGGATTATGAAGCCACATACCTGCATTAACAACGATTTGGTTTGTTTCTACTTTCCAATCTTGTTTTTCAGGTTTTCGTGAATATACAAATCCTCTTGGATAAACTTCATCTCCCTCCAAAAACTCACAACAATTAACCCAGTTTGTTTTAGATGAAACAGCTATGTGTTCCTCTATGTTTCCTACCCTGTCAAACGCCTGTATATCGCCTCCAATGAAGTTATCGTCATCAAGTAGCACTATATAGTCATCCTTGCGTTTAATAGCCCTTAAAATGCCTTCCTGTCGCCTTGCGTCATCATTCCAGATACCAAAGACATCTTGGTTTAAGTATTCTCCCCCCACCTTATCTGTTATTTCTTTAGCTGATACGGGGGTTTTTTTGTCAGGAACGACAATAAAGTTATGGTCAATCTCTTTCTTATTTAAAAACTTGTGATAGTCAATTAAGAGAGTTGGGTTATTTATTGTTGTTATAACTATTGAGAACATTTAAGTAATTCCAGGCATTTATGATAATGTTTTGGTTGTTTATCGTAATGGTCTTTTCTAAACTCAAGACCTTTTCCGTTAGAGTGGTTATTGTCTAATCTTCCTTCAAGACACTTAATCACTCTATGAACTGGCTCACATTTTCCCATTTGTAGTTCATACCAGAACTCTCCGTGAGCCCTCTCGTCTATTTCTAATAATTCAGGAGGAAATCCCTTTAAATCTTTTAGCTGGTCTTGCCTGAACAACATAAAGTTTCCTTTACAGAAATGAACTTTAGTGTCTTCCTTTATGTGCTTGGAGTGAATATGCTTTCCTGAACGATAATCTGTATCAACCCTTACTCCTTTCCAACCAACAACCACGTTTGGAGGATATTTTTCTCTTGCTTTTATCGTGTCTTTTAAAACTGCGCTATCTAACGGAAAGACATCATCATCTATAAATAAGATGTATTCTCCTTTCGCAAACCTTGCCAATTCCCACCTAATGAAAATACCAGGATTTATTGGGTCTCTAAAGATTTTTATATTCTTTTGGTTTGGGAGATTTAATCCACTATCCCACACCCAGATGTCTACATCTACGCCGATTTGTCCAATTAGGCGATTTACTAACTCTTTGTAGTTTTCTGGTCTTTCGTAGTTGAGGAGGATAACTGTGATTTTAGGAAGCTTTGATAATCCTTTGCCCCCCTTAACTTTGATTGGAGCTGTCCCAATAGAATATCCAAATTCCCATTTGTGTTTGATATCCTCTGTCGCTGTAGATACTTCTCCGATATTTCCATTTCCCATATTTCTTTTTGTTTATTCTCAATTAAACTTTTTAAGAAGTCTTTTTTGTTCATTTATAAGTTTTAATAAACTATTGCAACGGATTTTATATGTATAATTTTGTTTGCAGAACTCGTGTCCTGCCCTGCGAATTTTCTCTCTTCTCTTGTCGTCTTTTAAGTAATAATCAATTATTCTTTTAAGCTGTTCAAAGTCTTTGTAGTCATACGGAACAAAATGCTTAAAGTATTCAAACTCTTTCTCTAATCCCTCTATCCGTGGATGAACAAGGAAACCACCCCTACCAAGAACCTCGTAAATCCTATTAGACCAGTAGTTTTTGCTATAAACGGTATCTCCAACAACTATCTTTGTTTCTGCAAGAAGTCTGTTTAATGCCCTGCCCCTAACTGGCTTATTGTATCCTATATGTGTAAATCTTGCACCGTAAGTTCCTTCAAGAAAACTGATTAACTTTTTGCGATAAATCCACCAATGATTATTTGAGCCAATGAAAATGACATCGTTCTTTTTTTCCCTCTCTTCCATATACGCCTCTTCTTCAAGTATTCCCTGTCGTATAACATGATGATTTATCTTGTATTTCTTAAACAACTCTTCACTCCCTCCATCAGTAGTCACCACAATATCTGATTGGAACATTGGGTTTGTCCACACCTCATAAGCTCTCGGCGTTCCAGCGTATAAGTCAAACAGCCAGCAAACTGTCATTACCCTGTTTTCTTCGCACCACGCCTGAACATTGGCAAAGTCCCCAATAACTCCATTTGTCTTGCTGTGTAATAACACATCAGGTCTTGTAATCTCTAAAAACTTTATTATCTTTTCGTCTTTTGTATTGACATCAAGCGTTATTACTTCAGCGTCCAATGATTTTAGTATCCAATTTTCTGTTCTATAAGAGGGTTTAAATTCTCCCAATAGAACTATCTTCATTTATGTTTTCTTAAATGGGCTTTTAATCCTGCTTTGCTTTTAGCAATAAAGCCACAGATTTCACATTCGTAGATTTCTTTTGTTGGCGTTTCTGCTTTATTCACCTTAATCTCTGGAGCTTCTGCTACAATCGTGCATCCGTGAGATAGGTGTTCTTTTAGCATACTCTCTCTTACGCCAGAAACTCTACCATATTTATTTTTTACATAGATTGTTTTTTCCATACGATTTTCTGTTTTTAGTTTTTTTAAGTCTGGTTGTTTCGGGTTATAACTTAACATAAAATTATCTTCGTCAAATTTCTTAAGTATTGGTTTTGAGATAATGCTGTTATACCAATCTCTTGATAGATATTTAGCTTTTGGGTCATACTTCTTATAGCGAGCTACTTTGTTCTTTCTGTCTTCGGCGTTTATATACCCATAATGCTTGAAGTAGAACTCTGCGTCAGCACACCAATTATAGGCATATATAGGGGCAAGCCCGCAATGTAGTGGAGTTTTTTGGAATATAAGTCCCGTTTCTTTTATGTATTTATAGAACCTTACATTTCTGAAGTTTCCCCAACCTCCGTCAACTCGCATTTGGTCTTCCCTATCCCAGAGATGAACGCAGTAGAAAGTGTAAGCAATTTCTCCTCTATTCATCAGTTCGTGAGCTTTCTCTCTTGTAAATCTTTTATTAAGTATTTCGTCTGAATCAACGCAGATAACCCAGTCAGGGTTGTATTTGGGCATATCCTTGCTTACAAGGGTTTGCTTAATTAGCCACTGCTTTTTACCCCACTCGTAGTTGGAGTAGTCGTAAGAGTGCGCCCTCTTGTTGCACATATCTATCGTTTTCTTATCTACCGCATTACACGCAACAACTATGTCATCGCACAATTCATCTAATCTATCAAAGACTTGTTCAAGCCATCTATCGGCATCGCCCGTGCCAACAACCATCATCCCTACTATTCTTTCTTTTTTTACTTCTTTTTTTACTTCTTTTTTCACTTCTTCCATACTTTTTTCATAAACTTATCTCTATCTCTATCTTTGCGAGGATTTGGAATATCACCACGCTCAATCGCTTTGCGGACTTTATAATCAATGGCATTTTCAATTTCTCTTGCTTTTTTCTCATCAACAAACTCTCTTGTATGGTCGTATGCACCAGCTTTAATTTTTTTCTTAATGTTTTCTCTAACTTCTTTTGGAATGCTCTTGCTTGCAACTATTCTTTCTGCTGCTTCTCTTTGTGCATAAAGGTTTTCTTTCTTAATAACCCCCTTGTAATAATTACTTCCTATCTCTTTTCCTATTTTACTTAAATATCTTTGTGTTTTTATATCCATAGTTATTTTGGTAAAGTAGTTCCAAGTATCTCACCATTAGCTTTGTGAAATGTTCTCCTCATATCTCTTGGAGGTGTCATATTCCCGTCTTGGTCGCCAAGAAATTTCTTCATCTGTGAGTGGAATTGAAAGGCAACCTCTTCGTCCAACCACACTTCTTTCCCGTAATAGTTTATATATTTGAGCTTTCTTTTCCCCAATGGGCGTAATGGTTTGTCTGTTACTTTTTGGGGCTTTTCATCCTCTTTAAGCATAGATAAAAGTTCCTCCTTTGAAACTTCTATCTCTTTTCCATCAACTTTTAATGTAATTTTTTTCATAACTCTTTCACGCTGCTAAAGCTACCGCGTGAACAAGTAGCTTTAGCGAGCTATTAACTACGAAACAATACCGCCAGTTCTTGATTTAATCTGAACACCGCCAAGATCTCGGAGTTCTTTAACTCCATAGATAATGTCGGTTGTCCATAATGTACCAAGATTTTGCTGTAGGTATGTGGATTGACTTCTAATCTTTCCACCTGGTGTTTGCGTAGCAAAGCAGAAAGTATCTCGTGTCGCTAACAGGTTGTAGTAAGCACTTCCAGCACCATCACTTTGAACTTGGGTTGTTGCAAAGACAGGAATACCGTATAAGTGTCCTTTATATACCTTGTCTAATGAACCTCCACCAAAGTTGCCAGTGAAAACAGGACCGTCCTTGCCTCCAAATTGCTCGAAGCTGTAATACTTCTCAATTGCGAACAAGTCGTGATATACAACCGTTGGGTGCATGAAGAATGCAGCGTCCGAGAGGTCAGCGTCATCATCAGCGATGCTTTCAATAGCACTTCTAATATCCTTATCAAGAACATCTGTCGCTGTATCATTAACTGATTGCGATAGACCTGAATACAATGCCATCAAAGATGAGTCAAGCGTCTTGGCGATTATGTATTTCGCCTGTGAAGCATACGCTTCTAAGACATCTGAACCTCTAAGAATTTGTTGTAATTCTTTGTCTTCAATCAGGAATGAAACTTCTTTCCAGGTATCAACTGACAATTGGATTTGAGCTTGGGCTGGGCTAACCAGCGTAACTTCCGCTGTGTTGCTCTTTGTAGATGCCGTGAATTGATTTGTAAAGATATCAGTGATATTAAGAGTATCACCTCCGCCAGTCATCATTCCTGACAAATCTTTAAACCAATCAGCTGCAACTAAACCCGCTCTCCATTCTCTTTCTACTTTAGGAGCCCACACCTCCGAAATGATGTATTGCAGATCAGTGGGTGTAAAAGTATTTGTACCAGTCATTTAGGTTTTATTTTTGTTTACGTTTCTTTCCAGCAGAAATCGCCTTATCTCTGATTGTTTCCCAATTATCACGAAGTTCATCTTTGCCGAGTTCGTGAAGTGCCTTCTTATTGAAGGTTGCTGTGGTTGACGATGGTTCAGGGGTTTTACTTTCTCGGGCGACCTTTTCTCTATGTGCGAATAATGCTGCTTTTAGCATTTCGTCTTTTGTAGCTTCCGCGAGCGTAGTGCCTCTAAACCGAGCCCAATCAGCAATCATATCAACTTCTTCTCCCGAATAATCTCTATTAGAGATAGCGAAGTCAACTTTTTGTTGCCAAAAGTCTTCTGTTGGCTTTTCTTTGGCTTTTGGTTTGGACTCATCTAACTGGGTCTGCAGGGATTTAAGTTTGTCATTGACTTCCTTAAATCTTTCGTAAGGGATAGTTTTGGGTTTGGTTTCTTTTCCCTCTTCTTTCCCTTCTGGTTTAACGTCCTCCTGGACGACACCCTTTTGCTCCTCAGACTTCTGCTCTAGGGTGGCTTCAGCTGACGGAGCTGTAGCAGTTTTTTCGTCTTTTGTATTTTCCATAGTGTACATTTTTACGCCTTAAGTGGCGATTACAATTAAATAAACACCTTGTCGCCAGACGGTCTTTCTGGTTTCCCTTGTGATTTACCACTGGATTTACCAGAAGATGTCTTGACTTCAAGTATGAATTTTTCAAAGAATTTTATTGTTTCAAATAGTGCTTGGTCTGGCTTTCCGTCAAAGAACTCTTTCTTTAGCATTTCAGAGCGTGCCTCTAATATAGACACAATCATAGCACTATTGCTCTTTATGAAGTTTAGTTGTTTTTGATTATACATTTTGTGTTTGTTGAACTACTTCACCAGCATTTGGTATAACTGGTTTTGCGATTGAACCTCCTTGTTGTAGCATCATTTCTTCGCTTGCTGGTGTATCTTCATCTAATCCAAGCTCTACTGGGTTAAATCCAGCGATATCTATCATTCTAAAGAATATCTTTCTTGTCATTGGGTCTTTCATTACTACTGGGTTTGAAGCAAGTAATTGGAACACTGTTTGAATTGTGGTCAATTTAGCTGCCTTATTTATCTGTTCCCCTGTAATCATTACATCTACTGTGTATTTGGCGTTTTCATAGAAATCATCTGGGACTTCTATGCTTTTTTTAGACATCACATCTTCTTCAACAAGTTTCTCTAAAAGCAATCGTTCTCCCTCGTTCGGTATTCTTCTGTTTCGTAAGATATAACTTATAATCCTTTTGCCAAGACGTTGTTTTTTAAAGAATGTTCGCAACTTCTCAATCTCGTCAATAGACATTTTGCCAATTATCAGTTCGTGGCGTTTCTTTTTATTCTTTTTAAATGACGGAATTACCCAATCATAGATGATTTCCTTTAAGAACATTCCTAAATCTTCTCTTTTGATATCAAAGAACGCACCTGCCATAGCACCAGTAATTTGAGTTGTTCCAAGTGGCGTTCCAGAAGGAGGCGTCTCCCCTCTCGTAACATCTTGAGAGAAAGCGTTCCTATCAGCATTGGCTTGCCACTTACTATCAGCATAACTAAATGCCCCAAGATTTCTTTCTTCTGTTGCTATCTGGGTAACCTCTGACGCAACAGTGAGCATATCTCCATTCTCAAACTCATTAAGCAAGTTCTTTCCCATATTCGGGTCACGTGATTGGAAGAGTTTTAATGAAGTCCATCTAAGTCCATCTCTAAAGTAATATTCGTTTTCGTTTATAGCGATTTGGTTTTCTAATAGGTTTTCTGCCTGTCCTCTACCAAGCCACCTTCCTGGGATTTTATCCCAATGGACTTCCTTGTAGGGAAAGTCTTCTATCCTCATTTTGGATTTAGCAAGGATTTTTATCGCTTCGTCTAACTTCATATCCTTGCCGTCTTTATCGTTGCCCGTAATGGCAATAAACCAATTATCCTCATTATCTCCCATATCCACATAACTCTCATAGACATCAATGCTGTCCTGGTTTTTTCCTCTATAAGCGTCAACAATCTCCTGAACATTATCCCACCCTTTCTTTTTTCCAATTCTTTCAAATTGTTCAATGCTATAAGTATAGCGTTCTAACATATTCCAGCCGAGATTATCTACTTTTGGATTTATAATGATATTTCTAACAGGAACTGATATAACTTTTGTTCCAACCTTTTTGGCAACTACAGTGCCGTATTTAGGCAATAGATAGACAAAATTATTTAAAACCTGTCCCCATCCCTCTTCCTTCATCCATTGTTTCAAGTCTTTAGACATTACCCAAGTCCTCCAATAATCAGAACCAGGAACGGTTGATAATTCAATGTTCTTTGTATCAACATCTATCAGCTTGGAAGCAATAAAACAGGGATTTTGAATTACATTGAGAAATGATTTCTTATAACCATTGGGATCATAATCATCACCATCCTTGAAACGGCTAACCCAATAATGGTCAATCATATCAATTAACTCTGGCAAGGTTGGCGCATAAACAGGATTAAGCTCTAATTCTGTCGTTTCGTAATCCTGAATAATTGAATTTATTTTTGAAATTACACTTGTTGTTGTCATATTGTTGTCATATTATGTTTTTCCTTCTAATTTTAATTGCTCTTTTTTGTATTTCTTCTTGTATGGCTGTCTTTGGCTCAACTTTGCCAATTATTCCCCATACGGCTAACGCGAGAGAGATAACTGCGTCATCGTGCTGACCAATGGGGGCTGAATAAGTAATCCTTCCACCAATGGTTATGTCTTTTGAATAATTTTTAAGTTCGTTTATTAAAATTGGTTCGTTGGGAATAACAATATCCCCTTGCTCAATGTATATTCTTAACTTATCTATCAGCATTTCCTTTGATTTGTTTGAGAAACGGAAGTCATCAACCATCATCCCGCTGGCAAGTAAGTCATCAAAGATAGGTTCGCCAACTCCAGTAGAGTCAAGAACAACGCGAGCCCGATTATAGCGATGAGCGATAGCTTTAATTCTGTCTTTCTGATAAACATAGGAGTCTTTATTAAGGCGTTCCCAATAAACCACGCTATTTGTATATAAATCAATAGTGGTAAGAACTGTGTAGTCGTTCATCTTTGCCAAATCCACGCCAAGAACATAGAAATGTCCTATCTGGTAATCTTTCAAGCACTTCTCGTTGGTAACTGCATCTACATCCTTTGCCCTAAACACGCTTGAAGCACCGTCAATAAACTGAGCCAGATATTCCTGATTAAATAAATCTCTGGGAAATGAACCTCTCAATCTATCCCACTCTTTTTCTGCCTTCTCTTTTCCAAGAGTAGCAGTTAGTCCTGCCATAGATGACTCCTGAATGCGACTATCTTCTCCAACGGATGAAAATCGCTTTTGAAGCCAGTTGTTTCCTCTAGGAGTGCTAATATGAACAATCCTGCCTAAACGAGATGAAGTGGTAGGAACGATGTATTGATAATATATGTCTTCAGATGTTTGGGCAGCTTCATCGTGAATTATTAAATCAAGTTCTTCTCCTAATAATGATTTGGGGTTTTCAGTAGATTTACCCTCTAAGATAGAGCCGTTAGAACAGCGTATTTGAGGGTATGGGCGAGTATTTATCTTAAATGCTTCAAAATCTGGGTCAAGTATGGAAATATATTTAACGATATATTCAAACACCTTCTTCGTTAAATCGTAGCTGGGGGCAACAATCCACGCCTTGCTGTTTGGAACTAAAATCCTTCTAAGGGCAAGATAAGCACATACATTTGATTTCCCCCACCTTCTGCCACATATAGCGACAAACTCTCTCGCTCGTGAGTTAATCATCTTTAGCTGTCCTTTATGGGGATTGAAATGGATTTTGTCTAATAGTTTTTGGTCTGAAATCTTAGCCATTTAGTTTAATCGTGCTTACAGCTGTATTTACCAGTGTACCAGTTATAATTGGTTTCTAATTTATATTTATATGGTTTTCCACATATAGGACAGATATTTTTCTTTTTCTTTTTCTTTTTCTTCATAAGTTCTGTTCTTGGTTCTGTTCTTGGTTCTGAGCTGGAAAGATTATGCTGACTGGTTGCAAACCCAATCTTTACTTTCAAGAACCTAAACTCTGCATTTAATTAAGTTTCAGTTCTACTTGTCCTTCCCTTTCCACAGGGTGGAGAACAATGCCTTATCCCGAGTTAAGGATTATTCAGCCACAGCTCAGAACGAAATTCAGAACAAAGAAAAGAGTTATTTTTGGATATAATTGGACATAATTAGATATATCCAAATATGATTAACAAAGAAAAGAGCTATTTTCTTTTAATCGTTCCGTGTTCAAGTCCACGCAAAAGCTTTAACGCTCTTTTAGCACTGGCGATACTTTTACAGCTCTGTTTTTTCCTCCAACGACCAGTGGACTTACTCATTATGGTTTTTCCAACTCTCTTATATGGCATGATACAGCATAATACAGCATATATTGTTAAAAATGTAAAATCAATCCTCGGCATTTTGGGTAACCGATGTTGATTTTAATAGGGTTAGCGAGAGGCATTTTTTATCGTTTTACCCTGTGTTTAAACCTTCTTTTGGGAACATTAGTGTTCCCGTACTTAGCTTTATGTCTAGCCTTACGTTCTGCAAGCGTTCGTGGTCTTCCGTTTGGGCGAAGTATGTGCATGTTTTGTTGTCCTTTATATGTCCTTATAAATTAAAAGGTATCTATATATAGCTACTGTCTAATCCTTAAAAAACTGTATAGTTACTGTCTATATCTAAGAAAACTGTATGATAACTGTCTAATTCTAACTAAAAATGTAAGGTAACTATATAACTATTATCAATTATCTGAACTTGAGCCTTACCCCCCCCTCTTTTATGTCTTTATTTATCAGTGTTTATCAGTGTTTGTCTTTATCTGTTTGTGTTTTTTCTTTGTCTTTTTGATTGTGTGTGTGTGAGGATAGGTAGTTATTAGTTATTAGGTAGTTATATAGGTAGTTACGAGTGATTATTGTTTAGTTATATAGGTGGTTTTATAGGTGGTTAGTTATGATAGATAGCTATTGTGGTTATTTAGTCTGTTATATTTGGTTTGGATTTGGATTTATTTGGGATCATTCTGGTTTCATTCAGTTATGTCATCTATTATATCTTTATATACTCCGAGCTTTATCTTGTTTGCTGGGTATTTGTTTTTTAGTTTTAATCCTATATCTATTGCTTGGAGTGAGACTCTGCTATCTGTGCTGTTTATATGTTCGTTCAGTTTTTCTGTCAGTCTTTCATCGGGGAGATACTTCTTTAATAATGCTTGCCATCCTTTTGTTCTTATTAACCTTTGCGGGTTTCTTGCCATACTTTTTGAATACACTCCTTGCATCTCTTTTGATACAGATACCTTCCTACCTTTTCCTATCTTTTTAAAGACTTTTTTGAAGACTTGTTTTTGGTTTTCTGTTGCTCTTACTGCTCTTACTGCTTTTATTGCTCTTTTTGGGTTTTTCTTTGTTTTTTTGGGTTTTTGGGTTTTTATGACGCTCATATTTCCGTTTTAACGCATTTAAAATCTTTAGTTGATATAATAGTTAACTTTGTTTAGTTG
>Ga0209834_10000303_pt1 | contig 30463 bp, 37 predicted proteins | sample Mar14236cmmetaG_FD_184134 | JGI IMG/M metagenome (GOLD analysis project Ga0209834, IMG submission 184134) | Marine hydrothermal vent microbial communities from Guaymas Basin, Gulf of California to study Microbial Dark Matter (Phase II) - Marker... ... | reverse complement strand
ATTTTATATGTATGATAATTCAGATATTTGGAAAAATAATCATAGGATCATGAAAAAACTATATTTTTTTAGCACCGTCCCCCACTTCTGCTAAATAAAAATCCGGATTTAATCCGGTTTTCTGTATATAGGCCTTTTCTAGCTGTTCCATGAAAGGTCCGGTCATATCTTTCTTTACCAGGCTGACGGTGCATCCTCCGAAACCGGCACCGGTCATTCTTGAACCGATAACTCCGGGAATTTTCCGGGCTTCCTCCACCAATGTATCCAGTTCGAAGCCTGTTACTTCATAGTTGTCCCGCAATGAATCGTGAGATTCAAACATCAGTTTGCCAAAACGCACAAGATCACCTGTTTTCAGGGCATGAACGGCTTCCAGCACACGGGCATCTTCCGAAACAACATGGTATGCTCTCTTAAGGATGGTTTCATCAGGGATCAGATCCTGAAGCTGTTCAAATTCGGCCAGACTCAGTTCGCCCAGATTGCGAATAGATCTTTTACGGTTAATGTATGCTACGGCTTTCTCACATTCAGCCCTTCTTTCGTTGTATTTCGAGTCGGTCAGCTTGCGCTTCTTGTTGGTATTGGTAATAATCAGCCGGTAATCCTGAAGCACCAAAGGCACCAAATCATATTCTAACGTGTCGCAATTCAGAAATACCGCATGGTCTTTCTTTCCCATGCCTACAGCAAACTGGTCCATAATGCCACAGTTCATACCGACAAATTCATTCTCGGCACGTTGTGATATTTTTACTAAATCCAGTACAGAAAGCTTAACTTTAAATATGTAATTCAGCGCATAAGCCGTAACCATTTCTATGGAAGCAGACGAAGAGAGTCCGGCGCCATTGGGAATATCTCCGGAAAATAAAAGATCTATTCCTTCCATATTCATTCCCTGATCTACCAGCTCATTCATAACACCTAGTGGATAATTAACCCATTGACTATCCACCTTTTCTGAAATTTTATCCAAGGGAACTTCTGTTTTGAAGTCGAAATTGGTACTGGCAAAGCGGATAATTCTGGTGGTGTTGGGACGGACAACCAGATATGTTCCGTAATTCAATGCGCATGGGAATACATACCCGCCATTATAATCCGTATGTTCCCCGATAAGGTTGACACGACCCGGAGCAAAATAGACTTCTGGCTCTCCGTTTGATCCGTACAAAGAAATAAACTCATCCTTTAGTTTCTGTATATCAACCATATTTGAAAATTTTAATTATCCTGAAAGAGATTCATAAGGACAAAAGTAAAAATATTCTGAAAAAAACTTGAATTGTGATGAAAAATTTGATATAAGCGGGACATAGAGAAGAGTCATGTTTTCGGACTGCTGTCTCTCTTGAAGAAACCATTTTTTCAGCGTCAGCCGGAAAAGGGTCCTGCACAAGACATTCTTCCTCCTTGACATAAGACGGGACACTTTATGAAAAGTCCAGGTGAATAACTATTCTGTATATTTGTTTGTTTACCCACTCATACAATATGTCATGTTCTTTGGTCACGATGATCCAGCAGGTATAAAAACATATAAGGTAACAAAAGATGAAACGAACATGAATTTTTTTAATCCGCCAAAAGGCGGACAATCCGTCAGGAGACGGACAAGGGAGTGGTGAGTTTCACGCCGCTAGCGGCGAAAATATTATTAACAACCCAATGATGATACCCTGTCTGCTTGCAGCGGGTAGATTTATTCAAAAATTCACACAGGAAAATGATTAAAAAAATTCCTTTGAGAGTACACCGAACACAGCAAGCTCACGAACAGTTTTACTGTGAGTAACCAGTTATATGGATGAAGAAAATAATTATTTTCTTCATTAAATAAATAAAAATTTTTAAACACATTATTACATCGCGGAATCAACCTTCTAAATGGTCACGCTGTTCATCATTCATCATTTATCGTTTCTCCTTACCATTTCCTTTTCATCCTGAAATGACAGTAAGGATTCCCTCCCGTTTTCGTATAGTAATCCTGATGATAATCCTCGGCGGGCCAGAATATAGCGGCTTCCCTGACTTCTGTAACAACGTTAAGTTTATGTTTCCGGAGAATGTCAATCAGCTTCTCAATGGTTTTTTTTTGTTTTTCATCTTTGTAAAAGACAGCGGAAAGGTATTGCCGGCCGATATCAGGTCCCTGGCCATCGGATTGAGTGGGATCATGGATCTCAAAAAAGAGTTTTACCAGATCCTCATAGGAGACCTTTTCCGGGTCAAAAATAACCTCTGTTGTTTCCAAGTGACCGGTAGTTCCTGTACAAACCTGCTCATAAGTGGGGTGTTGGGTATGCCCGCCCATATAGCCGACACGAGTGGATAAAACACCGGGAACATTCTTGAAATAATATTGTACCCCCCAGAAACATCCACCGGCAAACCAGGCAGTGTTCTTGTCAGTATTGTTGTTTTGTGTCATAACGAAAATTTTGATCGAAAACAAAAATGAACTACCTCGGGGCAGAGCTCCGAGGTATCAAAAGGAATTATTTTTTTTCCGACCCAGAGGGTCGGGGAATTAAACCATTTCTTCTCGTCCGCCATAGCGGAACGCGAAGCCGGATTATAAACAGAAAAAAAACGTTTTTGATATTTTTTGCATCGGGTCATGATAAAATTCAAATACTTTTCCGGGAATTTGGTCATGTATTCATTGTTTATCTGATCATTGTCAGGATCATCTTGAATCTTTGCAGAGCCAATACGGCATGGGAAATATCAGCCGGCATGATAATGCTTTCGCCGGATCCCAGGTTGAAATCTTTTTTCCCGATGGTAATACGGGCTTCTCCTTCGATTACCTGGATCAGCGCATCAAAAGGGGAGGTATGTTCCGAAAGGCCCTCCCCGGCATCGAAAGCAAACAAAGTAATGTTCCCATTTTTCTTTTTAAGGATCTGTTTGCTGACAATTCCGCCATCGGCGTATTCCACGAATTCCCTGAACCGGTATATTCGGGAATCCTCAACACCTTTGTCATTTTTTTGTTGATGTGACATCTCCTCTGTGTATAAGTTATATAATCTGTAAGATAAGCAAAGATAATATGTTTTAATAAAAATGTCGATGCGGAAAAAGAGACCGGAAAATTTGGATTGAGAGCATATGTTTCACTATATTTAAAACCGTTAAAAAATATTAATCTCATGAGGATCGCTATTCCTACCAATGATCATCATACCATTTCCGGAAACCTTGGAGAGGCAAGAGGAGTGATGGTGTATCTGATAGAGGACGGTCAGGTTAAAGGGAGATTGTTCAGGTATTTCCGGTTCTGGAAGATACTGAAAAACGAAGGATTAAAAGACCGTTTCTTTAAGCGGTTTTCGGAATGTTTTAAGGAATGTGACTGGCTGGTGGTAAAAGGGGTTCATCCCGGACTAAGGGAATATCTGATATCTACAGGCATTAAAATTCATGAAACCAATCGTGACGGATTAGAGGATATAGTTAATGAAGTGATTCAATTATTTAATACCAACAAATATGTTTAAATTAAGAAGGTATCATGGAGATCGGGTACAGTCTCTTACTTATGAACAGAACGGAGAGGCTGCTTCTGTAGGCATTATGAGTCCTGGCGAGTATGAGTTTGGTGCTATGGAAAAAGAGACTACCACGGTTTGCTCCGGTGAAATTGCTGTAAAAGTTGGAAATGAAACCGAATGGAAAACTTACAAAAAAGGTGAGACTTTCGTGGTTCCATCTCACACAAATTTCAAAATGAAAGTTACCGGGATGAGCACGTATTTTTGTAAGTATGGGGAATAAATTTAGTTAAACTCTATGGTTTTTGCCACGTAATTTGTCCTTCACTGTGTTCAGGACGTTATAATGGTCAACCCTTTGCTGTACTCATGTCATACAATGGTCATTCATTCGCTTTGCTCATGTCATACGCTCACTGCATTCGCTGTCATACAATGGTCATACGCTCGCTGTCGCTCGCGTCATACAATAGCTACAATATATACACTACCACTGAATGACCACTGAATGACCACTGAATGACTACTGAATTTCCATTAATTTCTCAGCCATAGGCTGGTAATTTCAATTTATCATTTATCCTTATATTCCTTTTCATTCCTAAATTCCTATGGCCAAGGCTGTATATCCAAATATTGCCCCTGCCACCATATTGATCAGTTTGACATAGATAAACTGTTTCCTTGATTCTGCCAGTAGAGGCAACATGCCATGACCATCCTGTACTATAGAATTAGCCATCAGGATACTGAAAGGAATTTGTCCCTGGGCAAAGAGGGTAATAAATATCAGATGAGGTCCCGATTCCGGAATGATTCCGACCATAATGGACAGAGCCATCATGTAGACGGGATTGGTATGTATCCAGTGGTTTATGTCGAGAAACTGATTCAATACCAGAAGAAAAAGAAAAGTTCCCCATGTCCAGAGAAAAATACGGAGTAAATGTTTTCGGATCACATGCTTCCAGAGATGTTGACTGATGAAATGTTCGGGAACGGTAGCGATAATGAAAATCGTAATGGCCAGAAGTAGAACAAAGGTAACCTTCACCCAGTTCCATGTTTCAGGGCCGATATCTCCGGTAAGCATAAAGACAAAAAAGAGAATAATGACTGTAAGTAATATGGCCCGGTCAAAAGATATATTTGAGTAAAACTGTTTTAGAGTGCGTATATGCAAACATTTGCATTTTACATCTTCTCCTTTGTGAAGTTCCAGGTGCCCACGGGCTTGGAAATACACCTTTTTATTCTTCTTCTCAAAATGAAAAATGATAAAACCGACAAGAATACCGATCAGGAAAGTGACTCCGATAAGGATTAGTCCTGTTTCAGGGATCATGGCCAGGATCACGAAAGCTTCATCTCCGAATGTAGCGATCATGGTTGTTACCAGAGCGGCAAAGCCAACCAGTCCGTGGGTGTATAAGGAAACCACCGTGTAAGCTCCGATACATCCCGGTGTTGATCCCAGCAAACCGGAAAGAATGATCTGAAACCATTCTTTGTTTTGAAATGATCTGCTCCAGCGACCCTGTGTCTGAACATGGATGTATTCCACGATCAGGAGAATAATCAACACAAAGAAAGTGATGACCAATGCTTCCTTAAAAGTCCCGAAAACAGATGGGAAGTTCATGTCGGACTTCATTTGAATTAAATTTTCTGCTTCATGAAATTTAAACCATTATAACGATACAGGATCGGCATTCCGGTGGGAATCTCAAGGTTTAGGACCTGTTCTTCATTCAAATGATCCAGGTGCATAACAATAGAACGCAAGCTGTTCCCGTGAGCAGCGATAAATACATTCTGGTTTAGTTTAAGCCGCGGGATAATATTTTCCCTGAAAAACGGAATAGTCCTTTCAGCCGTGTCTTTCAGACATTCTCCGTCGGGAGGGGGTACATCATAACTGCGTCGCCACAGGTGCACTTGTTCCGCCCCGTATTGTTCGGCTGTTCTGGCTTTGTTCTTACCCTGCAGTTCACCGTAATAACGCTCATTCAAATGCCAGTCGCGAATGACCGGAATAATGGATGCTTCTACCTCTTTATCATATATTTTAGACCATTCGCTTTCTTTCCCCGGTTCATCATGGATCACCACAGGCAAACGTTCACTCTTATTATATGCCATGGCGATCATTGCTGTTTCCATGGCCCTCACCAGTGTGGAAGTGAAAATAATATCAAACCGGAAATCAGCCAGTTGTTTTCCTGCCCGTGTGGCTTCTTCTATTCCTTTTTCAGTTAACGGGACATCCACCCAACCCGTAAATACATTCAGCTTGTTCCAAACCGACTCTCCATGTCTCAATAATACCAAATCTGCCATAATGTAATTTTTTAGTTAAATATTCCAAATTTATTGGTGCTTCCATCTCCTCCCCCACAAGGATCACTGCGGGAAACCTTTACTCTTCCTCCAGTCCTTTCCACGCCTGATGTTCCATTTCCAAAAAACGTTGCTTTTCTGCTTCTGTCATCAGTACCATATCCGCTCTGACTTCTGCTCCCATTTTCTCCAATGGTTCGGAAATGGATTTTATCAGGGTATCTGCAATGGGAATGTTGGGAAAAGGGAAAGCAAACGTTACATAAACAATGTCTTCATCTGTTGATACATGCTTTACAATGCCCAAGTCCAGCAATGAAAAATTTATGGCCGGATGCATAACATCTTTAATAGCTTCAAGTGCCGCTTCTTTTGTGATCATAGTTCTTCTTTCTTTGGTGAATAAATTTTTTTGCAAAAATAGTTAAATTTTTTTTGGATATTGAACATATGTTCATTATATTTGCATGGTAAAACAAAAAAATAATAAAGGAGGTGTTGTGTTATGCCAAGAGGAGATAGAACGGGACCTGACGGATTAGGTCCGATGACAGGTAGAAGAGCCGGTTATTGTGCCGGATATTCGGTGCCGGGTTACATGAATGATGTTCCGGGATGGGGCAGAGGTTACGGCTATGGCCGGGGAGCTCGCTGGGGCTATGGTTATGGCCGGGGTTACCGTTGGGGTGCCGGATATGGCAGAGTTTATTATCCGGCTGATGTTCCGCCTGCTGTAGATGAAAAAACTTTTCTGGAAAATCAACTAAAATACCTGGAACAGCAACAGGAAAATCTCCGGAAAAGACTTAATGATCTGACTACCAAAAAGGGAGAAGATTAAACCAAGCTTCATTTTGAGTGGTTAGATCGCGTACAGGATTATGGGGTTCTTTTTAACTGAAAGGAGGGGTTGTATCAGAATTTGATGCAACCCCGTTCTTATAAATCTTTAATTTTTGCACTTTAATTAACCTAATGATAACACATAAAAAAGGCCGGAAAAGAGTGAAAATTGCCATTGCCAGCGGAAAAGGAGGAACGGGGAAAACGACATTGTCGGTAAATCTGACTGCATGGATCAGAGACATTGCCGACAGGTCCGTGATGCTGGTTGATCTGGATGTGGAAGAACCCAATACCGGCATGTTTTTAGAGGGAAAAGTTATTGAGCGTACGGTCAGATACCGGAAAATCCCCCGATGGAAACAGGAAACCTGTATTTTATCCGGAGAATGTGCCGAGGTATGCATGTACAATGCCATTGCTTTTTTGGGTAATTCGGTGATGGTTTTTCCGGAATTGTGTCACGGATGTTATGCCTGCTCCGATTTGTGTCCTTCCCACTCATTGCCTATGGTGGATGACAGGATTGGAGAAGTAACCCTTTATCAGGCTTCTTTTGCGGGATCACGGAAAGTGTTTCCCTGGATAGAAGGGCGTTTGGACGTAGGCCGTGAGATGGCTACCCCTATGATTGCGCAGACGATTCGTTATGCAGAAAATCGTGGAGAGAAGTCACAGATTATTTTATTTGATGCACCTCCGGGGACTTCCTGTTCGATGATGGAAGCTGCTAAACGTTCCGATTATCTCTTGTTGGTGGCCGAGCCTACCCGTTTCGGTTTGCATGACCTGGGGCTGGCAGTAAAGACCTTGAAGAAATTAGGTAAGCCTTTTGCAGTAGTTGTCAATAAAGATGATCCGGCAATAACACTGATTAATGATTTTTGTGCAAAAGAAAAAATAAGGATCATTGCCCGTATTCCTCATTTGAGAAAGGCTGCCGGTATTTATGCCGGTGGCGGATTATTGTACGGTAAGATCCCGGAAATTGGACAGGAATTGGAGAAAGTGTACCGGCATATTCTTGAAATTTCAGAAGAGATGAAAACCGAATGAAACAAATTGTGATCATATCGGGAAAAGGGGGTACGGGGAAAACATCCCTGACTGCTTCTTTTGCCTGGCTGGCAGGGAAAAATGCGGTAGTAGCCGACTGTGATGTGGACGCAGCGGATATGCATTTGGTGACTGCGCCTGAAACCCTGAAAACAAGAGATTTTTTCAGTGGGTATGAAGCCGTGATCAATCCGGAAACATGTGTTGGATGCGGGGATTGTGTGGAAGTGTGTCATTTTGAGGCGATTGAACCGGAGGGTGAAGTTTATAAAGTGCTTCCCGTTGAATGTGAAGGTTGCGGATATTGTGCCCGGATCTGCCCGGTAGAAGCCATCGAGATGAAGCTGCTGAAAGCAGGAGATATATTTGTCGCCAGGACACGCATGGACAATCTGTTGGTTCATGCACGCCTGGGTATCGGCTCGGATATGTCGGGAAAACTGGTGGCCGAAGTGAGGAAGGAAGCCCGGAAACAAGCGGAGAAAACAAATGTAAAATATATTCTTATTGACGGATCCCCCGGAATAGGCTGTCCGGTAACTGCCTCGATTACCGGTACCGATTATGTAGTGCTGGTGACCGAACCAACTCTGTCAGGGATGCATGATTTGGAACGGGTGCTGGAGGTAGTGCAAAATTTCAAGATCCCTGCAGGATGTGTTATCAATAAGGCAGATATTCATACGGAAATGGCCGGCCGGCTAAAGACATTTCTCAAAGAGCAGAGCATTGAATTATTATCGGAAATTCCCTATGATTCTGATTTTTCTGAGGCGATTAATGCCGGGAAAAGTGTAGTAGAAATGAAAGACAGCAAGGTAGCCGGCAGGATAAAAGAATCCTGGGAAATCATACAAAGAAATGTCGAACCTGAACAGTTGAAAAATGAGACAGGAAAATGAAAATAATTTCAGCAGGAGCACCGTCGCAAAGATTCCTTTTACTTATATACAGCCTGATATATGCACAGGTTGCGGGGTGTGTGCGGAGGTGTGTCCGATGCATGCCATAAAGCTGGAAAATGAGATCGCTGTGGTAATACGGGATGAATGCAGTAATTGTAAGATATGTGTAAGTGTGTGCCCCGAAGGAGCGATTATGTAAAGAGATAAATTAAAGACATAATAAGTTAAGAGATAAGTAAATAAAATATTTGACAAATGAAAATTGCTATTCAGACTATGGACAAAGAGCATGTCGGGGAAAACTTCGGCAGAGCCCGTTTTTTTGCTATTTATGATACCGTTGAAAAAACAACCACTTTCCTTTCCAATGAGGACAACTATGAAGCTGCACATGGCGTGGGCATACAATCGGTGGCTTTATTGTCAAGAAAAGGAGTTCATCGTGTGATAACTTACCATGTGGGCCCCAAAGCAAAAGAGACATTGGAAAGGACGGGGATAGAGGTTTTTACATTACCCGAAGACCTTAAACCGGTTCGTATAAAAGAAGCGATCAGAATCTTTCTTGAAGAAAACCAGCAATAGTTTCGTGTACAATAGAATAGATAGGGATAAAGTATTACTTTTACCTTGTCTTAATAATATGATCACATGAAATTATTGCTTATTTACACGACAGAGTTTGGATGGACCCCCAGGAACAAAACCCTGGAAGATTTTCCGGATGCGGAGAAGTCCCAGATGCTGAAAGATGTGCAGACAGCCTTTATCCATGTTGAGGCAGAGGATATGGAGAACATAACGGCAGTAGAAAAAAAACTGTTGAAAAATATCAAATGGGCAGCAGGAAAAAACAATACCCGCCGGGTGGTGTTGCACTCATTTGCCCATTTGTCTGACAGCAAGGGAGATCCGCATTTTACAAAAGACCTTTTTAACCGGGTGGAAGAACGACTGAAAAATTCTGGATACGAGGTATTTCAGACGCCTTTCGGTTATTTTCTCGATCTTGAGATGAAAGCTCCCGGATATTCCACGGCCAGGGTGTTTAAAAATATTTAAAGTTTTGTGTATCGGAGATTGATATTTAACAGCGTTAGAAAATATGGAAAAATTATATCCGGATTCCGAAGTTGAACTTACCCCGTTTGTTGCGAAACATTATGATGTTCTGTTGAATATGGTCACTTTGGGATTTTACCGGGGATTTATCCGGAGAGCTGTAGCTTCCATGAAAATCAAAAAAAAAGACGAGATACTGGACCTTGGGTGCGGCACCGGAAGAAATGCCTGCCTGATGTATCAATATCTGGGCGGAGGATATGTGACCGGCTTGGATATTTCGGAGGTGATGGAAAAAAAATTCAGAAAAAAATGTAAAAATAAACCCGGAGCTGTTTTTGTCAGACACAGGATAGATATTCCGTTCAATCTCGGAAAAAAGTTTGACAAGGTGTTCATCAGTTTTGTGTTGCATGGTTTTCCCCAGGATGTCAGGGAGGTGGTTATCCGGAATGCTTTCAATCATTTGAAAGAAGAAGGATCGTTTCATATCCTGGATTACGGAGAATTTGATCTTCACAAAGCTCCTTTCTATGCACGGTTTATTTTTAAAAAAATAGAGTGTAAGTATGCATTTGATTACATTGGGCGCGATTGGAAAAAAATCCTGAAAGAAGCGGGTTTCACCCGTTTCGAAGAATACAAACTGGCCGGAAGATATGCCCGGATGCTCACTGCATATAAAAAAGAGCCAGGAGCCAAGAGCTAAGAGCCAAGAGCTAAGAGCTAAGAGCCAGTAACCAAGAACTAAGAACCAGGAGCCAAGAACCAAGAACCAGGAGCCAGGAGCCAAGAACCAAGAGCCAGTAACAAATAACTAGTAACCAAATAACCCAGTACCCAGTAACCCGTAACCATTAATTACTAATTTATCTATGCCTAAAACAGAACCTTTTGACAAACATCTTGACCTCTACGAAGAATGGTTTGTGGTAAACCGTTATGTATATGAGTCGGAGCTGAAGGCTATCCGGCATTTATTGCCACAACAGGGAGAAGGTCTCGAGATAGGAGTAGGCAGCGGTTTGTTTGCTCAGCCCCTGGGCATAAAAACAGGTATTGATCCCTCTTTCGTAATGATCACAAAAGCTCGGGAAAGAGGAATCAACATGAAAGAAGGGGTGGCAGAAAACATCCCTTTTCCGGATAACTCGTTTGATTATGCTCTGATGGTGACCACCATTTGCTTTGTGGACAATGTGGATCGTTCGCTGAAGGAAGTTGTGCGGATTTTGAAGGACAACGGCGTTTTTATCCTTGCCTTTGTGGATAAAAACAGCCCGGTTGGAAAAGAATATCTCCGGATGAAGGAAAAAAGTCTTTTTTACAAAGAGGCAACTTTTTTCTCAACGCAGGAAATGATGACAGCTTTAAAGAAAGCCGGTTTGCAACCGGAAGACACCGTTCAAACGATATTCGGAAGTCTGGATCAGGTGAAAACCGTTCAGGATTTTGTACCGGGTTACGGAGAGGGTAGTTTTGTGGTAATACGCAGCAAAAAAAATATAAATGAATAGAAATTCAATCCTGATTGCATGTGCCACCAATGATCAGGAAAAACTGATCGAAGATCATTTTGGAGAAGCACGGTATTTTATGATTTATAAGATTGGTCCCGGCCAATGGGAACATGTTGAGACCATTCCCAATCGGGTTGCCGGAGAACATGACCATCCCGACAGAGGGAGGCATCATCACCGGCATGGTCATGGGGAGGGTGCCAAAGCGCGGAATATCCTCGAACATTTCAGAGAAAGAAAAGTTGATGTTTTCCTGTCCCGGCAGTTTGGTCCCAATATTGTGATTATACGTCAGTATGTCCTGCCTGTGGTAATCCGTAATGCGGAAACACTGCAGGAAGGAATGTCGCTTTGCAAAATGTATTTTCCGGATCTGGTCAGGCAATTGGATCTCCCGCCCGGTGAAAGAAAGCACCTTGTGCTAACCGCATGATATTATGTTGTTATGGCTGAGCTGACTTCACAGAAATCCAGGGTTAATTCCGTTCATATCTTACCACAGACCGCAGGAAATATCCTGGTATCCCTGCTTCCGGTATTCTCCGGCATGTTTATCGTATTGTTTGGTTACAAAGCTGTCTTTCTGACGTTGGCCGGGTTGATCCTGGCAGGCTTGTTCTTTGCTGCAAAACTGAATTGTTCTCCCGTAAAGAAAAAATAATTTTATAACTTGCTTCGATTTTTTAAACTGTCGAATATGAATTCTAAATCCTGGATTCTAAATTTATAAATTAAAATTATGTTAAACCTAAGAAACCCTTTTATCATGGCCCCCATCAAGTTGGGGTATAGTTTTGGTGACGGGAAAGTAACCCATAAACATGTGGATTTTTACCAGGAGCGTTCCGGATATATCGGTGCAATCACACTCGAACCCTTATATATGGATGAGGGATTGCGGGAGATTCCTACCCAACTCGGAATAGACCGTGATGATAAGATAGAGGGGTTACAGCATCTGGTGGATCATATTCATGAAGAAGGTGCGTCGGTGATAGCCCATTTGAATCATCCCGGCCGGATGGCCAACACGAAAATACCCGGAAATTATTTTATTTCTTCTTCTGATCAGCCTTGTGAAAACGGCGGAGCTACACCGCGCAGGATGGAAAAGAAAGATTTTTTCAAAGTAATAGAATTATTTAGGCAAGCTGCTATCAGAACTGAAAAAGCAGGATTTGATATTATCGAATTACAATTCGGGCATGGTTATCTTTTGGCACAATTTCTCTCTCCCAAAGTGAATGACCGCACAGATGAATACGGAGGATCACTGGAAAACAGGATGCGTTTTCCCCTGGAAGTGCTGGACAAGGTAAAAAGTGCCGTGTCATTGCCTGTAATCGTCCGCATCAGTGGAGATGATATGATCCCTGATGGCATCCATTTGTCTGAGATGATTGAATTCTCAAAGAGGCTGAAAGAAAAAGGGGTGGAGGCGATCCATGTGTCGGCAGGGACCGTTTGTTCCACACCCCCATGGTTTTTTCAGCATATGTTCGTGCCTAAAGGCAAAACCTGGGAATTTGCCAAAACGATACAGGAGAAAGCTGATATCCCGGCGATTTTTGTTGGCAGAATCAATTCAGCAGAAGATATTGAGACGTTGAAAAAGGACTTTGGGGCACAATATTTTGCTATCGGGCGCGGACTGGTGGCTGATCCCCTGTTTGTAGGAAAGTGCCTGAGAGAAGTGGATGGGGAGATACGTCCCTGCCTGGCCTGTGCCGAAGGATGCCTTGGAGGAGTCCGCTCCGGGAAAGGCCTCCATTGTGTTGTCAATCCAATGGCCGGGGAATCTTATCCTGAACTGATCAAAGCCCCGGTGAAAAAGAAATATGCTGTGGTGGGAGGAGGCCTGGCTGGAATGGAAGCGGCCCTTACCCTGAATGAACGCGGTCATGAAGTGGTACTGTATGAAAAAAATGAACTGGGTGGACAGTTTAATCTTGCTTATTTGCCTCCTAAAAAAGAAAGCCTTAAAAAAATTATTGATTTTTATAAAAACCAGTTAGAGGAAGAGAATATTTCTGTTATCTATGAAGAAGCAACCCTTAAAAAACTCCTGGCCGATGATTACGACGGGGTTGTTCTGGCCACCGGCGCTGTTCCTGCGATACCCCCGATCAGGGGTTTGAAAGAATATTTCTGGACGGAATTTCTTCATGAAGAATATCTTCCGGAAAATAAAAACATACTTATCGTAGGAGGAGGATTGATAGGCATAGAAGTAGCCAGTAAACTGGTGGAAAAAAACAATAAGGTGGTGATTGTGGAGATGATGGAAGAAATTGCCCGGGGAATGGAGATGATAGAAAAAACCCTAACCCTGAAAAAACTGAAAGAAAAGGGCGTGGAGATATATACATCTACAAAAGTGGTGGAGATTGACGGAAAGAACGTGAAGATGGAAGGCGCCGAAGAAACAACCCTGGAGGACGTGGACCATATCGTTTTGACTACGGGAATGAAGAGCTATAATCCTCTTTTTGACAAAATCAGAGATAAAATCAAAACCTGTGTGATCGGGGATGCCAAAGAAGTGGGCAAAGCGGACGATGCTATCCGTGACGGATACAACCTGGGATTAACCTTATAAAAGAAAGAAAATGAAAGCATTCGGACCGATTCCTTCGAGAAGATTGGGACAGAGCCTGGGAATCAATAACATACCTCCCAAAATATGTTCCTATTCCTGTGTCTATTGCCAGTTGGGCAAAGCCATTATAATGGATACGGAAAGAAAACATTATCTCGATCCGGAAGAACTGGTGGCCGAGGTGAAAGAGAAGATACACCAGGTACAGGAAATGGGTGGAAAGATCGACTATCTGACCTTTGTGCCGGACGGAGAACCTACCCTGGATATCAATCTGGGAAAAGAAATCAGGATGTTGAAGGATACAGGTATAAAAATAGCCGTTATCACCAACAGCAGTCTGTTATGGCGTGAAGATGTGCGGGAAGACCTGGCTGCTGCCGACTGGGTGTCGGTAAAGGTGGACAGCGTATTGCCTGAAGAATGGAAAAAAACGGATCGTCCCCATAAAAACCTGGATCTGAACCTTATCAGGCAGGGCATACTACAATTTGCTTCGGAATATCAGGGAACGCTTATGACAGAGACCATGCTGGTGAAAGGATATAACGATGACAAGAAATCGATTATGATGACCGCCGAATGCCTGGAGAAGGTGGCTCCTCATACGGCTTTCATAGGGATACCCACCCGTCCTCCTGCTGTCTCAAAAGCTATGCCCGCAGAGGAAGAAGCTATCAATTTTGCTTATCAGCAATATATTCAGCATGTGCAGAACGTGGAGCTGATCCTGGGCTATGAAGGAAATGCTTTTGCCTATACAGGCAACGTGGAAGAGGATGTCCTCAGCATTGCTGCCGTGCACCCTATGCGCAGGGAGGCCGTGGAAGAAATGTTGCACAAAGCCGGCAAAGGATGGGAGGTGATCAAAAAACTTATGGACGAGGAAAAGATCATGGAAACCGAATTCAATGGCCATAAGTTTTATATGCGGAAACTGAAAAAGAATTTGATGGTGTGATAAAAGGAAATTAGCGGACTATGCACGTCCGACCTGAGTCATCCGACCGGAGTCATCCGACCGGAGTCATCCGACCGGAGTCATCCGGGCGGATCCGCGAAATTAACAGCCTGCGGCTGCGAAATGGATGGAAATTACTTGGCTTTGCATGCGAATGCATGAGCGTGATAAAAAATTTCGTCACGAAGTGACTCATTTCGATCTGAACGTTGGCTAGATCATTTTTCGTACTGTATAGAATAATGGCAGAAGATTATTATTTAACTTTAGCTGTTTATGATTACAATAACTATTTTAAATGATAACCGTCCCTCCGGAAACCTCGGTTCCGAACACGGCCTCTCCTGGCTAATAGAAAAGGACGGGGAGAGGATACTGTTTGATACCGGACCCTCGGATATTATCCTCAGGAATGCCCGGAAAATGAATATTGATCTGGAAGATGTGAATACGATTGTGTTAAGTCACGGGCATTATGATCATGGAAACGGGTTGATACACCTGGGAAGGGAAGGAGGGAAAAAACGCAAACTGATCTGTCACCCTGAAGTATTTACAGGAAAATACCACAAGGGAAACCATGTATATATTGGTTTGCCTCTGTCCCGGGGGGAGGTTGTTAGCAGATTTGAGCTTCTAGAGACCAGGGAGCCGTTGCAGGTGATGGAAGATATTTTTTTTCTGGGGGAGATCCCGAGATTGAATGATTTTGAATCGAAGAAAACCTCTTTTGAGAAAAAAGACGGTGCAGATGATTTTATGCCGGATGACAGCGGCATTGCTATACGAACCTTAAAGGGATTGATTATAATAACCGGTTGCGGACATGCCGGTATCTGCAATACCATAGCCCACGCTGTGAAAATTACCGGAGAAAACAGAATCGTAGCTGCCATGGGGGGGTTTCATCTGAAAGAGGATGACAGGCAGACAAAAGGTGTTGTTGATTGCTTTATCAGGATGGGTGTGGAAAATGCTTTTCCCTCCCATTGTACCGAACTGCCTGCCCTGGCTCGCTTTTATGCATATTATAAAAATAACTTTGTGAGATCCGGCGATGTGTACCGGTTTGAAGACTGAAATATGGAACAACAATTATCACCGGAAAAAGAAATTGAGCAGATTACACGGAAACTGAAAAACAACCCGGACGATTTAACCCTGCTTTACAGACGTGCCGCTCTGTTACAGCAGGTAGAACGTTTTGGAGAAGCACTGAATGACCTGCACCGAATCATGGAGATACATCCGGAATACAGGGAGGCGCGCGAAAGAGCCCGTTTCCTGGAAACCATCCTGAAATTTACCAACCTCGATATCTTTTCCGATACCAATACGGATCATGATCCCTGGTTTGACTGATGAGGGATGGGTTGATGAAAAGAACCCTTCTTATCCGAAGATTACCCCTGTGTGCCGCTTATACTTCTCCCTGAGAAAAGGTGGGAAATTTATTCATCTTTGGGCAATGTACGAACATCGTTCCAATCCGGTAAAATGCAGTTGGGACTGAGATGGCTCAGCTATATAAAGCTCAATGCTCTTCGTTTATGGTTTTTTCTCTTCAGCATACTCAATATCTTCCTGAAGAACTTTTCGGCACTGCTCACACTTGAGTCGACGGAACTATGCCCTGATATATATTTTCTTCCTGCAGGTAGGTGGCGCGCGAAAATCCTGAAATTAATACCTTGTACGATCATATTTCCACTTTCACAATTACTGTATTGTAAGCACTCTTATTGGGTTTTTACTTTAAATATCAATTAATTTCCTTTATATTTGATTTCTATATTTTCTTGCTTTGTTAAACCGTATACATGGTATAATAAACTGGTAGGCATACTATGAAGTTTTTCTTAACCTCAAATTTATTTATTGTCTGCCTGTTTTTAAATATTTATCTCTTGCAGATGAACTTACAATAATAATGTCATGAGGAACAAACGAAATATCTTGTCAAAATTTGGAATTGCAATAACTGCAATTGTTGTAGTGGCTGTAGTAATAATGTTTTTCATATACAAAACAGGTACACAGAGTGTAACGCAGGAAAGGACAGAAAAGCCGAATATTGTTTTTATTTTGGCCGATGATCTGGGATATGGCGATGTTTCCTGTTTGAATGAAAACAGTAAAATACACACACCGAATATTGACAGGATTGCAAATGCAGGTGTTGTTTTTACCGATGCCCATTCCAATTCAGCCGTTTGCACTCCTAGTCGTTATGGCATTTTAACCGGCCGTTACTCCTGGCGTTCGCGACTAAAACGAGGAATCGTCGGCATATATGGGAAACCCTTGATGGATCCCAAACGTACCAATATGGCCAGTATGCTGAAACAAAAAGGATATCAAACGGCTTGTATCGGAAAATGGCACTTGGGAAGAAACTGGCCAACTATCGATAACAAACCACCGGTTAACAAAAGAGGAGAAAATAATATTGATTTCTCCCGACCAATTACCGGAGGTCCGGTCGATGTTGGTTTTGATTACTATTTCGGTACCGATGTTCCCAATTTTCCGCCATATTGCTTTATCGAGAACCAACATACAGTTGGAATTCCTTCTGAATATTACACTACATTCCCATATAACGACTGCCGTCCGGGAATTGGATTGCCCGATTGGAAAATGGAAGACATCTTACCTACCTTACTGCAAAAAGCAGTAGAATACATCACCAAAGCCAGTAAAAGAAAGAACCCTTTTTTCCTCTATTTTCCACTCACGGCACCACATACACCCATAGCTCCGTCGGAAGAATTCAGGGGGGAATCGGGATTAAATTCTTATGCCGATTTTGTTCTGGAGGTTGATTATGTTGTAGGACAAATTCTTAATACACTTGAAAAAACAGGAGTTATTGAAAATACCATAGTTGTTTTTACCAGCGATAACGGCTGTTCTCCTCAGGCCGATATTCCTTTTCTTACAAAACACGGGCATTATCCAAGTTATATTTACCGCGGATATAAGGCTGATTTGTACGAAGGCGGGCATCGAATTCCCTGTTTATTACAGTGGCCGATTGAAATCAAAACACCGCATATAGTCCGACAAACGATTTGCCTTAATGATTTTATGGCCACATTTGCAGAAGTAACCGGTTACGTATTATCAGATAATGAAGCAGAAGACAGTTACAGTTTACTTCCAGTTATTTGTGATCCGGATTATAATAAGATCATTCGCGAAGCCACAGTGCATCACTCTGTTAACGGGAGTTTTGCCATCAGGAAAGGAGATTGGAAACTTTTATTGACGGCCGGATCGGGAGGATGGAGCTACCCCCGTCCGAAAGAAGCACTTAAACTGGGATTGCCACCCATACAATTGTATAATCTGGATAAGGATATCTCAGAACAGCATAATGTATATAAGCAATATCCCGAAACAATGAAAACTATGAGACAACTGTTAAAAAAATATATATTGGATGGCCGCAGTACACCGGGGAAACCACAGGATTATGTAAAACCGGATAAATGGCCGGGCCTGGAGTGGATGAAATCAGCTCGCAATAATTAAACATGTTGCAATGGAGAACCAAATAAAATAAGAAACCAGTCTAAAAAAATCATAAGTAAAAACGGGAATTTAATTTCATATATTCATAAGTTCTGCTTGTAATATATTGTACATCATCCAAACAGAAGCTTATTAGCAGTATTTTGAATATCAGATAATCAGCATGTTGCATGTTTTATATAGAATGTATTTAATAGAATATCAGCTAAATAAGACTTATATTTATTTTGGAAATTACAAACATGTTCAAGACAATAATAACCAATCGGGATTATTCATTCCATAGTTTTGCCGTATTTCCCTGTAAAATGCATCTATGAACAATGAAATATTCAGAAAAGAACGACGCCGTTTTTTTATAGGCAATATGTTCAGGGGAGCGATTTGGCTTTTCCTGATCCTGAGTTTTTTTATCTTTCTGGAAGTAATGGAATTTGATTACTATGTCCTGCTGAACCCCTTTTATAACCATCCTTTTTTGTTGATACTGATATTTACGTTCTCCGAAGTCTTTTTCGGGATTATTCCTCCTGAGCTGTTTATGATTTGGGCAAGGGGATACGGAGATATTTCTCAATATGTCGAGATCGTGGTAATATTGGCGTCCATCTCTTATATGGCTGGAATCTTGGGTTATTTTACAGGCCGTTATCTGGGTGGAACAAAATTTTTCCGGAGACTTGAAGAAAAAAGATTAAATAATGTGATCCCATTGATTCGGAAATACGGTTTTTCACTGGTGATCATTGCTGCCCTGACACCTGTTCCCTTTTCTGCCACCTGCATGGTAACAGGATCAGTCCGTTATTCTTTTCGTAAATTTTTGTTATTTGCCGGTTTTCGTTTCATACGGTATGCTGTATATTCTTATTTCGTATGGCATGCCACGATTTGATGTTCCTGATTGTTCTCATTATGAATTTCCAAAAAATCTTATACCTTTGAATAATAATCTTTGTTTATGAGCTTATCTTGTTATAAATCCCATTGTTCATCATTTAAAAGTCTTATTATGAAAAAATTGTTTTTATTGTTTTCAGTAGCTTTTCTGTCAGTGTCTTTCCTGTCAGCACAGACCGTAGATGAAATCCTGGCTAAGTATTTCAAAGCCTCCGGTACTGAGATTCTTGCTAAGAAAAAAACGATTGTCATGAAAGGAAATATGTCTCAGATGGATATTAAATTACCCATGGTCATAAAAGTAAAACATCCCAACAAGTTCAGAATAGAAATGGAAATGCAGGGACAAAAAATGGTCACTGCCTTTGACGGCGAGCATGGCTGGATGATCGCTCCCTGGATCAGTCAGGATCCGCAGGACCTTGCCGGGAAACAGTTGGAACAGACTAAAGAACAAGCGGATATGGAAGGAGAATTGTACCGCTACAAGGAGAAAGGCCATAAGGCTACCTATATGGGAAAAGAAGAAATGGAAGGTATTGAGGTATACAAGATTAAACTCGACAAAAAAAACGGAAATGTTCAATATTACTATATTGACACGGATGTTAACCTGCCGGTGAAGGTATCTACAGTATCTAAACAGGGAGGCAATGAGGTCAAGGTGAATTCCTATATGAGCAATTATAAAACGATCGACGGAGTGACCATTCCTATGAGCATAGAAAATAAAGTGGAGGGAACAGGCCAGACGCAACAGGTTGAGATCGAATCAATCCTCTTTGACCAAAACCTTCCGGATTCGATTTTTTTGAAACCCGTTAAGTAAGTGTTTCCGGAGATTATGTCCGGACCTTGAGTAAACAGAACGGATTGCCCGTATATCCTTCATCTTCTTGATTCGCAGATAGCAGTGGCCCTGGCTATTTGTGGAATGCCAATCCTCAAAGAGGCGTCTACTGTTCTAAAGACGGAGGAAAAACACAGGAGAGAGTTCTATATATGGGAAAATACAGACTGCTGATTTTGTGAGTGTAAGCGAATAAATAACTACTTAATTTCCTCTTCCCCATTAAACTTCCTCACCGCATTCAGCATGGCCACAATATTTTCCACTGGCACATTGGCCTGGATGTTATGAACGGTGTTGAAGACGAACCCTCCGTTCCTGGAAAAGATCTCACAATGCTTCAGCACTTGATCCTTTACCTCTTTAGGTGTGCCAAAAGGCAGAGTATGCTGGGTATCCACGCCGCCACCCCAAAAGGTTATGTGTTGGCCAAAGCTGCTTTTCAGATGTTGTGGATCCATACCCGTAGCACTCACCTGTACCGGATTGAGGATATCAAAACCAAAATCAATGAAGTCCTTTATGAAAGGTTCCACCGAGCCGCAGGAGTGTTTGAAAGTTTTCCAGGAGGTATGTTCATGGATCCATCCGGTGACTTTTTTATAATAGGGTCCGTATAAAGAGAGTAACGTATCTTCAGAGCAAAACTGGGAGTTTTGTGTGCCGAAATCCGTTCCGCAGATGTAGGCTACATCCACTTTGTCACCTACGACAGCATATATCTTTTCAAGACGGCGAATAGCGATGTCCGTTTCGTAATCGAAAATGGCTGCCACATAGTCCGGGTGCATCAGTGTGGCCATGTACCATTCGGTCACATCACGAATGCCTTTGGGGTGTTTCATGTCAAGTCCCGGTACCAGGGCAATGTCTCCCAGGGCCATCCCCCCGAAATTGGCTACTACCGCCTTGCCGGTAGAACAGGCTTTGTCCACTTCCTTCTTGAAATAGTCCAAATCTTCTTCAGAGATATCCGTAAACTCTTCCAGATTGTCTTCCAGATTCAGGTTGTTATGATCGATGGGCTCTTGACGCATAAGGGCATCAAAAAAATAGCCGTTCACCGGCATCTTGGCACAGGGTTCTACGGTGGTGTCTCCCTGTGGATACATGTACACGTCTCCATGATCATCAATGGTCACATTGAACTTTTCCGGTACCAGCACCTCCTGGCCCCAGGGAGTCTTGAATTCTTTCCAACCTTCATTGGGGAAGCCGAACATGGTATTTTTGGGAGTTACCGGTACCGTGTCTATGCCCAGTATCTCTGCCAGGTCGTCTTCAATCTCGCCCAGCATCTGGTAGGGTTCGTTAACTTTGACCGGATGATCGGGCAGATTGAAATATTTTCGCAGGTTCTCAATTGCCAACACGTGAATGCCTGTTACCGGTGTAGCTCCGAAATCCACCGGCACTTTGTCCGGTATTCGATGGTTTACGGATGCCTGAATACGTTCTTTACATGTCATGACTGGTATTCTTAATGGTTTATCAAAGATAAGTTTTTAGGGGGAAAATTTAAATATTTTTACGCAATACGTGCATATTTTCCCAAATAATCTAAGAGATTACAAGGATTTGAACGGATTACCTGGAGCGTGATTTTTAGTATTTGTTCATTCACTTCATCTTCCCATCGCTTTATTACTCTCTTATCGTTCCTGATCCCAACAGCTCGTCGCCGTCATACCAGGCGGCAAACTGGCCGGGGGTGATGCCACGCTGAAGCTTTTCAAAAACGATGTACATTCCTTCTTCCCGCATGAAGAGGGCTGCTTCCTGGAGCGGCTGCCGGTAGCGGATGCGTACCTGATAACGGCGCTTTTCTCCGGGTTGCATGGCCAGATCGGGACGTATCCAGTGAATCTCGTCCCGGGCGATGATCAATCCTTTACGGTTCAGTCCGGGATGGTCATGTCCCTGTCCGACATAAAGAAGGTTGTTTTTTACGTCCGGAAAAAGTACGAACAGAGGCTCTGTCTTGCCGCCTATGTTCAGTCCCCTGCGCTGGCCGATGGTAAAAAAATGGGCTCCGCGGTGTTTTCCGATCACCTGGCCGCTTTGCGGGGTAAAACGATAACCGGCACAGATCGTTGTTAAAGTTTCCGTGTCGATATCTTGGTCTGGTAAGCCTTCCGGGTAGGCGGGAGGCGTGAAGCCGTCCTTGGAGATCTCGATTACCTTTCCTTCTTTTGCTTTCAGTTGTTGCTGCAGGAAAACGGGTAGGTCAACCTTGCCGACAAAACAGATGCCCTGCGAGTCCTTGCGTGAGGCCGTGGGCAGATCAAGGCGGGCAGCGATCTCCCTGACTTCCGGCTTGGTTACCTCACCCAACGGGAAAAGGCTCATGGCCAACTGCTCCTGCGAAAGCAGACAAAGAAAATAACTTTGATCTTTGTTTCTGTCTTTGCCGGCCAGAAGCCTGTACACCGTCTCTTTTTTATTATTTACAGTCTTTTCAATGCGACTGTAATGTCCGGTGGCTATAAAAATATCTACGTAGGCGCCTACGTAGTTGTTGATAAGTTTGCGGGCTTCCGTGGCAAACAGGTCGAATTTGATTTCACGGTTACAGAGAACATCCGGATTAGGGGTGCGGCCCCGGTCATATTCGGCAAACATGTAATCCACCACACGTTTGCGGTACTCTTCACTCAGGTCCACCACGAAAAAAGGGATATCTAGTTTTTTCGCCACCATGCGGGCCAGGATCTCGTCCTCTTCCCAGGTGCAGTCATCTTCCAGCAGGCCGGTGGTATCATGCCAGTTACGCATGAACATACCGACAACGTCATTTCCCTGCTCTTTTAGCAGATATGCCGTCACACTACTGTCAACTCCTCCGGAAAGACCTACTACCACTTTTTTCCCGGACATATTGAATCATTTTTTTCAGAGGCAAAGGTACGAATTTTATTTGGAGTGGCCTGATATGGATTAGGCACAGGGATAAGGATATAGAGCATAAATTATTGAGTGTATAGAAGAGTATAAGTATATGCAGAAATAGTGTATAGTGTAATAAAATTAATTAAATAATCGTATACTTGCTTATATTAACTGAAAAGTAGCCCTTATCAAACAATAAAGACGAGGTTAGAGTATATTACTCATCTTCAAAATACTGTTTTGTGTTAAGCTAAAAACTACTTCTAAGACGGAATCTGAATTATTTAATCGGAAGGAAAAAACTAAAGCCGCTACTCTTTACAGTTTGGGTTGGTCGGCTTGTTTATTCGATCTTTCCTTTTGATACAATATAGGTCTTCCCGGGCATTGCATTAAATGTAACTTCAGATGATTCTGCTACAGTTACGTTTTTGTATTTCACAACCTTTCCGTCGCATTTAACTTCGATCTTTTCTTTTTGAGTGGGAAAAACAACCTTGAATTCGCGTTGAAAAGCCGTTTTTAACATTACTGATGTATCCGTGAGATAGTTTACCTCCAACTTGCCAAGTTTTAATCGCCGCCCTCTGGCATGGGAAGGGATCACAATTGTTCGGTAGTCCTCCTGAATACCGTAGATTGTATTTACTACAATGCTCCAGAGAGCTACCCCCCAGCAGTAATCCTTTACGCCTATACCGATCCCCTCAACACCGTTATAACGTTCATAGGCATGGCCGTCACATTTTTCCAACAGTTTCCGCATTTTATTAGCCAACTCTATAGCAATATCATAATAACCATAGCGATTTAGACCGAGAACAACTAAATAATTAGTTGGAGGCCACACGTCACCTCGCCAAAATCCGTTGGGATCAAAGGTTGGCTCGTCCATTGATGAAGTCGTTACCGGGTATTTACTCCAAAATAGTGAAGGATCGGTTAACTGTTTGACCAATTCTCCAGCTTGTTCCTCAGTAGCCAGGCCGGCAGTCATAGTGAGGAACCCCTGTATAGTTCGAATGGGGATTTTTTTGTCGGTATCCCTGTTCAAACTATAGAAGAATTTTGTTTCCGGGTCCCACATCTTAGTACGGATCGCCTCCATTCGTTTGGCAAGGTTCCTCTCGTATTTTTTCATCATTTCGATGCGTCCGGTTATTTTGCACATCTCTATCATAGCCCGCTCCGACATAGCCAGGAAGCTTGTTTGTTCGACACCTTCAATGTTCCCGTACCAAGCACCTCCTGTATCACGATTTGGGTGTTTGGTTAATTGCAAATCATCAAGGGTTGCATGAAAATCAAATGTTTCAAATCGAGCTGTCTGGACTATATCTGCAATACTACATTTCTTATACGCGCCATACTCGATCAACCCATCATTATCTACATCTCGCTCGGTAGCATACCATGTTAGAAATTTATCAAGATAGGGTAAGCAAAGTTCCAGCAGTGTCGAATCATTGGTCTGATTAAAGACCATCAGACATCCCCAGGCAAGGATCGGGATTTGTGAAAAGCCATCCTGCGGAAAATCCGGTTTGATCGTACAGGGAATCATACCGTATTGATACGATCCTTTGGGCGCTTCCGGATTATTGTCAATGATATTCCAATAATTACTAAATACATCATGTACCACCTGGTTATCATCTAAGGGAGCCCAGGCATTAAGAATAAACATTGGATCCCATAGCAACTGGCACTTGGCATAGGATTTATCACCTGCCCCTGTGATTGAAAAAAATTTGTGCGGCAGGCCAGGTAAAGCGGGTTCCCACAACTTATCAAACAGACAATCGATAAATAAATTATGCACCAGTCTGTTTAGTTCGGGGTCTTCCGTATATATTTGTTTCGGTAGGTTTTCTTTGGCATGCTGAATAGTTTTTTCAGCAAGAATGTACTTCCTTTTTGTTCCTTCCTGACCCATAGCCGTATTATTAAAACAAAATATAGAGATAGAGACAAAAAGAAGGACACCTCTAAAAAGACCATTTAGACTGCCAGTGGAATGTAGTGAGTAATTTTTCATCGGTAAATAATTTTTTTCAATGGTCAAATGTAACTTGCAAATTGCTGATTCTTGACTTATGAGCACATTTCCCCCATCCAATTAGGTGTTGATTCTCTATGTTCCTTTCTTGTGTCTCATGTCGGATCATTGAATCTGCTAAAACATCAAACTCTTGTAAATCATCTTTGTAAAAACGTTATTTAGCACTTTTTTCTTCTTGCTATCCTTTAAGTTCAGGGTATATCTTATAAATTCTTTGTTGATCTTCTACTGGCAATTCTGATAATAAAACAGGTTTGTCTTGTGCTCTAGTCTCTTTTTGGTTGATTTGCCCCATGAGTGACCAGTTTCGCGTCATGTCAGAGGGCTCTCTGGCAGGCACATCATAACGGGTAAAATCTATAACCTTCTCCAGGGTATCTTTTTGCCAATCTCTCAACAAAGCCAAACGGAATTTTTTATTCATGAACCATCGAATTTCCAGATTTGCGTCACTTCCACCAATGCCTGTTCCACGTTCAACAAATCTGTAATTAATATCATCGTTGTTTTTGTATTGCTTTCGCCACATCTGTCCAAAATCTCCCAACACAGGGCATTCTGCATTTGGCCAACGATGACGAATGTTTTCAACCCACTTGGTTAAAACATCATCATACTTCTGTGGCAAGGAAATTTCCCAAATATTGGTCACCCATGCCCAATTATTAAGCTCAAACCCTTTGTCAAAATGCATCGCTGTACATTTGGTCATTTGTTCCAAGCCTTTTTTAGGACCATACCAGCCGATGGTTTCAATAGGTCCGACACCCATACGGCTGTTGTAGTCCTCTTTGTAGCTTAGACCCACACGTCTCCCACAAAGAAAGTCAATTGTCCAACCATCTAAATTGACACAGTCAACAAAATCCTTTGAACCTTGAGCGGGTTTACAGAAATGCTCTTTTGATGGGTAGTAGGGATAGCTAATTGATCCATCACCATCCCCATTGTCAATGCCATACTGACTCCAGATATTACCTTGACACACATGGATATCTTCTTGTTCGGCCAGGTACTGCTGATTACTTGATGATAAAAAACCCGCTACCAGACTCTTAGAACGGAATTGGCCACCCATCATTTTCGTCACCAATTCTAAACCTTCATGAATATCACGATTAACCTGCTCACGACTGTTATACATATTGGCGAAATAACCACCCGGAATAAAAGTAACGTCATCGCCATAAGTATCGTGGTAGTGACGTACAAGTTTACGCGCTGCTTTATAATTATCACGTTGATCATGTAAGGCCTGCCAACTCATAGCCCAGGTCATACGTGCTTCAGGCCAACCATCGGCTAAGGCTTTTCTAAAAGCCATAATTCTCTCCGGGGAGTGGCGATCGTATTCATCAACACCCATATTCTTCGTGCGACTCACTTCTATCTGATTGACTCGAATAACAGAACTAAATGTTAGAATACGCTTACCATCAAGTGGATTTTCGTTTTGAGCAGGCCTAAAACAACCACTTGTTGCTCCCCCTGCCAGGAGAGCTCCCATGCCCGCTGCAGACAATCTCAAAAACTCTCTTCTTTGAATCTCTCGTAAATTAGATTTTTTCATCAGAATATGTTTCATCTGTTAAAATAATAAAAAATAAAATAGTATAAAATCTGTTATGCATTTGGTAAAACTTCTGCAGCATTCACTTGGGAATGATTATTATATGTATTCCAATCCGGAAAATAATCACCTGCCTGGTTTCCCCAACAGTACCATCCCGGTCTGCTGCCACGAGCAAACATTTCAAGGTAGGGTCCTTTGCTGCATGACTCAATAATATCGTACTGTTCATCAGGTTTCCTGCTATGCTCTCTTTTCCTTTGAACAATAATATTTTCCTGGGTACGTCCCGGTTGTAAAGTACGGGCATTTTTCCCACGAACACCAAATAGAATTATTTCTGTAACATTTCTAAAATAGAAACCTACCCCCCTTCTGTCAGGACCGCCATCTTTTCTTATTTTATACCATATAATATTCGTTTTGTAATTAAATCCCCAAGCATTCATTACTTCTAATCCCTCAGCCAGGAGAGCATTTGGGACCCACAGATATAAATGAGCAGTGTCAGCTACAATTTCATTAACCGGTAGATTTTTGATTTCATCTAATGACATGGTTGGGTAACGTGATAATCTTTTATGTTCAGGAGCCATTTTCCCCGTTCTGTTTCTAAATTGCCAGGGAGGATCTGCCAAGATCGTGGTAAATCTTATTCCATTAGCAAAATTCATTAAGTCTTTTGAAATGCTCATAATAGATATTATTTTTTTATTATTAACCTTGATGTAATTCCAAAAACCAGTACAGGACATCCTCCATTTCTTCCGGCTTCGAGTCTGGGTAATAGTTTGCCCATATGTGTTGTACTTGCTCCGTATTTTGGCAAAATATTTAATTTCCTGAATACACTGTTTAACTCATTGCTTCTCGTTACCAGTACTCCTAAACTAATGGCATCATAATCAAAAAACGCTCTGAAAGCATAAAGATCTCTATCAAAAGTCTGATCTTTACTATTCCATTCCAAATCGAAAGCAACTCTTCCTTTCACATAATCAACTTTATGAGAACCATGAATTAAAGAATGTTTAAACACCGGATCTTTTTTCTTTTCTATCTCATATACCACCAATTCAGCGGTCAGATTTTTCTCATTCCATCCTCCAGGGCGTAATAAACTTGAAAATATTTTAGGGATATTGCTTTCATTTCCCCCCTGACGCAACAACATCTTCTTCACAAAATCTGAATTCTCTTAAAGCTGCACATATGTCATCAAATTGATCAGGAAATTCATTGGATAAAATTGCAGCAGCATGCTTAAAATCATGAACTTCATACAATGAAGCAATATCTTTTGGTATATATTTTCCCCCGCTCATATTTTTTTTTACCTAAATTCAAGTAATAAATGCAACTTTTTGGACATTAATATTTTCAAGACAGAAGAGAAGGTAAAACACTTCTCTTGCTGCCCTGATCGTAAAATTTATGTTTGTCTTCCGTCCAAAAAGTTGAAATATGAAACATTTAACTATTAAACAAAGGTACACAATTTCTACCATGTTAGAAAAAGGTTTTACGCATAAAGAAATTGGAGAAACTAATGGTAAAGACAAGTCGGTTGTAAGTCGTGAAATAGAGCAAAAACAAAATCAACGCAGTTGTCAATACCTGTATAAAAAATAGCCTCAATTTTGTCCGTTAAGCCTCTTTTTGTTTTAGAAATAAAAAACATGAAACAAGTTTATCATTCGCACGCTGTAACAAATTTTCACATTTGTAAGCAAATTAAACTATCACGCCCATAGAACATGTGTTTTTAAATTAAACTAAAATTTTATCTTTGAAATTCAATGAATCAGTTTTTCATAAACAACCTAGTGAAACTTGACAGTTAGCTGGCAACTTGAGTTAACAATGTAAAGCCAAAATGGATACAGGCATGAAAAATCTTTGGATATGAACCATTGAATATTACACAAGAACACCTGAAAATGAATAGAATGTTTCAAGCAATCAAATATCCATTGTAAGGGTGAAATATTTTACACTTTGTGTTTCTAAGCAGGGTTTGCTGAAAAAGTGATTTAATTGTTGATAATCAGTATGATATATTAATATAAAGAAAAAGGAACTCCTCCGAAATATTCAAAAGCTCATGCAATAAAACCATTGATACCTGAAATTCATTTTATTATTCTTCTTATCATTTTTACTACGATAAAAAGGGTACCCCCTTTGTAACCTCCTTTTCCCATTCATCCAGTTTCTTTTGCAATCTTTTTACCAAATCGGGGTTATTCCCGGCAAGGTTTTTTGTCTCCGAAATGTCATCTTTCAGGTTATATAGCTCAACATGATTTTTTGAGGCTTTTGTTTCTGAAACAATTAACTTCCAGTTCCCCTGTCTGATTGCCTTCACATGATGAAATCTCCAGAAAAGGCATCTTTCAGGCAGGTCCCCCTTGCTGAATAATACCTTCTTAAAACTTATTCCATCCAGACCTTTTGGCATTGTCCCCCGGGCCAGATCAAGAAAAGTAGGAAAAATATCCATACTCATAATCGTTTCATCCGATCGCATGCCCGCTTGGATCTTTCCTGGCCACCAGGCTATGGCAGGCACTCTATGCCCCCCTTCATACAACTGTCCTTTCCACCCGTGAAGCGGAAAATTATGTGGACCGTAATTCTTAACCCCTCCGTTATCGGAACAAAAGAAAACCAATGTATTCTTCGTCAAATGTGCATTCTTCAGTACCTCTATGATTTTCCCTATATTCTCATCCATTACCTCTACCATCTCTTTATAAATAGCTGGAATACTATCCGGCGGCGTTGTTTTATTACGTGGTCTTTTGCTTCCTATTGTTCTGAACGGCTTACCGTGCCTTCCCTGATACGGATAGTGGGGTGTTTCATATGGCAGATATAAGAAAAAAGGCTCTTCTTTATGCCTTTTTATAAAATCAATACCATATTGCGTAATCAAATCCGTTGTGTAACCCTTATCATCCTTTAATATTGAATCTCTCCACCAGTCAAAGTACCCTTCTTGATCAATGTGTGAGAAATAATCCACATTCCCACTAACATACCCCTTAAATTCATCAAAACCCTGATGAGTCGGATTATATCTTTCTGCATAACCAAGATGCCATTTCCCGAATATCCCGGTGACATATCCTGCCTTTTTCAAAGCTTCAGCCAGGGTTACTTCTTTCAGCACCAAACCTACATCACGGTGATGAGCAGCCGTAATCACTCCCTCAATACCCACTCGTTGCTGATATTTCCCTGTCATCAGCGCTGCCCTGGTAGGACTGCATACTGCACCATTGGAATGGAAATCGGTAAACCTCATTCCTTCGGAGGCCAAACGGTCCAAATTAGGGGTAACGATTGTCTTGCTCCCGTAACAACCGATATCTCCATAACCAAGGTCATCCGCCATAATTAATAGGATATTCGGAGGTTTCAGGAAAGCTGTATTCTTATTAGAACTCGAGCAAGAGTCTGCTAAAACCAACACAGCCATACTTAATGTAATAGAATAAAAAATATTTAAATTACTTTTCATCATCATTGAACTTAGTCTAAAAAGGTCATAGGCAAATATAAGGATTTAATTTCAAACTCATCTTTTCTATTTGGAAAATACATATATCAGATACACAGCAATATACCACGGTCATAAAATCTTTGGCACTACCTCCTGTCTGCAGCATCTTTTCCGGCCTGTTTCGTATTAAAGCAGATAACATACTTTTTGCCCTCATGCAATACTTGTTTTACTTTTTGCGGAGAGGAGACATGGGATCGTTTGATCTCCGGGGTCACTTCTTTATACCGCCCGGCACGTGTCAATAGCTCTTTCTTTACAACACTCACTCTGCACATCCTTATCCCAAGGA
>Ga0209834_10000300_pt1 | contig 30663 bp, 28 predicted proteins | sample Mar14236cmmetaG_FD_184134 | JGI IMG/M metagenome (GOLD analysis project Ga0209834, IMG submission 184134) | Marine hydrothermal vent microbial communities from Guaymas Basin, Gulf of California to study Microbial Dark Matter (Phase II) - Marker... ... | reverse complement strand
GCTATGAGCTTATCTTGACACAAACCTTAAGGCTACCCAATATGCGGTCATATATCAAGATATTCCTGTTAGAATTTCACCTGTTTCTGTGTCCTTTTTTCTTGACGAGTTGGCGTAGCGGTGGTAAAAAATTACATAATAAACCATAGATAGTAGACACGCTTTTCCCATGAGCGTAATAAAGATCGAGTCCATAGCCGATGGTACCAGAAAAATATCTGCCACGGAGAATTGTCATGGGTAAGCTCAAGCCAGGTCAGCAAGCCATGGAACAAAGAAGTGGCTGAATCTTTGGGGGTGAGCTCCCCCCCCATCCAAGAGGCCCGCAAGATCGCCCTGTATGGCCTCGGAACAAGACTCGCCTTTAATCCCTTCATAGATCCCTTAATAAACAAGCATGAGGTTCTCTCTTCTAATACCGTTGTTTGGGCGCGAGCTCCCACTTATAGGGATCTTGTAAGTACCATAGGGCCGTAGTGGAGGGCATTAAGAGGGGAGAAAAGGAAAATGCTGCTCAACTCACAGAGGAGCATGTATTGGAAGGCCTAAAGGTCTTGCAGGATATTTCAAAAAGAGGAGGGGAGTGATAGGAGGTCTAAGGCTATGCCCATGAGGGCATATTTTTCGTTTTATTTTAATTTAGAGGAGGGGGTAACGTGGAAAGATACGGGTTGATTTTGGGCGTTGTTTTCGCGTGCTTGATTGGTTTTTTTGTCTTCCCTGCAGCGGGTCAGGTTGGGGGTACCATTAGGATTGGCGAGATAAATACTTACAGTAAGTTAACCAATTTTACCATTCCCTATCGCAATGGATGGCAACTAGCGCTTGAGGAAATAAACAGCTCGGGCGGGGTTCTAGGAAAGAAGATCGAGGTAATATCTCGTGACGATGCAGGGAAGCCCGGCAATGCGGTAAAGATAGCCGAAGAACTGGTGCGAAGGGACAAGGTTGTCTTGCTGATGGGGTCGTATTTCAGCCACGTGGGACTGGCACTGACGGATTTTGCCAAGAGAAACAAACTTTTCTATCTTGCCGCTGAACCTCTTTCGGATGCCGTTGTGTGGGCAAAGGGGAATCGATATACCTTCAGGTTGAGGCCCTCAACTTATATGCAGGCGGCCATGCTGGCAGTGGAGGCCGCTAAAAACCCGGCCAAGCGGTGGGCCACCATTGCGCCCAATTATGCCTATGGTAAGGATGCGGTAAAGTCCTTTGAGAAAGTGCTTAAGACCAAAAGACCCGATGTACAGTTCGTTGCCGAGCAATGGCCTGCCCTTTTTAAGATAAATGCAGGGTCTGAAATTGAAGCGCTGTCCAGGGCTAAGCCAGAGGCGGTGTACAATGTTACTTTTGGAAGTGACCTTGCCAAGTTTGTTAGGGAAGGCAAACTGAGGGGATTCTTTAAAGGCCGTTTTATAGTGAGCCTATTGAGTGGTGAACCGGAGTACCTTGATCCCCTCAAAGATGAGGCCCCGGAGGGCTGGCTTGTAACGGGTTACCCTTGGTATGACATAAAAACACCTGCCCACACCAAGTTCCTCAAGGCCTACCAGGCCAAATACCATGATTACCCACGGACCGGCTCGGTGGTAGGGTACAACACCATGTGGGCTGTGGCACATATGCTCAAAAAGGCTGGGTGCACAGATACGGAAAAGATGGTGGATGCCATGGAGGGGCTGACCTTTGACTCGCCGTTTGGCCCTATTACCTTCCGAAAGATTGACCATCAATCCACCATGGGAGCCTTTGTAGGGTACACCGCTCTCCGCAATGGAAAAGGGGTTATGGTCAATTGGAAATATATGGACGGGAAAGACTTTCTGCCAAGTGACGAAGAGGTGAGGAAGTTAAGACCACAAGGCTAATGTGGTCTTGGGGCCGGGGTCGAACGTCTGACCCTGGCCCTTGGATTTGAGGCAGGTCAAACCTTGGGCGCTTTCATAGTTCAATTCTTAACCGGGCTTTCAGACGCAGCATCGCTGTTTTTCGTAGCAGCAGGGCTGTCGCTCATATTCGGCGTGAGCCGTGTGGTGAATATGGCCCATGGTTCCTTTTACATGGTAGGGGCCTACGTGGCCTACTTTGTTGTCTCGTTCCTCCCAAAGGGGATTTTTACCTTTTGGTCAGGTATTATCATAGCGGCCCTCGCAGTGGGGGTGTTGGGAGTCATAATTGAAATCCTCCTCATGAGAAGACTTTACAAGGCCCCTGAACTTTTCATGCTCATGGCCACATTTGCAGTGCTGCTTGTTATTGCTGACCTTTCTCTTTGGCTGTTTGGGGCAGAAGATAAGATTGGGCCAAGGGCGCCGGGGCTTGACGGGAGCTACAATATCATGGGGGCCTTGATTCCGCAGTATGACATTGCACTGATCGTCGTGGCGCCCCTGATCCTGATTGGGTTGTGGTTGCTGTTGAACAAGACGAGGTGGGGAATACTCATCAGGGCAGCAACTGAAGATCGAGACATGCTTGCTGCCCTGGGTGTTAACCAGAAATGGCTTTTTAGCAGCGTGTTTTTCCTCGGCTCCTGTCTTGCAGGGCTTGGAGGGGCAATCCAGCTCCCTAAGGGCGGCGCGGACTTGTTGATGGACCTCAATGTAATTGCTACCGCATTTGTCATTGTGGTTGTGGGGGGCATGGGAAGTATCGGGGGCGCTTTTCTGGCATCCGTTCTTATTGGCGAGTTGTCATCTTTTGGAGTCCTGGTATTGCCCCAGAGCACCTTGGTCATGATGTTCCTTGTCATGGCGGTGGTCCTGATAGTAAGGCCATACGGACTTCTGGGAAAACCTGAGGCAGAAGAGCACCTGCCGCCGGAGCTTGTGGAATCTCCCTTGAGGCCCGCCCCTTTGAAGTTCAGGTTGGTGGGACTTGGGGTTCTTGTGGTCCTCATTTTGCTTCCCTTTTTTGCCGGTAGTTTTCAACTGGTTCTGTTTGGTGAGATTGCCATTTTTGCCCTGGCGTGCATGAGCCTGTTTTTCATGATGGGCCCCGGGGGTATGGTCTCCTTTGGCCACGCTGCATTCTTTGGCGGCGGGGCCTATGCAGCAGCCCTCTTGGTGCACTATACTAATTCACCGATGGAACTGGCAATTGCTCTAGCGCCCCTCTGCATGGGACTACTTGCCCTTATCATAGGATGGTTTTGTGTGCGTCTGTCCGGGGTATATCTTGCCATGCTTACCCTGGCCTTTGCCCAGATATGCTGGTCGATTGTTTTTCAGTGGAGTGGTTTCACCGGAGGGGACGATGGAATCCTGGGGATTTGGCCTGCGAAGTGGGCAAGTAACGAGGTTGTCTTTTATTATCTTACCCTGTTGGTCAGCATTGGTGGGATAATGATCCTGCGATATCTGCTGTTTACCCCCTTTGGCTATACCATGAGGGCCTGCCGCGATTCCCATCTGAGAGCCGATTCCATTGGTATCAAGGTAAAGCGTCAGCAGTGGTTCTCCTTTGCAGTAGCAGGGGTATTCGCGGGTCTTGCCGGGGGAATCTATGTCTTTTCAAAGGGGAGCGTGTTTCCCACTGAAATGTCCATATCCCGCTCATTCGACATACTGTTAAGTGTGTTACTTGGGGGCGTCCACTCAATGTCAGGCCCGCTGGTGGGCTCCACTGTTTTTATCTGGCTTGAACATCAAATTTCACAAATACCTTTCTACAAATGGGGCTTGCAGATACAGCCGTGGCGCTTGATTTTGGGTGGCATCTATATCCTATTGGTTATGGCCTTTCCCCAGGGTATTGCAGGGTATTTTGGTAGAAGATTCGAAGGGACCTTTTCTGTAAACAAATGAGGCATATGGACCGTGGTTAATGGGTGTATTACTGGAAGTAATAGAATTACATAAATCATTTGGTGGGGTGACGGCGGTTGATGGGGTCAGTTTTGATCTCCAAGAAGGCCACCTTCTGGCCATGATAGGTCCCAATGGTGCAGGAAAATCCACTTGTTTTAATCTTATCAATGGCCAGCTAAGACCTGATAGGGGAAAAATCAGGATCCTTGGAAAAGATATAACCGGCATGAAGCCAAGGCATGTGTGGAGGCTGGGGGTTGGAAGGACCTTTCAGGTGGCTTCCACCTTTCTCTCAATGACAGTTGTCGAAAATGTACAGATGGTATTCATATCAAGCCACCGAAAACTCAATTCCATGACGAAAAAGGTTAGCAATTTATATAGGGATGAGGCCATGGAATTGCTCAAGTTGGTGGGTGTGGAAGAGCAATGGGATAGACCCTGCGGGATCCTGGCATATGGTGATCTCAAGCGAGTGGAGTTGGCCATGGCCCTTGCCAATAACCCGAAACTGCTGTTGATGGATGAGCCAACGGCAGGTATGGGACTGAAGGAACGTCTGAAGCTTATGGAGCTGACTGCTAGAATAGCAAAGGATCGTAATATCGGGGTCTTATTCACCGAGCATGACATGGATGTGGTCTTTTCCCATGCTGATTTCATAATTGTGCTGAATTATGGGAAATTGATCGCCCGTGGAACCCCGACAGAAGTCAGAGACAATGAAGAAGTGAAAGAGATATACCTAGGCTCTTGTGCAACAGGTACATAATGGGATTGCAATCTTGATTCCAATGGAAAATAGGCAAGACCGACACATACTCAGCTTAAAAGACGTAAATACCTTTTATGGTAAAGCCCAAATCCTATTTGATATGTCGCTGGCAATGTCCAGGGGAGAGGTAGCTGTCCTGCTGGGCAGAAATGGAGTGGGAAAAAGCACAACCTTCAAGAGCATAATCGGGCTCGTGGTTCCCAAGAGCGGGAGCATTTACTTTAAGGGAGAAGAGATCACGGGCTTGCCTCCTTACAAAGTTTGCTCAATGGGCCTTGGCTATGTGCCCGAAGACCGGAGGATATTCACGGGACTAACGGTTATGGAAAATCTGGAAGTGGGGAGGAGGCTACCCAGGGAGGGCTTTGAGCCCTGGACGTCTGAACGGCTTTTTGAACTTTTCCCTAACTTGCGAGGCTTAGGCAAGCACCTTGGAGGACAGATAAGCGGTGGCGAGCAACAAATGCTTACCATTGCCCGTACGCTCATGGGAAACCCTGAGATGATTATACTGGATGAGCCGTCTGAGGGGCTTGCTCCTGTGATTGTGGACCAACTGGCGAATACCATAAGAAATCTCAAGGAAAACAAAGTGGCAGTTTTACTGGCAGAGCAAAACCTTAATTTTGCCAGGAGGATTTGCGATAGGGTGTTCATCATAGATCATGGCAGGGTTTGCCACGAAAGTACCATGGCGGCCCTTACTGGTGATGTCTGCGAGATGTATTTGGCGGTGTGAAACACAGAGGCCCAGGGTATAAGGCGTATGGGATATGGGTGAGAGGAAACTTTAATGGGGCTATCTTAAAAGGAGGTGACATATGCAATGGTCATAGGGATAATGGCCGCGGTTTTTTGCCTTGGTAATCAAGCCGGGGCAGTGGCGCAATCAGGTAAGACCGGTGTCATCGTTGTGGATGTCCAGGGAGATTTCACAACGTGGAAGAAGGGCTCACTTGCCGTGCCAGGAACCGATGAAGCCTTTGTCAAGAGCGTTGAAGATGCAACCAGGGCATTGGCCAAGCAGGGTTGTCTCATCTTTGGAACCCAGGATTGGCATCCAGCAAATCATGTATCCTTTTACACCAATCATTCAGGGAAGAAGCCCTTGGAGACCATAAAGATAAACGGCAGGACCCAGGTGCTGTGGCCGCCCCACTGTGTGCAAGGTACGGAAAATGCCAGGGTGTTGGTGGATAACAACCTTTTTCTTGCCATCGTCAAAAAGGGAAAGGACCCGCGTTATGACAGCTATTCTGGATTCCAGGATGATGGTGGCGCCAAGACAGAGATGGATGAAATCTTGAAGCGAAATGGAATTACCAAGGTGATTGTCTACGGAATAGCTACAGATTACTGCGTGAAGGCTACTGCCATTGATGCGGCTAATGCTGGGTATAAGGTAATGGTGGTTGAATTCCTCTGCAGAGGGGTAGCGCCCAACACCAGTAAGGCGGCAATAGAAGAGATGAAGAATAAGGGGATTACCATTGTTAAGGACCTTGATCTGAACATGATATCGAATTTCTAGTATTGACCTGTCAACTGAGGGAATATCGCATTACCCGGGGCCGTCAAGGTATCACAGAATATGTTTCCACTAAGGCACTAAATCTCAATAATGCATTCATCAAGGGGTGTGAGATTTTCACACCCCTCTTCTGTAATTACGTAGTTGTCCTCAAGGCCTATGGCCCCGATCCCATGAAAAATCAGCTTAGGTTCTACTGCCAGCACCATGCCGGGTGCCAGAGCGGTGCGAAAACCCTTACCGATTACCGGCCATTCATCCATTTCAAGTCCTATACCATGACCAACAAACCTTGCTTTCCTCTCACCAGCTCCCATGAAATTCTTGGCTAGGCCCAAGGACTCTGCTTTGTCAAGTGCCTGAAAGTATACCTCCTCGCAGATGGCACCAGGTCGCAAAAGCCCTTCAATTTCCTTCTTAAGGGTAAGGAGTTTTTCGTAAGCTGAATTCAGTGAAGCCGGCAGCTTGCCGATAACCGCTGTTCTCGTTTGATCGGCTAGATAACCGTCTATTCCAAAGCACATATCTATCAGTATCGGAGAGTTTTCCTCTATGGCCCAGTGGCCTGAACCGTAGCCAAAGGCCGGCGTGGACCCGAGCCCGCCCGTTGGGCTTTTAAGCATAGAGGGTACTGCCCCTCGCGGCCCTGCCAGTACGTGGCCATAGTACGATTCCTGGTTAAAACCCCTTACCCGGTGGGCCCCAAAGTGAGATCTGCGGCGTGCCAGGCGAACAAGCTCGGATTCAAGGTCCACTTCTGTTATTCCTGGCCTCAATATCTCAGGCAAATGAGACAAGGCTTCGCCATAGATCATGGCAGACTCACGTATTTTATTGATCTCGTATGAGCTCTTTAGCATCCTGATTTTTCTTATGCTGTTGGACACGTCCACCGCGGAGCAGCCATGCAAGAGTGCGCACACTCGATGGTAAAGTGATACGGGCAGCACATCAAATTCCAGACCAACGGTTCTTGGCTCGAGGCGGAGTATTTCCTTGCACAATCCGGGGATTTCTTTGATCCCTGTGATTGGAACTATCTTGTCAATTCCCGATTCCTGCTCAATCCTGTGGGCATCACCTGTTGCGGCGAACACCGGTTCCCCCTCCATGGGAATAAGCAAGTACCCGCCCTGGATGGTACCGCTAAAATAGAAAAGATCTGCGTTTTGTACCACGATGGCGAGATCTACCTCTAATTGCATCAGGGCCTCTTGAAAGGTACTGATTCGCGCCTTTATTTCCTTTCTAGGTGTTTTTCGTTCTATGGATAGTTCCATTGTCCTGCCCCTCATATTGTTCATTTGATTGTAACGCGTGAAAATAGTCTTAGTTAGATAAAAACGCAACCCGTTTCCTAAAGCCAGTGTCAGGGCTGTCCCTTTCTTAGAGCCCCTTGGGGCGGTTAAGATGGTTTCCGATTGATACCCCGATGCTTGCGGCGGGGAAGTTCATTAAGCTTCACCCTGGTGGAGAGAGGCTCTAAATGAGATTAAAGCCATGGCGTTATACGAAGGGGCACTAAGGGGGGCTTGCCCTAATTAATCAAAAGGTTTCCTTGTGTAATGGGTAAAAAGATATTAGCATGTATATTTGAGGGCTGGACTTGTTGGGGAGCGCACCAAACCGGCAAGATTTTTGCACATCCATCAAGGTGTTATGCCAAGTTTCAGATGCAAAATGACCACCCCCGAAGGGAATGTGGTCCAGAGGCGTTTTTCTGCCAGTAGCAGGGCTGCCCTTAAGGAGGAGTTGGAGAGGGAAGGCAACTTTGTACTGGATATCCGGAGGGCTGAGCCCCTCGGCGAGATCCTGAGACTCGGCGCCATTAAGAGGCCTGTAAAAACAAAGCACTTCTTGACCTTCAACCAGGAGTTTCTGGTCCTCGTAAAGGCGGGTCTGCCGATTCTCTCCGCACTGGATGCCATAATTGAAAAGGGCGGCAATGCTGAATTTGTGGATATATTAAAAGAAATCCGAAATGACGTGGCGGGGGGAGAGTCTCTTTCCACGGCGTTTTCAAGATTCCGCCACATCTTTTCCAACCTCTATGTTGCTACCCTGAGGGCAGGGGAAAAGAGCGGGAATATAGCAGCGGCCCTGACAAGGCATATACAGTATCTCAAGAAGGTAGAAGAGATCCGCAAGAAGGTGGTATCGGCCTCTGTTTATCCCATTATTTTGACGGTGGTCTCATTGTTTGTTTTGGTTTTCCTGCTGACTTATGTGGTTCCCACCTTCACCAAGACGTACTTTGAGGCAGGCACCAAGCTTCCAGCCCTCACTATGGTCCTTGTGCATGTTACAACGGGACTCAGGGAAAACCTTGTGTTGATCTTGACACTGTTATTTTTGATTGTGGCTGGATTTTACTACATTCGGAGGACAGAGACCGGCATATTGTACATAGACAGTGTCAAATTGAGGTTCCCCTTTTTTGGTCAGTTGTATCTGCATTACTATGTATCCAGATTTGCTAGAACTTTGGCCATGGTCCTGAGCGGAGGTATTCCCCTATTGGAGGCTGTGAGGATATCAACCGGGACGCTTAGGAATAGATATATGCGAGAAAAGCTGGACGAGGTTACCCATTTACTGGAGCAAGGGGAAGGATTTTCCAGGTCCCTTTCCAATGCTTCTGTTCTTCCTGAGCTGGCGCTAAGGATGATAGATGCAGGGGAAAATAGCGGTGCAATGGAGGATGTTTTATTGGACCTAGCTGAGTTTTACGAGAGCGATGTTGAGACAAAGCTGGCAATACTAACGTCAGCCATAGAACCAGGCCTCATGATAATTATGGGCCTTTTGATAGGATTTGTTGTACTTGCAATGTATTTACCCATTTTTCAAATGGCCAGTACTGTGGTTTAGGGGGCTACAGGTGGGAGATACCTTGGAGATAAGAAAACACAAGAGAATGAAATTCGGAGACTGGGCCGTAAAGCTGGGCTTTATGACAAGAGAGCAGCTTGATTATGTCAATTCCAAGATGAACATCACCCAACAAAGGGTGGGGCAGATCTGTATCCAGGAAGGATTTATTGACGACGAAAAGCTTGCCCAGATTATCGCAATACAGCATGCATATGAATATGTAACTCTGGATGATAAGATTGACCAGAATTTGCTCAACATGGTGCCCTTGGAGCTTATGACCAAATACCAATTCATACCCTATGAGATGAGAGACGATACCTTTGTCATCGCAATGGCCGAGCCGAGGAATTTCCTCAAGGCAGTAGATGAGCTGGAAATTCTGCTGGACATGAATATTTCCATTGTGGTGGCCAATGAGAAAAAGATCAAAGAGCTTCTCAAGAAAATCGAGTCTTCCAGTAGCATGGTGGCTATCTCCGAGGACATGCGACTCCCCCTTGTGAGGGAAACGGAAAAGGGTGAGAACATCCTTAGTATTGAGAAGGTGTCCATGGAGGAGAGCCCCATAGTTAGGCTTATAGATTCCACTATCCTTGATGCCATAAACAAGAGAGCTAGTGATATACATATCGAGACATCGGAAGAAGGTGTGATCATCCGCTACAGGATAGACGGTATGCTCCATCAGGCAACAGAGCCACTGGATCAGAAATACCAGGCCCCGATCGTCTCGAGAATCAAGGTAATGTCCGAACTGGACATTTCAGAGAAAAGAATACCCCAGGACGGGCGGTTCAAACTAAAGGTCAGTGACCGTTACATCGACTTCAGGGTTTCCATCCTACCTACTATTTTTGGCGAGGATGTGGTTATAAGGATCCTGGACCGGGAGAATCTGGTGGCAGAGGTGGGTGACTTCCGCCTGGACAGCATGGGGCTGCCGCCCAATGAGCTGGCGCGTCTTCGCAGGATGACACATGCCCCGTACGGAATGTTTTTGATGACAGGACCCACGGGAAGCGGCAAGACAACAACATTGTATAGGGCCCTTTCCGAAATTAATACAAAGGAAGAAAAGGTCATCACCATCGAGGACCCTGTGGAATATCAATTAAAGGGAATTGTGCAGATACCTGTGAATGAGAAGAAAGGGCTCACCTTCGCCAGGGGACTGCGCTCCATACTGAGGCACGACCCAGATAAAATTTTAGTTGGAGAGATTAGGGACCCTGAGACAGCCCAGATAGCCCTTCAATCCGCACTTACCGGGCATCTAGTTTTCACCACGGTGCATGCTAATAGTTCCTTTGAAGTAATCAACCGGTTCGTCCATATGGGAATTGAGCCATATAACCTGATGGCAGCTCTTAATTGTATCGTGGCCCAAAGGTTGATCCGTACCCTATGTGAGTGCAAGGAACCAACCAAGCTATCGGAGGATCAATTGAGGGAATCAGGACTGAATCCGAGTCGTTTTGCTAATCACGTGTTTTACGAGGCCAAAGGGTGCGAGCTATGTAAGGGTACTGGGTATAGAGGTAGAAAGGCAATCGTGGAACTAATTGAGGTCAATGACGACATCAGGGAAGGATTTATACGACGGATGCCAGTATCAGAACTGAAAAAGCTGGCGGCCCGCCAGGGCACGACATTTCTGCGTCGAGCTGCAGTGGAAGAGGTTTTAAATGGAGTGACTAGCTTGAGGGAGGCCAATAGGGTCACCTTCATTGAGCCATTGGATTGATTGGGGGTCAGGCTAGGGTTTGTTAAAAGGGAATATAATATTGAAGGTGCTAAGCAGATTTCAAAGAATTTTAACAGGCATGGAAATCACGGCTAAGAGTGTAAAGCTCGTTCGCGTACTGCGTGAAAAAAGGGGTTGGAAGCTTTTGAGCTGTATATCAGTGCCTTTCCCCGAGGAGACCCTCAAGTTGTCTTACAAAAATCAGAATGTAAATGATCCGCAGGCCTTTACACGGGTCATAAGAGAGGTAGTCAGAAGAGCGCAGATAAAGGGAGACCGGATCGGTCTTTCCATTCCTAGCGAGGTGGTAAAGGTGGGTATTCAGGACTACGCGGAACTCCCCAGGTCACGCGAGGATACCGAGCGCATGATTGCTTGGTGGTCGCGAAAATCATTACCCTTTCCAGTGGAAGGATCGCGAATTTCGTACCATTTGTTGGGAGAGAGCTCCAGAGGGGAAAAACGGCTGCTTGTGGCCATTGGGTACAGAGAAGTGATCCGGGAATACGAGATGGATTTGCGGGAGGTGAAGATTCACCCGGAGGTGATAAGGCCATCTTGCCTTAATCAATTCAATTTCTATCAGGAGAAAATACCTTCTTCCGGGGTAATAGGGTTTCTTGGACTGCTAGAAAATTTTTTCAGCCTGTTTGTCTTTGACGAAGGAAACTTGGTTTTTTACCACGGCGTGAGGCGTGGTTTTTCAGATATCCATTTCTTTCAGGACGTGGAAATGACCATGGAGCTTTTCCACAATGAAAACTCTGATAAGGGGCTAGAAAAACTGTTCTTTGTAACACAGGCAGGATTTGGCAGGGATCTGAAAAAGGGGCTCGAGAGCCTGGGAGACATGGAGGTTGTGGAATTGGATACGGCTGATTTAATCAATGCCAATGAGATTCAGAGAATTGGCGAGGGCGGCTTGAATTTGGCCCGTTATGGCTCTGCCATAGGGGCGGCACAGAGTCTAGTGGAAGGGTGAAGAGGGAATTTCTTGGCATTAACAAGACTAAAGATAAACCTTGCGACCTTTTCTTATAAAAACAAGGGGCTTGAGTGGGGCCTCATTGTTCTAGTGTGTGCTATCATATTGGCTATGTCTGCATATCTGATTCACTCGGCTGTGGTGCGTCAGGAGGAAATCCTTTCCTATTCTAACAAGATCGCAAAGCTGGAGTGGGCCTTGGGCAAAGAGGAGCGTGGAGGCAGGCCAGCAAAAATCAATCTGGATAGCCAGGATCTGAAGCAACTGGAATCTGATATGTCATTTGTCGAAGGTCTTATCATCAGAGATATATTTCCCTGGGATATGGTTTTGGCCGCAGTGGAGCGCAATATGCCCAAGAATGTCTATTTGGAAAGGTTGGAAACCGACAGCAGCACCAAGAAACTCAATGTTCGTGGAACTGCAGGATCTATGGCAACCATTTCGGTATTTCTAAAAAACCTTGATCTGAATGAGATATTCCGTACTAGCCAGCTTGTCAGGTTTAGCGTGGAAGAAGGAGAGGATCCAGGTAGTGGGCCTTCCCGGTTAATTCATTTTGATATTGAATGCACTCTGGACGGTAAAGTCATAATGGAAAAGCTGAGATCATGGGCGCAGGGCTCAATGGGCTCTTCTAAAAAGGCCTTGGGGAAGAGCAAATAGGTATGGCAGGTAAAGCGTTAATCAAGGCAATTTTTTCCAACTGGTTGGTGATTGGCACCTGCGCTGTTCTATTGTTGCTAAACATCCTCTTTTACTATTTTTTTATTAGGCACCAGGAGGAAAATATCGCCAGGCTTGAAAGACAATATTCCCTTGTACGCAAAGGAAAAGTGACAAAGGGTGGAAGGCGGTTAGATACGCTTATATCTAGAAAGAAGGAAATGGACACTTTTATGGCTGCATTACCCCAGGAAAGTGCCTTTCCCGAACTGGTTCACCAGGTCTATAGCATGATTCAAAGAAACGGGTTGATCTCAGGCAGGATGGCTTTCAAGCCCGAAAAGGTGGGGCACTTTTCCCTGATAAGGTATGCCACTTCATTCAAGGTAACAGGAAGATACGAACAGATTAAGCATTTTTTGGCAGATCTACTAGACTCAAGAAGTCTGTTTTGTATTGATGGTTTTATCTTGGAGAAGAATGGCAAGGAGAAAAAGGTTTCAATGACCTTGGAACTTTCACTTTATTTGAAGTAGTTGGGCGGCTGGCGTGGAGAGAAAAAAAATTATATTATTCCTTCTGCTGACACTATTAGCTGGATCAATAATCTATAGGGTCCAGCACCCGTTTGAACAGAAGAGGGTATCGCGGCTGAACTATGGCAATAGCAAAGCAAGTCCTCTGGCTCGAGCCGACCAAACACCGAGAGGAAAAGACGGGCGCCGGGTGTCTGGAGGTGCCTCCCTGTCTGACATAAAGCTTTTCTTGGACCCGGTCAAGCATTCCGGGGTGGTGATACGGGATCCTTTTTTTGAGAAGGAGATCCAAGTCAAACATGCCGCCCCGAGTCCGGTGCCTACCCCCACCAGTTCGACCCAACGGCCCAAGCCTGTTGAGGACCCTGTGCAAAAGGTCAAGAGAGAACTTAGTCAGTTTAGGGTATTTGGTTCCTTTGAGAGCAATGGGGAGACAGTGCTGTTTATGGAGCGGGGCCGAGACATTTTGGTGGTCAGAAAAGGAGATTGGATTGATGGCAGATTTCAATTAAAGGATATCTCTTCACATTCTATAAGCATATGGGCGAGTGAGATTGGCGAGGATGTGCATATTGCCTTAGACGAGTAAAGAAATGCTGCGCTAGAGGTGGTGCACTAAAGGGCTGTATGAGTACTGGTAAACTAATGGAGATCTCCAATGCAAGAGCCTAGACGACATGATAGTAGGCGATGGTGCGGAATTTACCTAATGATTATGTCATGCCTGTTATGCCTGGGTTGTGCCACCGCTGGGAAATCGTATATGGACAAGGGTGCTGGTCTTACCTCCGCTGGGCAGTGGGACAGGGCCGTTAAGGTTTATCGTGAGGCCATTGAAAAACACCCGGGTGATCCCGAGCTGAAGCTGCTCCTTACAAAGGCTAAATGGAATGCCTCAGTGGATCATATGGAGAAAGGCGAGAGGCTTTTGGGCAAGGGGCACTTTGACGAGGCAATATCCGAGTTTCAGATGGCCTTGGCCTTTTACCCGGGAAACCGCAAGGCAGCCAGGCTTATAAGAAAGGCCAGGAACATCCAGGAATCATTATATCAGGCAAGAAAGGGGAAGACCTTTTTTAGTTCTGGTAAATATGCCCAGGCCCGCGAGGCCCTCGAGAAGGCACTGGAACTCGATCCAAGTAACGCAGATGCCAAGAAGATCTTAGAAGAAATCAAAAAAAAGGCCCGCAAGGCTCCGAAGTATTTTCTAAGGGTAAAAACCAAGGACCCAATCTCTCTGAAATTCAAGGGAACTCCCGTAGCCAACGTCTTTGAGGTACTGAGTCGACTGACAGGCATAAATTTCATTTTTGACAAGGATGTTCAGGCCACCAGGGTGACCTTGTTTATGACAGATGTCACGTTTGATCATTTTCTTGATGTGCTCCTCAAGACGAGCGGTCTAGCCGCAAAGGTGGTGGATCCCACTACAGTGGTTGTTTATCCCAATGTGGTGGCCAAGGTGAAGGAATACCAAGATCTCCAGATAAGAACCTTTTACCTCAATCATCTCAGTGTGAAAAGGGCTGTGGCACTTTTGGCCAAGATTATCAAGACACCAGATGTGATGGGGAACGAGAAAATGAATTCGGTGGTCATCAGAGGCTCCAGGAAACAGATAGAAATAGCAGCCAAGCTTCTTGAAGCCAATGATCGGCCGCCTGCAGAGATACTTCTCAATGTGGAGGTGTTGGAGGTAAGTAGAAGCAAAGAGAAGCAACTCGGGCTTGAATTCAATCCTTCGTCCATCACCTTTGGGATCGGAGAGGCTGCTAAGGCCGTAAGCTCGGAGTCAACCTTTGCTGATATGGCTTCTGTGTATGCACTGGATAGGCTTACAAACAAGGAGGTGCTTCTTTCACTGCCAACCGCAACGCTCAATCTTCTCAAGCAAGACACGGACACCAAAACCCTTGCAAATCCGCAGATTCGGGTCAAGAGCGGGGAGAAGGCAAAGATCCATATCGGAGAAAGGGTGCCCTTGAGGGTGAACAGAAGGATAGATACCACAGGAGTTGTGACAAATGACTATCAATACCAAGACATTGGCATAAAGGTAAGTGCAGAGCCTCAGGTGAACGTACAGGATGAAGTCACGCTGAAATTGAGCGTAGAGGTAAGCGCACTTGGGCCCAATCTGGGCACTGTGGATGAACCCCAGTTTTCCATTAAGACTCGGATGGCAAACAGCACCCTGGGGGTAAGGGACGGAGAGCCCGTGGTGATAGGTGGTCTTATTAGTGATGAGGAGAGAAGAACTATTAGGAAGGTACCTTTTTTGGGCGATATCCCTGTCTTGGGACACCTTTTTACGAATCTGGATACCAGGAAGGTAAAGACAGATATCATTATGACCATTACCCCAATGGTACTGAGGGGACAAAAGATTCCCAGCAAAGATGTGAGAGAGATCTGGTCCGGCCAAGGGAGACAATTCTCCACTAGGGAGCCCTATGAGAGTGTTGCAGAGAGGAAAATGGAATACCTAGCCGAAGAAAAGGTTGCGCCTAAACGCGTAGTAGCGAAAAAGTCCAATGCATCGTCAGTAAAAGTTCCAACCAGGATTACCGAGGAACCCAAGCATCAAATGTTAAAAGGAGAGGGCCCTGGGCCCAAGGATGTTCCAGACGTCGGCAAGGGCGCAGAATCTAAGAAGATTAATTCAAAAGCTGGGCCCATGAGAGATAAACCAGCAGTGAAGTCTCAGGCAAACCTCAAGCAAGTGGATACCAGTAGTAATGCTAAGATAAAGGATGCTTGGCCCAAGATGTTGGGATATAGCATACACGTGGGTTCCTACCTGGCAGAAAGCCGAGCGAAAAAGCGATTGAATGAGCTGAAGAGAGATAACTACGACGTGTTCATGATCCCGGCTCATGTGCCAGGGAAAGGATTTTATTACAGGCTTTTTGTGGGGAAGTTCAGGGATAAGGATTCGGCAAAGATGGTTTGCGATATCTTGAGGGCCAAAAAGCAATTTGCCAAGGACATTCACGTGGTGAAGCGTAGTTGGGCATTTGGAGGATAAGGCATGGCTTGCCGTAGGTTGGGCAGAGAAGGGGTGACCTTCATCGAACTCATGGTGACCATGGTCATCCTTTCCATCCTGGCCATGGGCATCCTACCGCTGTCGCAGGTAACCCAGAAAAGGATAAAGGAACTGGAGCTGAGGAGAAACCTGAGGATCATACGAAAGGCTCTCGACGAGTACAAGAAGCTGGCGGACGAGGGAAAGATTGAAACTGAACCCTTTTCAAGCGGCTACCCGAAGACCCTGGAGGTTTTGGTAGAGGGTGTGGACCTAAAGGGTCCGGTTCAGTTCAAGAAAAAGTTTCTCCGCAGGATCCCGAAGGATCCAATGACTGAGGACGGGGAGTGGGGCCTTAGGTCATATTTTGATGATCCGGATAGTGAGACATGGGGTGGGCAGGATGTGTACGATGTCTATTCCAAGAGCGACAAGCAAGCCCTGGATGGGAGCTATTACAGGGATTGGTGAGGTTATGGTCTAAGGTATAGGGTATATGGGAAATAAGAGCTAAGGACAAAGGCTGAAGGCCGAAGAAAACATGGCTTAAGGATAGAGGGGCAGAGGATTTGGGACGTAATAATAGGGAACAATTGTTTAGACGAGCGAAAGAGGCGTGTTGAATCTGATATGATTCGCCTGAGCGCAAGAGCTGGTTACACGTTGATCGAACTGATGATCGTTTTGACCATCATAGGCATCCTTGTATCCATTGCCCAACCCAATTTTCAAAAGGCTGTTATCCGAGCCAGGGAAGCCTCTCTCAGAAGGACACTGTTCGTGCTGAGGGATGTAATAGATCAGTACTACGCTGACCATGGAAAGTATCCTGATAGCCTACAAAACCTTGTTGAGGAACACTATATTCGCGCTGTGCCCAAGGACCCATTCACCAATTCCAACACAACATGGGTGATAGTGCCACCCGAGGGCGAGGAGGGGCAGGTATATGATGTCCATAGCGGCAGCGACTTGGTGGGGCTCGATGGAGTGCCGTACAATGAGTGGTAGGGCTGCACGTGCATTGGTGAGGGGCGACTGCCTGGCAGCGTGTTCTCACGCGAATCTATCAGTTCATCCGGAGTCTGGTTTCACCTATGTGGGCGCCCTAATATTGGTTGTGGTAACAGGCATTGCCCTTACGGCAGCCAGCACATACTGGAGCACCAAGGTGCGCCGCGAAAAGGAGGCAGAGCTTCTATTCAGGGGTGACCAGATTTGCAGTGCCATTGAATCTTATTATGAAAAGGCTCCCCCGGGCTGGGCCAAGTCTTATCCAAGTCGGCTCGAAGATCTCTTGAAGGATCCGCGATACATGAAGGTGATGCGTCATTTGAGACGTGTTTACAAAGACCCAATGACCGAAGACGGACAGTGGGGTCTGGTGATGGATGGCAAGGGTGGGATTAAGGGGGTTTTTAGCAGAGGTAAAAATGAGCCAATCAAAATCGGGGATTTCCCCGAAGGCTACGAGAACTTTGAAAAGGCGAAGACGTACCAAGACTGGAAATTTGTCTATGAACCTGCGGCGAAGGCGCCCGCAAAGAAAAAAATAAAAGAGAGGTGAAAATGAGAAAGAACTTATTTTTCCTGGTGATACCACTGATGGTGTTGCTGGGTGTTTGCGCGATGGCTGGGGACCCCCTTGAGGAGCTGATGGAAAGTTTCGACAAGGATTACAATGCTATCAAGCCGCCGTCGGAGTATAGCTCGGTAAAATCTGACTACAAGCTGGGTCAGGCTGCCCTGGGGGCCATGTATACTACCAAGACAATCGGATTGCTCTATCGCCAGAATCAGCAGCTTTTGGAAAAGTATGATGAAATGCTACAAAAGTATGACAAGGTCATAGAGCAGAACAGAAAGATCATCAGGCTGCTATCTAGCATCGCAAAGAACCAGGGCAAGAAGGAAAACCAGGAGGCTGAGACACGCGATTGAAGTCACTAGTTTACAGGGTAAGGCTTGCCGCCGCTTTGGTGATAGCCACTGCTGTTATTGTGCTATCGGGCTTGGCTGTCTCCCAAGCTGAGATCTATGGTTATCAGGATAAAGAGGGCCGCTGGCATTTCCCCGATATTAAGGCCCAGGGCGAGATTACCCGCAAGATGGATCGGGTCAGGGTAGATAAAGACTACTATCTTGCCTCGTACATGCCCCTGATTCATTCCGCATCTACAAAGTACGGGGTGGATGAGGCACTGATAAAGGCTATTGTTATGGCCGAGTCTCGCTATGACCGGACTGCCATATCAAGGAAGGGTGCAGTCGGTCTGATGCAACTCATGCCCGAGACAGCCGGCCGGTTTAATGTGAGTAACCCCTTTTCGCCAAAAGACAATATTGAGGGCGGAGTTCATTACTTGAAGACCCTGCTCACAAGATTCCACAATGACATTGTACTTGCCGTAGCCGCGTACAATGCGGGCCCCGGGAGGGTGGAGGCCTGCGGTGGCATCCCGCCTATACCCGAGACGAAGCAGTTCGTCAGAAGGGTCCTTTATTATTACTACCAATTCAAGTACGCACAGAACTAATGAAGGTGTTATTTCATTGCCCTTCACCAAACAGGCATTGCTAAAGCGGCGCACTCTGGTAGACGTAGACTGTATTTCTGAGCGTATACAAAATGGAAAATAAGAGGATGCAAGAACTAGACACTGCAACAGGCCATCAATGCCCGTTTGAATGTCCACATTTTGCCTTGATTTTGAGGGCTTATGTTGGTCTAATCGTCTTGTGAGTATCCGGCAAGGAGTACCTTTATGGATGATACTTGTTAAGAGGAGGTGGGGTGTATGAATATAGGATGGATTGGGACCGGTGTGATGGGAGCAGCAATGGCAGCTCATGTCCAAAAGGCAGGTCACGAACTTTTTGTTTACAATCGCACCAAGGAAAAGGCGGAGGCCTTGGTCAAGGGTGGGGCTCATTGGTGTGAGTCACCCGCCGAAGTAGGAAAAAATGCAGATGTGGTTTTCAGTATCGTTGGGTTTCCTACAGATGTGGAAGGGGTGTACCTGGGCACCAGTGGGGTGCTATCCGCAAGGGGCCAATGCAAGATTATTGTAGACATGACAACGAGCACCCCGACGCTGGCAAAAAAAATAGCAAGGGCGGCGGAGGAAAAGGGAGTAAAGAGTCTTGATGCCCCGGTTACAGGCGGAGACATTGGGGCGAGGAAAGGGACACTGGCTGTAATGGTAGGGGGTGATAAAGAGGCATATGAGAAGGCGTTGCCCATAATGGAACTTTTTTCAAGCAAGGTAACATACTTTGGGGGCCCGGGCGCTGGTCAGCATGCAAAGGCGTGCAACCAGATATCGGTGGCAGGAACCATGATAGGAATGGTAGAGGCGATGTTGTATGCCTATAAACAAGGCCTGGATCCGGAGGCTGTCATTGATGTGGTGGGTAGCGGAGCTGGGGGCTCATGGTCCATGAATAATCTTGCCCCGAGAATAGTAAAGGGTGATTACAAGAGTGGGTTTTTCGTGGAACACTTCGTGAAAGACATGGGCATAGCGCTTCAGGAGGCAAATGCAGTGGGCCTTTCACTGCCTGGGCTATCGCTCATCCATCAGCTTTATGTGGCGGTCAAGGCCCAAGGGCATGGCCGTTCTGCAACCCAGTCCTTGTTCATCGCCCTTAAGTCTCTGAGTGAGAAAGAAGATACAAAATAAAGGGGGATGCACTGCCTCTGCCCTCAGTCCTTGGAGTTAGGTCAGGGCGGACATCACTATTTCGGCCACATCAAGAACCTGCAACTTGCCGTCAAGTTCTTCGGCATTAATTGCATCATCCAACATCTTGGCACACTGGGGGCAGGCCACAGCTACGGTATCGGCGCCGGTTTCAATGGCCTGCCTTACCCTGATCCTATTAGGAGCCTCATCTCCTCCGCCCAGAATATCCGTGAAAAAATTGCCTCCACCACCACCGCAACAAAATGAATTCTCGCTGTGCTGGAGCATTTCCACGAACTGGATACCAGGAATGGACTGAAGGATTTTCCGGGGTGCAGCATATTCGCCATTATGCCTTCCCAGGTAACAGGGATCATGATAGGTGACCTTTGCCTGGTATTCGCCAATGTTCGGTTCTTGGGTCTCAATGAGGCGGGCAATTATCTGGGTGTAATGAAAGACTTCAAAGTTACCCCCTAATTGTGGGTAATAATTTTTAAAGGCATTCAGGGCATGCGGGTCTAAGGTAATAATTTTATTAACTCCCAACTGCCTGAAAAGAGCAATGTTTTGCTCGGCAAGGGATTCAAAGAGGCCCACCTCTCCCAGGGTCATAACTTCATTCCCATCGCAGATTTCCTTTTCGCCAAGGATACCAAAAGAGATTCCGTTCTTGGCAAGTATATGAGCCACGGCTTTTGTAATGCCTTTTGCCCGTTCATCATAAGAGCCCACATCACCTACGTAAAATAGATATTCCTGCCCCTGGTAAGGTTGAACCGCTGTGCCCTCGGCCCACTTGCCCCGCTGCTCAGCAGGCTGCTTGTAAGCGTTTCCGCTAATGCTAATGTTTTTGAAATAGTCCCGAACGGGAGGAGGGATAATTCCCTTGTTTACAAGTTCCTCTCGCGCGGCCATGAATATGTTTACTAGGTCTTCTCTAAAGGTAAATACACAGTGTTCAACACAATTAGCGCAAGTGGCGCATGAAAACAGTATTTCCTGGAAACGCTCGCTGTTTTCTATCTCATTGTTGAGCCATGCGCGTATCAGCCACATTCTGCCACCCGGAGAATATGTTTCAAAGCCAAATTTTCGGTAAGTGGGGCAGTTGAAGTCAATGTAGTCGCTGGTAAATTTGCAGTATCCGCACCTAAAGCATCTGTGAATGATATCCTCGTATTTCATTTAACAAACCTCCCAGTTGCCTGGATTCATGATACCGTTGGGGTCCAGATTTGCCTTGATTATTTCCATGAGCTTGCGGGTGTTGGGATCCATATGAGCGATAGCCAGTTTTTGCTCATTTACCGTAGGTTTCCAGTGTAGTCCTCCTATGTCCAAGACAAAATCGCTGACTTCTTTAATGGCATTGCGCGTCCGCTCCATCATGTCAGCGTCGGCCCGATTGAAGGCAAAGGCAAATGCGAACATGGCGGCATGACCGCAATCAATGATTCTGACCATGCCCGAGTAAGCCAAATCATATTTGGCCGCCAAGTCCTGGAGTTTTTTCATACACTCTGGATATGCTTCAAGCATAATGATGGGGCCTGAATATTCAAAGCCTCCCCCCTTTTTTACATCAGCCAGTCTACTGGCACTGCGCTGAGGAGATTCGAGTAGCACGGGCTTCATTATGGGAGGAATACCCATGAACCCTCCGTCCTTGCTCTTTATAAAAGGGTCCAGGGCATGCCAAATCATTTTTCGTTTGAACTCAAGCTCTTCCTCAGTATCCCCCGTAATGTAAAAGCTGACATGGTGATTATCCTTAAACATCATGGGCTTGGGCTGGGTGAAAACCAATATGTCTTCGGCCATTTCGGTATGGGTTATCTCAAAAACTATATCAGGGACTAGTTCTGCACGATCGGTCACGAAGATTTCCACGTCCCTTAGATTTTTTTTGGGATATAGTTTGACAGCTACTTTTGTGATAATACCTGTTGAGCCGAACCAACCCAGGAACATACCAGAGAGATCCGGCATAGGAGCCCCTTTAGAAAACCAGCTCCCCGAAAGTGCACAAGAGCCTATCCTGCATACGTCTCCAGTACCAGTCACAACTTCCAAGCCACTTACCAGATCTGAGTTGAAGCCATATTGCTGCGTCAATCTGCCCTGCCCGTGGATAGACACATTGGCGGCGATGGTGGCGGTAGGCGGTGCATCAGGAACACTATGGCGCAACCTTGGATGGTGTCTTTCCAAATATGACTTCAGTGCGCCTTGGGAGGTGCCTCCCTCAACTAGTGCATAGCGGGCCTTCTCATTGACCTCAAGGATTTTATTCATACGCTTCATATCTACAATAATTCCACCCTTTAAGGGTATGACCAGACCGGTCAGCGCAAGACCCGCACCCATAGGCACAACAGGTATCTTTTCCTGGTTAGCAAGCCTTATGATTTGTTGTATTTGCTTTGTGGATTGGGGGAGCACCACGTAATCGGGTGAATGAGCAGGCATAAGTCCTGGATCACGGGCGTAAAAATAGCGTTCTTCTGACGCCGTTGAAACATATTCGGGTCCCACAATGTTGGCTAGTAGACGTGCGATGCGCTCCATTACGCTATTCCTCCGGCAAGGGTTTTTCACCAATGGCCATTTTGCATAGGTCAATCATGTGTACTGGGATGATTCCCTTCTTGGCTACTTTATCTCCCAATGTATTCTGGCAGGCAGGGCAGTTAAAAACACAGTATTTGGCACCATGGCTTATCATATCTTCAATATTTTTTGTTTGTACTTCATTGGCCAGATCATATCCGTAGAGCATTGCAAATATGCCTCCGCAGCAAAGGGCATTCTCGTCTTGATATTCTCGCTCAACAAGCTCTGCCCCTATTAGCTCCATGATTTGACGTACACGGCGGTGCTTGTCTGACGAAAGGCGCGAAGAACATGGTCGCTGATAAGTTACCTTTATGTTTAAGGGGCGGAGCTGCTCCTTTAACTCCTGCAGCCGCTCATACAGGTAATCAAAATAGTGAATGGGTTTAAAAGGTACCTCTATCCCATAAGCTGGGGCCAGATGCGCAAATGATCCATAACATTCATCGTGGAGGCATACAACCTCTTCGACCCCTAACTTTTTGAAATTTTCCATGACCATTGGAAGCCTTTTCTTGATAATCGAAGTGTTTGCAAAATGTATGTAAACCACGTTACAGAAAAACTCCTGGCCGAACACAAATGACGGGGAGAGGTCCTCAAAAAGCTTGCCCTTTGCCATGTCCAGAAGCTCTGGCATATACCCAAATGAGAGAACTTTCTTGCCGATTTGACCTACTTTGTACTTTCCCTGCGGTTCACCGATATTTATCCATTGGGTTGTTATGGCTCTTGGTGCTGTTAGCAGACCCTTTTCTTCCCTTTTTTCTGTGATAAGATAAAATGGATGATTGCCTCTTTTGCAATATTCCTCACATGCATAACAGGTTACGCATGAATCAAAGACAATCGAATCCTCACCGCGGGCGATTCTTAACATCTCGGCCTTTGCTTGATCCTTATCCACATCAATAAACCTGCACTTTACAAGGCAATCAGCGGTAGGACAGGTCTCGCAAACCTTTTCATCAAACTGAAGTTTGGGCATAAGGTGGTCTCCTCCCATGTGCAAGAGCAATAAGCTAAAACTCGACGATGATACGGGGAAACTTAGTCCAAGGTCTTAAATGGTGTCAAGGATTAAGGCCACTTTCTTGTACATTGACATCCCATCAGCAATAGAATAATAGCTATCAATGTGGCCGAAACACGTGGTCTTAAGGTTTGGCCTTAAAATTGCCTTTTTTGTGCCCTGACCGTTATTGCACAATGCAGGGCAGGGGAGCTGGGGAAAAGAGGAGGAGCTTCATGGGCGTCTATGAATCGCTTGTTAATATCGTAGGGGCAGAGAGGGTTTCAAGGGGTCAGGAGGAGATCTATTTTTATTCCAGAGATTCGGGGGCCCAACCGCCCGGAAAGGCGGATTATGTGGTGTTACCCAAGAGCACTCAGGAGGTGCAAGAGATAGTCATGCTGGCAAACCGTGAAAGGGTTCCCATTACCCCGATGGGCGGGGGTTTTACCCTTTCTTCGCTGGCCGTACCTAAAAAAGGTGGCATTGTGTTGGATATGAAGGGGATGAACAGAATCCTGGAAGTCAATGAAACAAGTCGATATGCTGTGATAGAGGCGGGTGTAACACAGGCCGCCTTGAGGTCGTACCTGAAAAGAAATTATCCGGATTTACAGCACTCAACGCCCGAGGCGCCCCCAGCTGTCACGGTGGTAGGCAATGTTTTGATTCAGGGCCACGGCCACATCTCACCCCGCTATGGCGTGAATTCCGAAATGATAAATGGTATGGAGGTAGTACTACCTACTGGCGAGATTTGCAAGATTGGGGCTTGCTCTGTTGGGCCATCATGGTTCACAAGGGGGCCGCTACCTGAGTTGGCAGGCCTTTTTGTTGGATGGTATGGAACCACTGGAGTTGTGACAAAGCTGGGTATTCGTCTTTATCCTCGACCCAAATACAGGGATGTTTTTGTGTTTTCAACAGATGACGTGGATTTGATCCCAGAGGCCATCGCTGGGGTAACCCGGCTGGATCTTGTTGAGGACTTTTTCCTCATAAGCCAAGAAAAACCTGATTGGATGAATCGTGTGTTTTTCGTTCTTATCCTGTCGGGTCATTTTGAAGAAGAATTTGCACTGAAGCGGGATCTATACAAAAGATTTTTTCGTGACTTTGCCGGAGGCGGGAAGGTCGAATTTGTGGAAGACCTTCATCCGGCATTGAGGAAAAGATTCCTGGATGTGCCTCCCTTGGCAGCCTTGGCCGCTGATTTTCGAAAGGGCGGGGGTTTTGAGTATACTGGTGCCATATTTCCCATTGAAAAGGTGCCAGAGGCATGGAGAAAGGGGATAGAGATTGCGCACCGCTATGGCATGTTATGCTCATATGTACATCAGGTACTCCCCGGGCCCTCTATAATGTTTGGCTTCAATTATTCTTTCAATAGGGCAGATAAAAAGGACATTGAAAATACCAGGAGGGCCTTGAAAGAATCGAATAAATTAACTTATGACCTGGGGGGTATAGTATGGAAGGGTGAGCTTGGTGCTCAGAAGATGGCGATGGAAAGGATGGATTCAAACACCCTGAGACTTATCACCAGGGTTAAGGGGCTTTTGGATCCGAATGGAATCATGAACCCGGGCAACTGGGATCCTGGAGACATCAGTTGAATAGAGCGCAAGAGAGGACACAAGATGGGTTAATCAGCAGCCCGAGAGGTCTTATTCTTGGAGTGACAGGTGGCATTGCAAGCGGTAAGAGTACGGTTGCCAAAATGCTCCAAGATCTAGGCGCCCCAGTGATTGATTTTGACCTTTTGGCAAGGGAGGTGGTGGAGCCTGGGCAACCAGCGTGGAAGGAAATCGTTGATTATTTCGGATCGCACGTACTTGGGAAGGATGGTTTTGTTGATAGAAAAAGCCTTTCACAAATAGTGTTCAAAGATCCAGAAAAAAGAAGGGTCCTAGAATCCATTACACACCCTCGCATTGCGGACCTGTATTTGTCCAAGGTTAAGGCCCTCATGCAAGAGCACCCTGACGCAATAGTTCAAGCAGTCATACCCCTTTTGTTTGAGACACATTTAGAAAATCTAGTAGATAAGATACTTGTTGTATATATCCCTCGGAAGATGCAGCTTGAGCGCCTCATGAAGCGTGATAAAATACCGCAGAAGCAGGCAGAGAATATTTTGAATGCCCAGTTACCAATTGAAGAAAAATTGAAATATGCGGATTATGTAATACATAATGAAAAGGGATTGGAAGAGACCTTAATCCAGGTAAAAGCCCTTTGGGAATCATTGAACAGGGCACGCGAAAGGAGGGAGTAACATGAATAGTACACCGGAATCATTGCAAGAAGTCGATCGTGTTGAAATCCTAACATTGATGGACAATTACGTGGATGTGTTGTTAACGAATACAGATGTGGTGTATAGACCACCACTGGCAAAGGGTGGAGAAATCCCTGATGATACCCTGGTAGCTGAACATGGACTTTCTATGTTGATAACCCTGTATCGTGACGACGAGGAACACACCATCCTCTTTGATACGGGCTATAGCAGCATTGGAGTGCTACACAATATGGAGATGCTTGAGATTGATCCTGCCGAGATCGAGGCTATTGTCATTAGCCATGGTCATATGGATCATACAGGAACCCTTTATCCCATATTAGAAAAGATTTCGGCCCCTATTCCGCTGGTAATTCATCCGGATGCTTTTGCATCCCCTCGTTATTTTGTCCTGGATGATGGAAGGAAACTCCTGTTTCCTCAAACGCTGGATAGGTCAAAACTTGAAAAACTCGGGGTAAGACTTATAGAGAGCCGCGAGGCGACACTCATTGCTGATGATATGGCCCTGGTAACCGGTGAGGTAGAACGTACTACTACCTTTGAGAAAGGCCTTCCCAACGCCTACCTTGAGAGAAACGGCAACATGGAAAAGGATCCCATCTCGGATGACCAGGCCATCGCGGTACATGTAAAAGGAAAGGGCCTTGTGGTTATATCAGGGTGTGCCCATGCAGGCATAATAAATACGATCTTGTACATAAGAAAGGTCACCGGTGTTTCAGACGTACATGCGGTGTTGGGAGGATTTCATCTCTCCGGGGCCTTTTTTGAGCCAATTATTGAAGAGACCATAAATGAAATTAGGAAGTTGGACCCCAAAATTCTTGTGCCCATGCATTGCACCGGATGGAAGGCCATCCACCGATTTTCTGAAGAGTTTCCCGGTTCCTTTATACTTAATAGCGTGGGGTCCAGATTTACGATAAGCTCCTGAATACTATTCAAGGTAATTGGTTTTTCACAGACCTTACCAGAACTAAGGGAGAATTGTACGGGATGTGGAATGAGGAAGTAAAGGAACTTGAAAAAAGGAAACGGCTTGCCTACCAGCTAGGAGGCGAAGGCAACATTGCCAGACAGCATCGTAACGGTAAGATGACGGTGCGCGAGCGCATAAGGGCCCTTTGTGATGCCGGCTCATTTAAGGAAAGAGGTGTTTTGGCGGGGATAGCGAGGTATGAGGACGATAAGCTCAAGGGTATTGTCCCTTGCCCGTTTATAATGGGGATCGGGAAGATTAATGGCCGCCGCGTCGCTGTGCACGGAGATGATTTCACGGTCAAGGGAGCTTCGGTAGGCAGGATGTACAAGGCCAAATCTGCCTACTTTGTTAAGATGGCAAGGACATTTAGACTCCCCATAGTCAGATTGCTTGAAGGTGCGGGTGGTTCGATAAAGGAGATTCTTGAGATAGGATACACTGAACTACCCACATCAGGTGATGAATGTACACAGGATAGGGTGGAGGTCTTATCAGAGGTTCCGGTTGTATCTGCCGGCTTCGGAGCCATCGCGGGGCTGGGAGCGATGTATATGGTCATGAGTCACTTTTCTGTCATGGTGAAGGGGAAGGCCCATGTCTTTGTTGGAGGCCCACCCCTTGTTAAATCGGCCTTTGGTCAAGACGTTACCAAAGATGATTTGGGTGGATACAAGATACATACCCGAGTGAGCGGGGTTGTGGACAACGAGGCAGAAGATGAAGTGGATGCACTCAATCAAGTGAAAAGATTCCTATCTTATTTGCCATCCAATGTATGGGAGATGCCCCCGAGGAAACCAGACCCTGGCGATGATGCGAAACGCCGCGAAGAACAACTCCTGTCCATTATTCCCAGGGATATCAGAAAACCTTATGACGCAAGAAAAATTTTAGAGTTGGTGTTTGACCGTGGTTCGCTTTTTGAGATGGGTAAATATTACGGGAGATCGCAAATAATGGCTTTGGCCCGGTTGGACGGATATCCCGTGGGTGTCATGGCCAATGACACTCGATTTAATGCCGGTTGCTTTGATTACGATGTTGCCGAAAAATTCCAGCGATTTATTGATATGTGCGATACCTTTCATTTGCCCGTTGTCAATTTTGTGGATCAACCAGGATTTGCAATAGGGAAGAAGAGTGAGATGCATGGAACGATACGAAAAGGGGTGCGGGCCAGCTTTGCTATTGTTCAAGCGACTGTTCCTGTAGCCGTCATTTATATTCGTAAGTGCTTTGGGGTCGCAGGGGCAGCCCAAAAACCCGGAATCCGGCTGAGTTGGCGGTTTGCCTGGCCCTCAGCGGTGTGGGGTAATATTCCTGTTGAAGGGGGGGTGTTTGCTGCTCATCGAGCTGAGATTGAGGCAGCGGATGATCCCGAAGCATACCTATCTAAATTGCAGCAAAAATATAAGTCAATTTCGTCTCCTTTTCGAACTGCGGAGGCCTTCGGCATCGAGGACATAATAGACCCAAGAGATACCAGGGCCTTGTTATGCGATTGGGTCACAATGGCCTATGACAGGGAAAAGGCAAATCTCGGTCCCAAAAGAAGGGGAATGCGATGTTGATAAGGGTATGGCTGGTCTCTGCTTGTCCACTCAATTACCTTACCCGATCAGAAATTACAAAAGTGAAATACTTTTCCGGCTGATGCCAGGGCGAAACGTGATCTGATTATGACCTTGTCATCAATACAGGTACCCTCAGCGTCAATTCGGCAGTGGCAGCGGTCATGGGGGCAGCGGTCCCTCATCGTCCTGAATCCTTAATGACCTTATGCCCCTAAGCCTGGCTATCCTTTCCTCCAAGGGGGGATGTGTGGAGAAAAGGCTCACGAGGCTTCCGCCTGATAGGGGATTAACAATAAACATGTGGGCCGTCTCGGGTGCAGCATTCATTGGCAGCTTGCCGGAGTAGGCGCCTAGTTTTTCCAGGGCACTGGCCAGCCATTCGGGATTTCCGACATACTGGGCTCCACTTGTGTCCGCCTGGTATTCCCTGGAGCGCGATATGGCCATCTGTATCAGCATGGCTGCTATGGGTGCCAGAATCGACATGAGAAGCAGGCCTATCATCCCCAGCCCTCCGTCTTCTTCGTCGTCTGAACCTCCTCCAAGGAAGGCAAACCATCTCGCCATATTAGCCAAGATCATTATCGCACCTGCCATGGTAGCGGCGATGGACCCTATCAGAATATCCCTGTGCTTGACATGTGCAAGCTCGTGGCCCAAAACTCCGGCCACTTCCTCTGGCCCCATGAGCTTCAGAAGGCCCTCAGTGACCGCAACCACGGCATGCTCAGGATTTCTCCCTGTTGCAAAGGCATTGGGACTCTGTTCCGGGATTATATATATCCTGGGCATGGGAAGCCCGGCGCGTGCCGCCAGATGACCCACCATGTTATATAACTCAGGATATTCGTCCGGTGTTACCTCCCTGGCCCTGTACATTCGAAGAACAATCTTGTCAGAATACCAGTAGCTGAAAAAATTCATACCCGTGGCCAGGATGAATGCAAATATCATTCCCTGTTGCCCACCAAAAAGATGCCCAATAAACAGAATCAGACAGGTAAGGAGCGCCATCAAAAACCATGTTCTCAACTGGTTTAACATTGCTTTCCCCTCGCGTTTTCTTGCATATTTTGGCTGCATAATATAAGGACAGAAACCGGCGGGTCAAGCCCTCCCAAGTGCCTGGGCCGGGCACCTTCCCAAATAAACATAAATAGTTGACACTATGCCACACAGCCTTTAGATTTCCATTGCTTACATATCTCTAGACTTGAGAATATGCCCATGTTTCGGCCCGCTGATGTGCTACTCTTGTTTGTGGTGTTCTCTTCGATGCTTGTGGGGATACTGGCCCCTGAGGTGGCTGGATATCTCAGGCCATATCCCCTTTATTGCATGATGTTCCTGCTCTTTTTGAGTTTTTTGTCACTGGAGCTTTCAGAGATAGGAAAAATCCTGCGCCAGCGCATCCCAATGACCCTGTGGCTTGTTTTCTGCAAGCTGGTCCTATTCCCGTTGTTGATATTCCTTGTGCTGAAATTCACCTTCCCCCGATTTGCCATTGCAGGCCTTTTACTTAGCGGGGTTTCCACAGGAGTTGTGGCACCTTTCATATCAACGCTGGTAAGATCAAACAAGGGATTGGTGCTGCTCCTGGTGGTAGTTAGCTCAATGCTTGTTCCATTCACGTTGCCTGCCCTTGTAAAGGTGGTGGCGGGCCGCTCAGTGGCAATGTCACTTTGGGGCATGATGAGGGTCTTAGGCCTGATCGTGTTTGTTCCCATGGCACTGGTGGAGCTTATGAGAAAATTTGCCCCGTCACTTGCACAGGCCATTTCTCGAAGGCGCTACCCAATTTCCCTGGCCATTTTTGCCATTATAAATTTCGGCGTCTTTTCAAAATACTCTTCATACTTTAGACAGAGTCCAGATGCACTGTTGAGCGCCTCTCTTGTGGCCCTTTTCCTGGGAGGTGTCTTGTTTATCTTAGGACTTGCCTGTGCGTGGCACGCTGCAGCCGATGACAAGATGGCCTCTGCCATTGCTGCTGCTAATATTAACAACGTACTCATAATCGTTTTTTCTGCCCGGTTTTTTGGCCCACTGGAGGCGACAGTAGCCGCCATGTACATGATACCCTTCTTCCTGGTGCTGTTTCCCATGAGGGCTTATGAGAGATTCGTATCAACAAGGGAAGCGCGTTCTCCTAAATACTAGGGCCAATGATGAGGAGAAGGGCTTTATATAACTAAAACTCCGATATAAGGATTGAAAAAAAGTGAATTTTTTCAAAAAAAAATTGCATATTCCTGATTTTCCTGTCCTTTTTCAAAATGTAACGATAAGAGGTGTAATGACGCACGGGAAGCACGGTAGTCCACGATCAAACATAGACATAAGAGGGGGGTATATGCAACGCGGTTGAAACCCCTCCAAGGCCACCAAAGAGTGCGCCTAATTACTTGATAGCATTACAGAAATAGGCACACCCAACTTGACATCCGCTCCCCTTTATGCTTAACATCCGGCCATGACCAGCCGGGACCAACTCCAGGAAACGCTTTGTAACCGCCTCTTTTGGCACACCGCCG
>Ga0209834_10000296_pt1 | contig 30863 bp, 27 predicted proteins | sample Mar14236cmmetaG_FD_184134 | JGI IMG/M metagenome (GOLD analysis project Ga0209834, IMG submission 184134) | Marine hydrothermal vent microbial communities from Guaymas Basin, Gulf of California to study Microbial Dark Matter (Phase II) - Marker... ... | reverse complement strand
TCTTCTTTACAAACAGTACGAAAAAGAAGTTAAACCATTTAAAAAAGAATTTGCAAAAACCCGTAAGAAGTTAAAAAAGCTAAATCTTTCTAAAAAAACTTCTGAAGATTCGCTGCTTCAACTATTGTCACATTCTCTGGATATTCAAGAAAGAATAGCTATAACGGGTATTTCTTACCGTATGCAAATTCAGGAATTGTTCTTATCAGGCGAGTGGGATGCGATTTTTACGCATAAGGAGTACTCCTCCGATGACAGTATCAGGAAAAACAGCGGGCAAGCCCTTGACACAGAACTGGAGGAAATAGAATTGATCATTACTAAATACATATCTGATCCATTCAGAGCTACAGAGATTCTTAAGGCACATCATCGCTATTCCAAACGGTTAAAAGAACTTATCGAAATAAATGCAGACACCGTAAAGCATAATCTGTTGGTATTTTGCAGGCAGGATGCAGAGAGGGACGAACTTGAAAAAGCCCTTTCGTCCACGTATGCTCTGGATGATGATGTGTTTTTCGCATTGTTGGATTTTAATGATGTGCTGAAAGATTATACAACAAATGAAGAATGGTTTCAGATTATTAAAAAGATCAACAGGCGATACTAATTTTAATTCCCGGTCTCTTTTTTCAGAATTTAAACCGAGCCTGAAAAAGATTAATTTTGACCGATTATTTAAATTTGATACTCATGTCGGAACAATTATTTAAGCCCAGCCGTACTTCACAAATCATCAGCGAGTTTACCCTGAAGCTGATGCAGGGAAAAGTAAGCCGTGAAGAGGCCAATGCCACTCAGGAAACATTAAAGGATGCACAAGCAGAAGATTTTATTGCCGGTGTTGACTTGCTGGTACAGCAACAACCGGTATCAACAGAAATGAAAAAGGGAATCAACAAATTGCTGAACCTTTTCTATGCCCATCTGAACGAATTGCCTCAACCGGAAGTGAGTGAAAACTCTTTCGCCGGAGGGCTTATCAGCGACAACAAAGTCATCCTGTCCGAAGTCAGAAGCTTAAAGCCTTTTATCAAAGAGTTGCAAAAAACCGTACCGCCACCCGAACCATTGGCCGCTTTCAGAAAACAAATTAAAGTATTAACGACCGTTGAAAAGCATTACCAGATCACAGAAAACATCCTGTTTCCCTTCCTTGAAAAACTTTGGCCGGCACACCGCTGTTTGCAAGTGCTATGGTCAGTACACGATGATGTGAGGGAAGGACTGCGCGAACTGGAAGTTGTTACTCATGCCGTAAACTGGGACCTGAAACGTTTCAACCGGCTAACAGGCGATTTATTCTTTAACATGGCAACAGCCATATTCAGAGAAGAAAAAATATTAATTCCTGCACTTGTGCATACCGGTGTGACAGCCGATCTGGACGAGCTGCTGGACGAAGCCGCAGAAATTGGCTGGTCGTTCATTCAAGCACCTGTTTCAACCAAAAAGAAAATATCCGGAACGGATAAGTCGGAAAAACAACATTTAAATGTAGCGTTTGCAACGGGCAGCTTGTCACCTGAACAGATCGAGCTTATTTTCAATCATCTGCCTCTGGATATCACTTTTGTGGATGAAAGCGACAGGGTTCTTTATTTTTCCACACCACCAAAGCGTACTTTTACGCGTACCAATGCCGTTATCGGAAGAACCGTACAGAACTGTCACCCGCCGGAAAGCGTATGGATGGTGGAAAAGATTCTGGAAGCCTTTAAAAAAGGCGATCAGGATGTGGCTTCATTCTGGATCCCGTTTAAAGATCAGTTCGTTTACATCCAGTATTATGCCGTCCGTGACAAGGAGGGAAATTACCGGGGCACACTGGAAGTTACGCAGGACGTAAAAGAAATAAGAGAACTTAAAGGGGAACGGCGATTGTTGCATTGGGAAAATGAAAAATGACTGCAAATAGAAATTAAAACTTTCCCTTCAAATCTCCGCCATAATTAATGTCGCGTATTTTTGTGTCAGGATCATTCAGCCATTCGGGGATGTTGTCTTTTGATTTTTCGAGTTTTTCGCGTTCCTGCTCCAATTCATCTTCACTGTAGGCAAAGGCCATCTCGGCTGTAATAACATGAGGAATTGCCTGTAACTTTTTCAGCTTACCAATTTCTTCCTCGGTGTTTTTTCCTTCGATGGTTACGATAATACGCCCTTTCTCATCGTGAATGTGGTATTCGCAATCAGGTGAGGATTTGACTGTTTGGAGAACTTTGTTAAGGTTCTCAGGTTTGGTTTGTATGACAATGCTGCTGAGGTTCATGGGTTCTATTTTGGGTTCTATTGCTGTAAATTGCGAGAATGAATTAAACGTTACTTTCATATTGTTTGCATGGAATGATAATGAGTGAATGCTAAGATAATTAGATTAATGAAAAAAAATTGAATTGTTCGTGCCTATTTTTGCATTAAAGAATTTAATCATTTTCGCGCTGTTTATTCGTGCATTTGTAGCATTTTTAAAGCTATTCTATTTTCCATATCATCAAATACCTGTCATCGGAAGCTGAAATTAATGTATGATCGTCAACAAACTCTATTTTAGTAATTACACTTTGGTGGCCTGTTAATTTGGTGATTTCTGATTTTGTATTGATATCGAACAAGGTAATGTTGTTTTCTTCATCGGCTGTATATGCGCCAACTGTTCCATTTTCATTTAGACCAACACAGTAAATCAGAAAGTTTTTTTGTAGATAGTATTTATCGCCGATCAAAGCTTGATATACTCCAACACGTCTGTCTTGCCCGGCTGTAATTATAGTCTCGTTTCGATAAACCAACTTGTAAATGTTATCCACGTTATTACATGAAAAATCTTTAACTACTTTGCCTTTCTGAATATCAATTTTGTGGACAATCCCACTCTCATCCGAAGTATAAACAAATTGATTGTCCCGGCTCAAATCAAAGTCTGAAAAAGTATAGGCACTTATGGGCAATTTGTAAACCATTTCATTTTTTTCAATATCAAATAGCATGATTTCATTGCTCATTAATCCAAGCAAGATTTCTTTTTCATTGATGAAACGGACTTTCTTCACCAGCAGTCTATCTATGTTTGCATCTATGACTTTTTTCTCATCTTTCCTCTGTCTGATCACAACGTTCCGAAAGCCATGAATTCCCTGCGTAACATAAATAAGCTGGTCATTTAATTTGTCGACTGAAAAGATTTTAGCCGGAACCTCATCGCCCATAAAATCTTTTATCTTAGGTAGTTGAATGAAATTGGTTTTTTGTCCCGTTTTAAAATTATACCATTCAATGGTACCGGCATCGGTAACAAGTATAATTTCCGGATCTTCGATAAAAAAGTCAGTAATAGCTCCCGATGTTATAATTTTTACGCTGGGGCTGATATTTTGACCTGCAAGCGTGCTAGTTGCAAAAATAAAAAAGAGAGAAATAAATAGTTTATCCCGCTGATAGTAAAAATTCATGTCTATCTGCCTCCTAAAATTTGCGTAACGTTTTAACGAACACCCTCACCCATTTTATCTTTCAGGTTCGATTGTGATCTGTTGCTTCTTATGCGATAATCAGGATCGAAAGTGTTAGGGATGTCTACCGTTACTTCTGCCTGCGGAACATGACATTGTGAGCAATTGAACATGGCTCCGTTAAAATGACCAAGATCCTTTTCTGTTACTTCACCTTCTTTTGCATCCACAAGATATTTACCATCTTTTTCGACTACTGAAGGCCGGTAGCTGGTAAAATGTGTTTCGGGTAATGGCGTAGCCTTAAATTTCGCGGCTTTGTCAGGCATGTGGCAGCGGAGGCATTTATTGTCGTCTGCTTTTATAGGCAAAAACCCACCAACACGGTGTGGAATTAAAGGCGGGGCATTCTCAAAAGAACGATCAATTGTTTTACTTTCGCCACTACGAACCTTTGAATACTCAGGCATCTCCGTCAGCACTGATTCATCACCCATAATTAAATCGTTCGTCATGTCGATATCCTCATCGGCAATATAATTTTCATTGTTGTTTGTGCTGTTGCACCCAGCAAACAGTAAACTTACGATTGCCATGCAAACTAATAATTTATTCATCGTTGTACCTCCTGATTTTTATAATTATATATAGCATATTTTAAAGCACTATCATTACAAACTTCTATGCACCGCCCACAGTTACTGCACTCTCCTACTATATAACCGGATTTTTCTCCGATCAGGTTCAGTACTTGTTTTTCGTGGCAAACATCGAAGCATTTCATACACATTGTACATTTTTCAACATCATGTTTTACTTTGATCAGTGAAAACCGGCTTGTTACCGAGTAAAATGCACCCAAAGGGCACAGGTGGCCACACCAACCGTACTCTACAACCAACAGATCGAAAAGGAACAAGGCAATAATTATCGCCCACCCGGCTCCAAATCCGAAAATGATACCACGGTGCAACATGGTAATCGGGTTTATCACTTCAAAAGCAGCAATACCAACAATTGGCGATAGAAGAATTCCTAATCCCAACACCCAATAACGGGTTTTACGGTTTAATGAAATAAAATACTCCTTTTGTGTAATCTTCCATTTTTTCCGCATCCAGGTTGACAGGTCAGTAACCATATTCACAGGACAAACCCAGCTGCAAAAACTCCTTCCGGCAATCAAAGCATAAAAAATAAGAACGATAATTCCACCGATAATCGCATCAGAGCTCATGATAAACCCTGTTGCAAATGTTTGTAAAACCGCGTGCGGGTCAGTCAGGTAAAAAGATTCCAGCACATAGGCTGAACTATAATTTCCCTGTAATAACTTCCATCCCCACCAATTGGCTCCACCGAATAAAATCAGCAGGCCAGTCTGTATGGTTCTTCTAAGTATTAAGTACCTGTTCCTCTCAATAATACTACTCATCATCAAGCAGATATTCCCAATCATTCAATTCATCTTCTGGAGAGGATTCTTCTGTTTTCTTCTCTTTCAGATTTCTCAAACGCTCTTCATCATCCTTATCCCATCCTTTGATATAATGCGCACCAACTTTTCCGGTTGCGACTGACCGCGGCAGGACAAAAATTGCCGCTTTTTCTGTAACACATGCATGTTCGCACAATCCGCAGCCGGTACAAATATCGCGGTGGACTACAGGTTTTAAAAATGCGTGTTTTCCGGTCCTCTCATTACGTTTGAATTCCAAAGTAATCGCTTCACCAAATAATGGACAAGCTCTGTAACAAGCATCGCATTGAATACCCCAATATGCCAGGCAAGCTTCCTGATCAAGCATAGCAACACCCATCTTTGCTTTGTTGATGTCGGGTTTTCCTGTTTTAACACCATCATTTTGCTTCGCTATTTTTTTCACATCGAGCGCCCCGCTCGGACAGACCGGAACACAAGGCACGTCAGTACACATATAACAAGGTATCAACCGTGGTTTAAAAAAGGGTGTGCCGATAGCCGTATGGTCGTCTAGGGTGGCCAATTGCAAAGTATCGTACGGACAAGCCTCAACACAAGTTCCACAACGGATACATGCCTTCACAAAATGATATTCGTCCAAAGCACCGGGTGGCCGAAGTGTCAATTCAGATGCTTTAAGTGTCACAGCTGTTGAACCCCAAACCGCTCCACCAAGGCTCAGTAAGCCGGCTCCGCGAAATAACGTTTTTAAGGCATCGCGTCTTGAGTTCATATTTTGTTTGGCAGCCATTTTTATTATGCTTTATAAATTCTGACAGCACATTTCTTAAAATCGGTTTGTTTTGAAATGGGATCCGTAGCGTCAAGACAAACCTTATTAATCAGCACTTTTTCATCAAACCAAGGCACATAAACCAATCCTTTGGGTACTCTGTTTCTTCCGCGCGTTTCAACATGTGCTTTAACTTTACCACGCCGCGAGTCAACCCAAATTAGATCGCCCTGCTGCAAATTGAGTTTTACTGCATCATCAGGATGCATATAGCAAAGGGCTTCGGGTACTGCCCTGTAAAGTTCAGGGACTCTCATAGTCATTGTTCCGCTGTGCCAGTGTTCCAGCACACGCCCGGTACATAACCAAAGCGGGTAATCTTTGTTGGGCATTTCCGGTGGATCCATATAAGGCCGGAAAAATATTTTGGCTTTGTTAGTCAGATCAACTTTTCCGGCAGATTGGTCAATTCCCTGCAAATTACCTTTGGCAATAGACTTTAGCGCCTTTCCATAAAAAGCAAATTCGCCCACATCCGCTTTACGCGCATATGGGTCATACTTCGAATTGAAGCGCCACTGGGTTTCTTTACCATCCACTACCGGCCATTTCAATCCGCGTACTTTGTGGTAGGTGTCAAAATCAGCATAGTCGTGGGCATGGCCTTCGCCGAAGGAGCGGTATTCCTCCCACAAATACTTTTGGATAAAGAATCCGTAACCTTTCCATTCCTCGCCATTAGTTCCCATTATTGTTCGGCCGTCACCAGCAACCTCAGTATTGTGAAATCCTTCACCAATGGGGTCAGGCCAAGTATATGATCTGGCTTCTTCATTGGCAAACAGCACATCATACAAGGTGTCGTCGGGGCTGTAGCCTAGTTTTTTCGCTTCATCCAAAACGTCCGGCAAACCAGCATCAAGACCCGGGATTTTCTGTGCTCCCCATACATCTTTCAACTTAAACCTTTTAGCAATCTCAATATATTGCCATAGATCGGGCATAGACTGGCCAACGGGGACTACCTGCTGTTTCCAGTGTTGTGTCCTCCTTTCAGCATTTCCATATGCACCCCACTTTTCATAAATCATGGCTACCGGTAGAACCAGGTCGGCAACTTTTGCAGAAACACCAGGATAGCTATCGGAGACTACAATAAAATTATCCATATTTCGCGCTGACTTCAACCAATGCTTGGCATTAGCCGTACACATAAACGGATTACAGACATTTACCCAGGCGAATTTAATTTTTTTATCCTCTATATCTCTGAATATCTTCATGATATGGGAACCGGGTTTAGGATTTATTGTTTTAGCCGGAATTTTCCAGAGTTTTTCAGAAACCTCGCGATGTTTTGCGTTGGCAACGAGCATATCGGCCGGAAGTCGGTGTGAAAATGTTCCTACTTCTCGGGCTGTTCCGCAAGCGGATGGCTGTCCGGTAAGACTGAAAGCTCCATTACCTGGTTTAGCCTGTTTCCCTAGCAGGAAGTGAACCATATAAGCCTGTTCATTAACCCAAACACCGCGCGTGTGCTGGTTCATACCCATCGTCCAGAAGGAGACAACTTTTCTGTTTTTCTCCATATAAAGGCTGGAGAGCAATTTCAGTTTAACTTTAAAAGAAGCCAGGTCTTCATCATCGTTTCCTTTGGCAAGGCGGGCCACGAAATTAAGGGTGTAAGGATCAAGTGCTTTTTTAAATTCCTCGAAAGAAATAGCCCAGTGACCTTTAGGAGTTTTCCGGTGTTTCATTTCCATTGTATCACCTTCTTTAAAACCAAGGTAACCAAGTGTTACCGCTTCCTCCTTCGATATTTTCTTAGAGACTTCCTTTTTTACCGTTTGTTTTTCCAGATCGGAAAAACCGGGATGATCGGGTGTACGCATTCCATAGCCAGTATCAACAAACCCGGTTGCAAATTGCATGTATTTGTCAATAAATTCCTGGTCCATCGATTCCGGATTGTTATAAACTATTTCGCGTGCGATATAGTTCCAGATAGCGAGGTCGGTATGTGGTTTAAAGATCAATTCAACATCGGCAAGGTCAGAGCAGCGGTTTGTATATGTTGACAGGTTGATGATCTTTACCTTATCAGGATCAGATAATTTTCTGTCTGTTACCCTCGACCACAGAACAGGGTGCATTTCGGCCATATTCGCTCCCCACGTTACAACGGTATCGGTTAATTCGATGTCATCGTAGCAACCTGCCGGCTCGTCAATTCCAAAAGTCTGGATGAACGCACCAACTGCTGAAGCCATACAATGTCGTGCATTGGGATCAAGGTTGTTTGAACGGAAACCGGCTTTCATCAATTTTGCCATTGCGTACCCTTCCTGTACGGTATATTGTCCGGAACCAAAAACACCTAATCCAGTTGGCCCTAATTCTTTCAGGGTTTTTCTCATCTGTTTCTCCATCTCATCGTAGGCAACTTTCCACGAAACGGGTTTAAACTTACCTGTTTTACTGAATTTTCCATCAGATCCCAGCCGCATTAAAGGTTGTTTTAAACGGTCGGCACCGTACATAATTTTGGCATTGAAGTAACCTTTTATACAATTCAACCCACGGTTAACCGGAGCCGCGGGGTCACCTTTTACAGCAACAATTTTTTCATCTTTTGTGGCCACCATAATTCCGCAACCGGTACCACAAAACCGGCATACTGCTTTATCCCAGCGCCATCCACCTTCCGATTTTTCAGGATTGGCAGCTTTCATTGTATTAGGCAACGACATGCCAATGGCTGTGGCTGCTGCTGCAACGGCAGTAGTTTTTACGAAATCTCTTCTGTTTAAACCCATGATATTATTTCTTTGGAAAAGAGGAATTAAAAACAATATTATTGATAACAAAGGCAGACTATGGCCCGGAATAATCCGAACTATAGTCTGTTTAGTTATACTATTTATTCTGAGTATCTCTTACGAAATTCGGCAGCTGCTGCTTTACGCTTTGCAACCTCTTCGGGATCCATTTTACCAAGGAACCATTTATGCATGTCGCTGTTAAGAATATCATCGAGCAAATTCTCCACTTCTTTAGCCTGTGCATATTTTCCTTCTTTTTTCGCATGGTCGATAATTTCCGTAATCCCGGGAACTATTTTCATATAAAAATTTTCTGCCAGGTCGAAGTTACCGTGCCATTGTGTATAATCCGGCCCCATCATTGAAGCTCCCATTCTAGCCCTGCGTCCTTCGTGATGCCATAGATAGAAATAATCCCATTCTATCTCTTCATCAAAAGCTGTTGCTGTGATCAGGCCATTTTTCTTCAACGATTTCATTAATGCCAGTGCAGGTTTGCCGTACTTTTCGTTGTACATATTCACCTGATTATCGTATTGCGAATAAAAATTCATCACATAATCTTTTGTATGGCACTGCAAGCACACATTCTGCATGCCTTTTCTTCTTTGTTCCCAAGTCAGAAAATCAGCCGGCAAGGGTTTTCCCTGTGCTTCATATTTTGCCAATTCTGCAGCATCAATTTTCTCAGAAACTTTAGGCCGTAATGTCCAGCTAATTCTATCACCAACATCATGTGTTACGGGCTGATCCGGTGTGGCACTCATATGACATGTTGCACACGTAGGAGCCGCTGAATAATCCTGTCCAACTACCCAAGGTTGTGCATCCAGATTCATTTCTTCGCGATGTGCATAAAAGTTAATTCCGTGCTTCGATTCGTTATAAATCTCCAACTGCGGGTGGTCAGGTCCTATATGGCATTTACCACAATTCTCAGGCTGGCGTGCCTGTGCAATAGAGAAATTATGCCTGTTGTGGCAAGCTGTACACGAACCTTTTGAACCATCAAGGTTAATACGCCCCATACCTGTATTTGGCCAGGTTTTTGAGTCGAGGAGTAATATTCCCATATCGTTGTATTTGGGATTTCCATTATCATCAGTTTCTATCAGAACCCTGGAGCCATGGCATTGCCAACACCCTGAGGCCGCCGCCGGGTTAGCGTTGTTATTAAAAGCCGCATGCCCTTCCACTACTTCTGCGAGAACATTATCAAGAGATCCCATGATCATACCTGCATCGGCATGATGACTCGTTGTAAATTGTTCAGCTTCTTCTGCATGGCATTCAGCACAATCATTAGGAGTAACGATTGTAGCAATAAACTGCCCTTCGTGTTCGTAACCATCAACATCGCCTTTTTTAGCCTGGTGACACTCTAGACAGCCAACGCCAACTTCGGCATGTTTACTGTTTTTCCATTGTTCAACAATTACCTTTCCTGCACCTTGTTCTCCATGACAGCTGATACAATGCCGCGTTCCTTCATCAATAATAGGAGAAGCTTTGTAATCGGGCATTGCATGCTGCACCTCTTTCCAGAGTGCCATTAATAATATTACGATAAATACCACGCTGAGTATACCGATAATAGTTCTTTTTGTATTTAAACTTGTTGCCATTTTATATAAGTTTTTAGTTATTTATTTTTGTTCTTTGATTAATTTAATGTCCGAAAGTTTCCCAGGCAGTGAATACAGTTATTGTGAGCATCCCAACAACGCCAATCCAGAATCCGACCTCTTTATCAGGGAAAAGCTTATCCAAAAAGCGATCGATATAAGGCCAGAAGAACAGAATCCCAATAAATACCATCGGCCCGAGCACCCCGATCATCAGGTTTGTGATTTTCAACCAGCGGAAAACAGCGAAGAAATACCATTCAGGCTTGATATGTAAGGGTGTTACATTTGGGTTAGCCGGGTCGCCAAGCTGAACCGGGAACAATAAGGACAGCGTTAACAGCAGTATCATAATAATGGATACCATGATCAACTCGGTAAATACGTGGTCAGGCCACAAGGGGAAAGTTTTCTTTTCCAATTTTTCATCACCCTTGAATTTTAATTCGGTTACACCATGTGCACGGATAAGATAGACATGAACACCGACCGCTATTGCCAATAAAATTGGGAGCAAAACAATATGAAAAAGGTAAAACCTTGTTAAGGTATTCTGACCAATCTCACTGCCACCCCGCATAAAGTCGGCAATCCATTCACCAATGAAAGGTGTAGCACCGGCAATTCCTGTTCCGACTTTCATAGCCCAATACGACATCTGTTCGTAAACAAGTGAGTAGCCTGTAAAACCAAACATTAAGGTAAGCAGGAATAAAATAACACCAAACATCCAGTTGATATCTCTTGGTGGTTTATAGGCACGCGTAAAGAACACCCGCATCATGTGTAAAATTAAGGAAGCAATCATGATATTGGATGACCAACGGTGAATGCTTCTGATCAGCCATCCATAATCGGCGGTATAAGTAATATAGGCGATGCTGTCGTAGGCCTTATCGGTGTCGGGAATATAATAAAAAATCAGCATAATCCCGGTGATCACCTGTACGACAAACATATAAAGAGGTGTTCCGCCCAGAGCCCACCACCATCTTTTCAGATGATTGGGGATGGGTTCTGCGGTCATTTCAATCAGGGCGTCCTGATCTATCGGAAATGATTGTTTAAGCCAAGTTCCTAGTCCCATAATCAACCCTCCGCATCTTTAAAGTAAATAAAAACATTGTCGTCTTCAATCTCTGTATGGTAGGTTTGTAGGGGCGTAGGTGGTGGGCCGGCAATTACGTTTCCGTTTTTGTCGAAACGTCCCTGATGACAGGGACAGTAAAATTCCTGGTTGTCTTTTTGCCAGTAAACCGTACATCCTAAATGTGTACATACAGTGGACATGGCCTTGACTTCCCGTTCGCCAGTACGTACAAGGACGAGGTCTTTTCCGCGCAAGTCGGTAATCTTGCGGGAGGCGTTGATGGGCAATTCATCCAGGTGCATCGTGAATATCCGACGGGTAACATCACGCTTTTTTGGTGTGATAAAGCGAAAACCCATAGCCGTTAGTCCAGCAAATGCACCTCCTAATGGAATGAATGCCAACATATTTTTTAATGCATCTCTTCTGTCCATATTTGTTGTTTTTTGTTTATTTCTTTTTGTTGTCAGAATTATAGAAAGTCGGTTTGAAAGTGATCATCACCCAAGCCCAGTTGCTGGTGTTTTGGTAGTTTCCACCTTTTAATACCTGCATAGTTTCGGTAGCAAACATTTGTGAGTAGCCACCTGCAATTACAACGCCTTTAGTTACAGCATAACCAACTGAAAAGTCAATTTCAGTTCCTAAGCCACTGCTGTAATCTTTCCATTCATTTATTCCTCTGCCTGCTTCAATAGCTGTTGATACAGTAGCCGCCGACATGAAATAATGAGGGATCAATTTAAAAGTTACTTTTTTGACCATGTATACTAAAGGTATATAGATGTCGATTAAACCTACACTTCCACCATGGTTCCCGACATAGAAATAATCCATCCAACCATTGAACTTGTGATTGGTTCCATAAAAAGGAGTAAACGATTTGTCTTTTTCTCCACTTATGCCCTTGTCTTTTGTGGCAGTACCGGAAAGGTACTCACCACCCAGGCCAAATGAAAATCCCTTAACAAGATGTAATGAAACATCACCGCCAAAATACATGGCAGCTAGATCATTGTTTGCTTTGTTTTTACCCCCTTGGTAGTACACAGCAACGTTGAATTTTATTTTTTGGGCTTTTAATGAATATCTTGCACCAATGGTTTGGCTATAAGCTATTTTTTCATCGTACTTTGCTGTATCAGCATCTGCATCGTATGCCAATCCGTTGTTTAAAAACAGAACGCTTAAACCTGATTTACCAAAATCTCCATGATAATGCAGCCATTGGATGGTCTTGTAATTCTTGTTTTCATAAGCTACCTTATATAATGATTCCTGCATTGCGTTAATGGCGAAACCTAAGTCCAGTTTATGATTATCTCCAAAAAAGAATTTAAAAACGGCCGCATCGTGGCTTCGTGCCTGTTGAGCCCAACCCACACTACCAAATATCCGATGGTCATCATAAACAATCTCCATCCGGCCAGCTTTTAAAGACAGAAACTTGGTTAACTTTACCTGTGCCCAGGCCTGATGTACCGAAAGGCCATAAACATCGCCTTTATTGAGTTGGTTTACATCTCCCCAAACCCTTACATCCTGTAAGCTTAAAAATGCTGTGAATGTATTATTGGCGAAATATCCGTTTAACCGGGTGCGCTGTGAGACAAAATTAGCAGGTGTGGCATCATCCGGAAATAAAGTTTTATACCCGTGCCTTAATTCATAACGCGGCCTTATTTCACCGGTAATCTTAATGGTTTGGCTAAGTAATTCACTATTGAAGAAGAGTAACAATAATATTGTTACCAAAGGATATGATAACTTTTTCATTTGTTTGGTTTTGGTTTGTTATTAATGGTTTAATTAAGAATTTAAGTATTCTTTTTCTTAATTACTTGACAAAGTTATTCTAGTTAATAAATTAACAGTTCTCATATTTTATGAGATAAATCATATAATTAAAATTTAGAAGCGTTCTGAATAGATCTGTTCAGATTCAGATTTTCTGGTAAGACACTAGGTATACATATGTCTTTTCAGAGTATGACCAGCAATTTTTTCCTTTTTTTATAGATATTCATTTAAGGTTGCTGAACGCAGAAAGTTAACAAACTCCTCAGACAATTTTGTAATCACTTCATTTCTTATACATTTGTCAACCGGGCAAATCGGCAAATCATGAGGGCATTCTCCCAATTCCACTTCCCCTTCAATCGCTGTATAAATATCGTACAACAGAATATCTTCAGGCTTTTTTTTTAATTGAAATCCTCCAGTCGGGCCCCTGAAAGAACTTAACAAACCTATCTTCACCAATCGCTGCATAACTTTTCCGATGTGATGTTTGGAGTATTTTATCTTTTCGGACAGCTCAATGGCATTTACGGGTTTTTTTGACTTGGCCAGTACGATCAATCCGTGAATACCAATAGTAGCAGCATCAGAAAAATTAATAATTTTTGCCATTTACAGATAATAAATTCGTCGTGAAAATACAATATATTTCAGAATTCACCTTTCAAACCTTAAAGCAGAGAATAGTGAAAATGCAAATAGAGATTCCGCTCCTGTACTATTTAGCTATTGAAGCTACTATAGACACTTTAATTGTAACCTCATTGGGGACAATAAAACTTTTATCGCTTTTCGCATCTTCTTTTGACATGGTGGTATTCCCGAAATCGGTGCGGTCGATGATGATCTCTTGCGAGCGGGCCTGCAACGTGTCGTTCGCCAGACCTACAGCGGCAGTGAACGTGATACATTTTGTCACCCCTAAAAAGGTCAGGTCCCCTGAAATATAAGCCGAATCATTTTGGACGGTAACCTCATCGATCACAAAGGTAGTATAATGATATTTTGCTGTGTAGAGGAAATCCTTCGATTTCAACGTGTTCAACAGTGTAATCCGCATCAGTTCATAATCAATATCGGTATCCGTGATGCTTTCCATGCAGATGGTAAATTCACCGCCTGTTAATTTTCCTTTAGCGATTTCCAGTCTGCCACTGTCCAGTTTGAAATACCCCCGGTGCAGGTCACACGACCATGCTACTTTACTCCTGGCCGTATCCACAGAAAAAAAAACAGGTTCCTGAGCATTTAATCCAACAAAGCTCAACAGGAAGAGTAAGGCTAATAATATATTACTAGAAAATCTCATGTTTTAATCATCATTACTACCCACACTACATACACCGGTAATTTTATCATCAATAATAAGCTCCTGAATTTCAGGAGGAATATTGATTGCTCCCTTAAAGTTAGTATTCATAAATTCGGCAGCAAAAAAGTTACATCCTTTAATATCTGCGTATGAAAAGTCGGTTTCCTGCAAGTGAGCACCTCTAAAGTCAACATGCCACAAGCGTGAATTATAAAAGCTTGCTTCTTCAAGTCCGGCCCCTGTAAAATCAGAATAACTCAGGTCAGCCGAATCAAGTTTAGCACCTGCAAACACAGTAATGATAAACTTAACATGAACCATCTTACTTCCGGTAAAGTCAGCATCAGTAAATTCCGATTCTTTCATAAGAGCATTTGTAAAGTCGCTATTTCTGAAATTAGCTCTGTGTCCTCTGACGCCAAACATATTTGCACCTCTAAAATCAGAATTTTCAAGATTTGCATCATTGACAAAAATCCTGAAAAGCGTACCACGGCTAAAAAAGCAATTTGATAAGTCAGAACTATCAAAACTTGACCACCTCATATCAGAAAACTGAAAGTCAGAATTTGATAAATCGGCCTTTTCAACATGAGCAGAACGAAAACTTGACCCTCTGAAGTCCGCGTATTTTACGCTTTCTCCGTTCCAATAAACTTCGTCAAGGTTAGCTAACCTGAAATCATCCTCATTCTGTGGAATGACAGTTATACCTTTTTTGCGTTTTTTTCCATTTTCAAGCAATAATTCTTTATTTATAACGGCCTTGCGAATAGATTTGTCGGTAAAATTTGCCAGTTTATACATGTTAGATGTATCAGGTACAGGTTCAAACAAACCATTTTGCCGACTCTGGTTCATCAAATTAGTACACGATTGAAATGAAGCTATGCCGGACAATAAAATAAAAAAGAGAAAACCAGACGAAATTTTTATAATCATATACTAAACAATATCACTTTTATTAAAATGCCTGTTGCCTATAAATCCAAATACAAATCCCAGGATAACTGGATATACAATTGCAAAAATAATAAAAGCCCATCTACTAACAGTGTCAAGAATATAATAAGATGCCGCTCCCATAACTGTCAATTTTGGGTCGAATAAAACCAATACTGCGGTACGAAAGACCTGTAATGGATTAAGCATACCAAGACCTATTATTAATTCAGGGTTAACTCTGAATTTCAGCATTACCCCCATTAAAATTAAATCAAGAAAAGCAACTAATAATAACCATAATACAAATGCTGAACTTACTGCTAAATCCTGTGAGTGAGCATATGAAGAAATAAACATGCTTATACCAAGGAAGCAGAATATCATGGCTGCCAGCAAACCGCTGTACAAAGCGAATAAATCCCAGGGCACATCAATGTTAGTGATGGTTCCCCAAAGAGTAGCTCCCAGCAGGGCAAGAAATACGGGAACAAAAACTACAATAAATTTGCTGGTAAATTTTCCCCAGAAGTATCCTGTAAACGAAACAGGCAGTGATAAAATGTATTCCATTACATTCGATTCGCGATCGCCCACAACGGAGCGCACTGTTGATATCAGAACGTATATAGGTAATATGACCATACACACCTGCATAAAAGTAACCATAAGCCGGCTCAGGCCTACAAAACCAATAATCTGTGATTCGGTAATCCCCATAGCAAACATCACAGCTACAAAACCACCGAACACCAAGCTATATGCCCAAAACCATTTTGATCTCAGGTTTTGCCTGATATCAAGAGCTAATATTTCTTTAAAACCACTATTCATTTATTGGATGTTTAAAATTGAATTCTACTTTTTACTAATGATGCATGTCCATTTTCTTTTGCTTAATAAACTCTTCACGCATTGTGATGCCATTGTGAATGCGCTCCACAACCGTTTTGAAATCATAAGTACTATCAGCTTTATTTTTAAGCGCTCCGTAACCATAACCCATAGGAGTATGGTCGCCATAACGATACCATGCTTTTTCCACTTCTATCCATTCGCCTGTTTCACAATCCCCTACCCATGCTTTTGCCTCATCACCGCCATATTTGATCCAGGCGTCGGTTTCCATATATTCAATAAGGCATCCAAGGTCGTCATACCACAGAACTTCTTCGTACTTATTTATGGTTTGAACAGAATACTTCTGATCAGCCATTCCCATAAGACAGTTGACACATACATCCCGATCCCAGTTAATTTCACGTGGGCTTTGGTCAACTGTGTGGCTACATGCGAATACCACAAGCAACAATACGATTCCTGTTAATTTTTTCATTGTCTATTGTTTTTAGTTTTTTGTTTCCGTTATAACAGTTTTATCTACAGCAACAATCCCCAGATCCATTTCAACTACTCTGTTTACAAGAGTTTTAATTTCGTTCATTCTATGGCTACTTAATATCATCAAACTATCTTTTCTAAAGTTCTGAAGATGATCAAAAAGTATCTCTCTGGCCTGTGGGTCTAAATTTGCTGATGGCTCATCCAAAAGAAGAATTTTTGGTTGTCTTCCGAGAGCTAAAGCAATAAGTAACTTTTGTTTCATCCCTCCTGATAATTTAAAAAATGGCTTATTAATATTTTCTTCTATAATTAATCCCAGTGAATGGGTTAAACTGATAAATTCTTCTTTCGGGGTGTTTGTTAAATTGACAAAGAAGTTTAATAATTCATCAACGGTCATTTTAAGAGGCGGGGGTGTTTGCGGTACAAATCCAACATTTTGCAGAATATTTCGTCTTTCTTTTCGAGGATTCATACCCATTATTTCAAGGTGTCCTTCGTAATTGTATTGTCCAAGAATACATCTTATTAAAGTAGTCTTACCAGCACCATTTTGTCCAATTAGGGCAATTTTTTCTCCCGCATTAAAATCAATAGTAAGGTTTTTTATAACCTCTTGTTTTTTAAACGCTTTTGACAGACTGTTTATTTTTATCATTTATTTTTAATAATTAAATGGTTAAATGATTAAATGCGTAAATGATTAAATGGTTAGATTTACAGTTATTACTTCTTATTTCCATAGGTTGAATTTTTAGCTTTTGACATGATTTTAGTTATTTCATTAGCTTCTTTTGTTAATCTTTTCAGTTCTTCTTTTTCTTTCGACAGTTCTGCATCATGAATGATCTCTAACCAGTATTCCGTTTCATCCGCTTCTTCAACCACAATGCATATTTTACTATAAAATTCAGCTTTCGATCTTGCCCTGCATGCTGCACGATAATTGGCACCGGTTGAACTCGACGATTTTATTATTTGGTAAGTTATAACAGATGTTGCTTCGCACTTTCTTAATGAGTTGCAAAACCTGATAATATCTACTGCCAGTTTTTTCGTCCTTTTTTTAAGTTCTTCAATAAAAAAATCTTTCTCGTTCATAATTAATCCGGTGTTGTATTAAGAAATATTTTATCATTGCATCATTCAACCATTTTATCATTGCTCTTTTTACAACACCGCTCCCCATCCTTTAATGGTATAGGTAAGTGCATTACCCCCGCAGGTATCAATACACAAACCGCAGCGGGTACAATCGGAGCCGGTATAATGAACTTTCTGAGTTGCTTTTCCGCGTTGTACAAACCAAAGTTCGTGCGGCACCAGACATACATCCTGGCAATCGCGGCAATATCCGCATTTGTCCAGGTCAAATTTGATGGTCAGCGGCGATAATTTCCCTACGAGACTCCAGGTTGTTCCGATAGGACAAACATAACGGCACCAGAACCTTTTGCTGTAAACAATCTCGAACAACAGAACGCCTACAACCCAAAGCAGTAAAAGTCCGGGGCCATAAATCATGGCACGTGACGTAATACCCACAACATTCAGGTCTTCGAAAACCAGCTGTTGTGTAACAACGGCTAAAATGAGAAAGCCGATCCAGAAAACGAATCTTAGGCCGATGTGAAACGAATGTTCCTTGATCATCTTCTTTTTAACAAAATAATTATGCAGCTTTTCCATGTTCTCCGCCAGAAAATGATACGGGCACATCCACGAACAGTAGGTTCTTCCGCCAAGGAAAAACCAAAACAGCAATATTGTGAATAACCCTATCCAGAAATTCATTGTCAGGTGAACAATGTAGCCGGTTGTAGAAGAAACTGCCAGCACTTGTAAAGCGTTGAACGGATCCATCAGATAAAAACCAATTAATCGCGAACCGCTTAAAGAACCTTCCAGAATGGACAGGTCGAAAGCAAAAGATACTACAAACAGCAGGTTCATGAAAATCAGGGCAGTCCAGCGAATATTGCGCCATTTATGCCGTGTTTTGTGTGAGTTACACCACTCTTTATATTCTATACCCAGTTTCGTGTGCGGCATTTCCTCCACCGGTTTGGGTTTCAACGGAGGTTTGTTTTTACCGCTTTTTAATATGTCAAATGCCATGGCTTTTACGATTTTATGGGTTCAACAACAATACTTGGTTTTTCAGTCGGACACACCATCACACAAACTCCGCAACCGGTACATCCTTCCAAAACCCGGGGACGCATTTTACCATCTCTTCTACGGGGTTCAAATACTATGGCTTTTTCACCAATCGGACATTCGGTAACACATAAATTACAAATCTCCCTATCGAATTCTTTATCCTTTAGCGGAGTAGCCCATGCAACTTTGCTGTCGGGAGCCCGGTAAATACCTTCAAAATCTTTCCCGCGGGAGATTCCTTTAAACCCTTTACCTTGATGTGCCAGACAGGTATCTTTGATAACATGAGCTTTTCCCATTCGCACTGTTTCTTTCATTGCCACTTTCTGAACTTCAAAAGGGTTGATATCAGAATTACGCAGGTCAACAACTCCTTCAGTAGCTTTTTCAACTGCCGCCAGGCCAGCTTCTTTAAAGGGTATAAAATTGAGCACAGCTGTTGGGCAGGTTTCAACGCATTGCATTGCATCACAGGAGAAGTCACAGGCTTGCTCTCTGACATCAATGTAAGGGGTTCCGTAAGAAAGTCCTTCGTGTGCACCGGCTAGCTTAATTGCCTGTACGGGACAAATCTGTACACAAAGCCCGCATTTGATACAGCCATACATGAATTCCACTTCATTAATGGCACCGGGCGGACGAAGAAAATCCTGACGCAATTGCTTATCACTGCGGGCTACATCAAGATAGTGTGCTCCAGTACCCACAACAGCTAAAGCCCCGACAGCAATTCCACCTGATATTAGGAACTCCCTTCTGCCAATTTGTTTTTTTGCCATGATAATATTATTTAAAATCTTCGGTTTTTTACTGAGTAAAGATAAATAATTCCGACAGATAAGTAGTTGCTTTAAAACTTAAATCTTACTCCTATATTAAAACTAAAACCGGGTTCATAGTATAAACTTCCGGTATTAGGGCCCATGTTCTTGTATGCTCTACTCAGATGCTCCACATAATTTGTATTAAACAGGTTGGTGATCGAGCCGTTAATTTCCATAAAATCAAGCGGAGCATAACTGGCCGCCATATCTACAACAATGAACGATGGGGTGGTTGTTTCAGCAAAACTTTCCGACACTCTTTTCTGTTCGGCTGCATAGCGGGCTCTGACCTCTGTATCTACCTTACCTGATTTGTAACCGAAAGCAGCATTTATGGTAAAAGGTGGTATTTCGGGTAAAGGCTCATCCCACGAAATATTTTGAGCGTACGTATATCCACCGTCCAATGTGGCCCTGAAATACCTGGCAAAATAAAATCCTATGCCTGCTTCCAGCCCCATCATAGTAGCCTGATCAATGTTGGCAAACCGTTTGGCATGAGGAGGAGGCTTGCAGGGCATAAACTTTTTCTGTAAAGTTGTATCTACAAACGCGGTAATATAATTGTTCAGGTAAGAGTAAAATACGTCGGCGTAAACATGCACCACTTCCCATTTTTTGCTGACGATAATATCTGTCTGATAATTTACCTCAGGTTTCAGGTGAGGATCACCTACATATTCATATGCATCAAGCCCTACGGAAAGATGGTTAATGAATTTTTCAGTCAGATCTGCCGAACGTACACCACGACCTAAAGCCCATTGCACATAAAACCCTGGATCGAACTGCCAGGTTAAAGATGTATTAACGGATAAATTGTAATCATTGTCAGGCTGGATATTTCCGTTATAAAGTTCCGAGAAATCAGCTGCCGGATCATCAATAGCATAGCTGACAAAATCGAAACGGCCACCGATCACCCACAAAAGGCGGGAACTCAGCTGGTATTTATTTTCAAAGAAGACACCCAGATCAGACATTTTGGAGTCCTGCCAGACTTTATCAGCAAACTGTTTGGGCTTTGGGAGTGTATCTCCTGTACAACCGTTGATTTTAACCAAACGGTTTCTTTGTCCTTCTTTGTTGGTATAGTTATAATCGAGGCCGGTAAACTGAACGAATTTTTCACCTGGTTTTAATCCAAATTCAAGTCGGCCTCCGAACGATTTAGAAGTAACTGGAGTTACCGCTTCGGTTAAAGTCCAACTGGGACGGTTCCGTGTTGACATTTCATGGTCAGCATAAGAACCAAATACTTTTGCTTTAAGCTGGAAGATAACGTTGGAAATATCCTGCGCCATATAATCCAGGTATGCCAGCGTGCTGTTATCTTTGTCGGCATCCATAGGAAGGCCTGCGTGATCCACATCTTTGGCAAACCCCTGCCGCCAGGTTAGCTGTATGCGATTTTGTTTGCTCTTTCCGTGGTTATTCCCCAGTTTTACCGAATATCCCGTTCGCGTGTAAGAGGAAGGAATAACCGTTCCGTCACCACTTTTGTAATCGCCGAAATTTTTATAATCGCCATGCAACGAAGCGTCAAATCCTCTGCTCAGCAGTTGAATTTTTGCCTGTCCGTAATAGTTGCCGCCATTGGTCATATATCCACCGGCTATATCTCCTTTAACTTTAAATGCATCTACTTTTTCCACACTCTTAGTCACAACATTGACCAGTCCTCCCAATGAAGGCCCAAATCGCACCTGGTATGGCCCTTTGATTAGTTCCACTTTTTCAATTTCTTCGGGCGATATTTGTGATACGGCCGGATCCATCCGGTTCGGACATGCATTAGAAGTTTTTGTACCACCATCAATCTGTACATTTAATTGTTCATATTTAAAGCCTCGCAGTACTGGTTCCATGGCATAGTTTCCTCGTTTAATTACACCAAAACCCGGTTGTGTTTTAAACATTTCTCCCACATCATGCACATTCTGCAATTTAACCGACTCGGCTGAAATGTTTGTTTTTAAAAGTTTATCCGTCCTTTTTTCTGTTACTAATATTTCTTCAAGATATATTGTATCGTTCTGGGCCCGGAGTTTATTGCCAGCAAATAATACAAGCAAAACGGCTCCATATTTAAATATCGTTTTTAAAATCATAGTTAATAATATCAGTATTCTGTTTATGAAGATTTTTTTCTAAATCATTTTTTTCTGTAGGCCAATGCGCAGGCAGCGAAGCCCTGGCACATCCTTTTTTCTTGATAATTTATTGCTTATGGAATTCAATAGATAGAAAAAACGATGTTGCATCACAGGTGTATGTCCCGTTGCCTAACGCATTGGCAATACATTTATATCCGCGTACAATGCTGTATAACAACAAAATGGCCAATTGAACCAATAATTCTAAACCAAACCACAATGAGGTTATGAGCATCTGTTGTGGTTTATAAACCACAAAACACGGTGATAAGATTACGAAAGGATTTCGGGAGGGGGTGACGGAATTTTTATATAGACCGTTGATAAAAAACAAAGTATATTATTCGAGTATTTACAAACCAGGTGCCGGGGTTGCGGAAACTCCAGACCTGAAGGTGTAACATAAACCAGTTGGCTCAGATTATGGTTCGTTTCAGGAGGGGGTGATTCTTTTTTGGTTTTAGTCTCTTTATCACCCGCCCTGCTGATAATAGCACTCAGGTATGCAATGTCCCCGATCAGTGTCTTATGATTTTCAACCGTTACATCAGCATTGCTCACAACTGTTTGCGGCTTTACCAGTAAATAGCGTAAATACGGATAGTTGGGGGCTAACAGAAACCCTATGAACACTAATAGTAAAATACTATTTATTAAAATCCGCTTCATCACCTACAAATATAAACATTTTTTAAACCCCCGGATACAACCGGATTTTTCCTTTGCTTTTAACTCCTCCAGGCTAAAACAACGGTTTATCGGCATGCTGTTCTTCCCATTTATACATAGGTTCTTTATCACGAAGGACAAATTTTGGCTCTGAAAAAGGAGCCAGCCGTTCAAGGAAATCGAGGATCAGTAAAAGGGGTGATCCATAAAAGAATTTCACATTCCGGTTAAAGGTCCATAAATGTTCCACATAGGAATACAAAGAATAAGGTGTATCGCCAATATTGTCACCGTTTTTATCAAACCCCTGGTAATCATCAAAATAATTGTGTTGCCATTTGTTTAGATTAGCTGTTTTCCCTTCAGGGAATACCTGTACCAGATTGTTGTGGAAATAATTCTCTTTAAAAAGATTCCCCTGTTGGTTTGTGTGAAAGAATATGCCATAGCCACAAAAAGCTATTTCATTATGGGCAATGGTATTCACTTTTTCAGGAACAAAAGGTGAAACGTCAATATGTATGCCTTCGCTGGAGTAAATAAACCGATTGTATAGAATCTGGTTCGATGATGTTTCTTTCATGCCCAGGCACATCCCGCTTTCACCGGTCGATTTCATGATCAGATTATGTGTCATTACCGTTTCTTCACTGTACATAAGGAACACTCCCACCGAGTTTTCATAAAATTCATTGTACTGAATGCGGTTATTATGTGCATACATAAAATGGATGCTGTACCTGTTGCCGATACCCATATTTCCTTCAAATGTATTTTCCGATGAATACCAAACAACCATATCGCGTACATGGTGCCAGTAATTGTGTTTGATCAGGTTGTTGGTGGAATACCACAGACGGATGGCATCACCTTTTAACGCTTTTGAACGACGACTCAGCGAAGATATTTCGCAATGCAGTATTTTATTGTAATTCGACTGGAAGATATCTACTCCAAACAAACACTCTTCAATACGGCAATTTTCAACAACATTATAATCTCCAAGGATTTTAACGCCGCAGTCAATTTTATCATGGGAACCACCGGAGTCAGTTATCTTAAAATTTCTGATAGTGACGCTGTCAGTTTCAATATGGATAACCGATTCTATGCCCCTTCCTGAAAGCGTAGCCTTACTTTGACCATCTATAATAAGGCCGCGTGTTCTGATATAGACAGGACCGATATAAAATCCCGGATCCAACAGAATCGTATCTCCGGGATTTGCCATATTAACCAATGTTTGCAACGATTTTGGTTTTGTCGTATCAGCATAACCCTCAATCGGCTCATACGTTCCATACGACCTCTCCTGGCTGAACAAATTATTGCAGAACAAGCCTGTTAAAATGATCCATATTAGCCAGGATGTTTGTTTCATTGGTTATCTTCTATTTATTACGCCGTTTTTTAAGCCTGACTTTTCCTCAGCTCTTTATTCTTGAACAACATGGCTAAAATCATAAATACAAAAACGCCAAAAGCAAATAAAAAGCCATAATCAGGATAGGATACGGTAGTAAACTGGGCTACTTTTCCTTCGCCAAATACAGTGGGCATAAATGGTTTGATACCTGCAAAAGCACCACCTCCGTGTAAGCCAAGGTGATGTCCGTACCAGTATAAATAGTAAATGTACACGAATAAAAAGTAAAAAGGAACCAGTGCCGGAATAATCGCTGCCCAAAGCATTTTCTTCTTTGTATTGAACATAAAAAGAAGGGCCAGTAAAGCGAACAGAATAAAGAAATAAAGCGCATTCCTCATAATGTTATCCAGAAGTTTAAGCGCCCCGGGAATTTCATTATCAGGAATACTTTCGCCTGCATAAACAGGGTAAGGTACATGCTCTCCTATTTCATTGATGTCATTAACTCCCTGAACAATAGGGTACATTCCAATAAAGTGGTTGATCTTGTTCATTTCGAGCAGGCAATCAGCACCCGCATCCATGGCCAACTCCTCTCTTTCCCTAACGCCTTCACAACCATTGTACACTCCATCATATTTAAAGTTAATCCGGATACCTTCAGGATACATGGCTTTTGGATATTGGATACTTTGCAGTGCAACACTCCATATAGGATACTTTGGTGCAAAGTAAGTTACACCTATAAGTATGATAGCAACGAAAGTAAAAATCTGATACAGTTTAAGTTTCATGATACAAGAGTTTTACTTCGCAGTAACGCCTGCTTCGTTCAGCATATAAGAAATGGCATCAAACATATCCTGATCCGAACAATCGGTACAGGTTCCTTTTTCCGGCATCACGCCATATTCTCCCTGGAAACCTGCAATGGCATGTTTGTGCAGTGTTTCCATTCCTTTGGCAGCAATCTCTTCCCATCGAGGTTTATCAGTTAGAGCAGCTGCTCCGGCAACACCTTTCCAATGGCATGCAATACAAGCTTTATCGTAAACAACTTTCCCGTTATCCAGGTTAGCAGTCATCTCTTTTTTCACTTCTTTTTGTGTTTCTTTGGCTTTATCACCTGATCCTGAATTACCACCACAACTTGTTGCCAGGAAGGCAAATAAACCAATTGTCAATACCAATGTCATTACTTTTTTCATGTTTCACTAATTTAATTATGGATTTTTGATTTATTCTTTTGACAAATGTACAAAACAAAAGGAATGAAATAGCTATTTCATTCCTTTTGTTCTTCTATAAATATTCGTCTCTTACTGCTCCTTCATGATCTGCTCTGTCTTCAGTTTCAGGTACGTGATGATCTTATCCACATCCTCATCCGAAACATTCTGATCGGGCATAGCCAGTTTATATTGCTGACGCATGGCTTCAATATCCGCATCTTTCATATGGCTTTCCGGATCAACGATCCATTCTTTCAGCCACTGATCATTACGGCGTTTGTCAACCATCAGCAGGTCAGGGCCATTGAAATCCTCACCAAACTTATGGCAGGCGTTACAGCCATAGTTCAGGAATTCCATTTCGCCTTCCAGCAGGTTTTTCATCTCAATGGATGAAGGTTTAAATGCCTGCATCTGCATATCAGCCTGAACACGTTTTGAATAAGCCAACAAACTCTTACTGTTAGCTGCTTCATCGTAATTAACAATCAGATATCCCTGAAGCTGTCTGTCTTCCGGACTGTGGTAATTGTCAAGTAACAGAGGGAACATGCCGGATTTTTCAGCAACAAAATCCAGGGTTGCCGTTTCGCCGGGACGCCAGCGGTACATCTGATCATATGAGGCAACCTCATATACATAATGGTCGGTTTTTGCCTGGCCGTGGTTGGTCAGGTGTATCAATACTTCAGAGCCCTGCTTAACGGTAATATCACCGGGAGCAACCACCCCATCGTTGATAGTTCCGAAAACTTCCACTTTGTTACCTCTTGTTTTTACGGTTTCCGCTCCCAATGCCGTATAATACGGTGATTTTTCATCCGTGTAAATATTTGTTCCGATGTCATATTTCTCAACAGTCTCGTATTCATTAACATCAATTATGATCGTGTAGTGCGGCTCACCCATTGGTATTGGAAGGTCATAAAGAATCTTCATTTTTTCTCCGTCAATATCAATTAACTGGTGGTTCTGCGGATGCAATGGGCCAACCGGATTGAACCTGTCGATCGATAATTTATTCAATGAAATAAGATATTTACCACGTGCATCCACTGCATCACCGTGAGCAGAGACAAGGTGGCCTACATTGTAGTGTGATGAAACATAATCCAGCACCTTCAAATTGATGTAATCCCACTTGGTAATCCGCGAGTCAACATAAATTGATGTATAGATAACCCCATATTCATCATCAAACTGGTTGTGTAATGGCCCCAGGCCAACTTCTACACTTCCATGAAGGGCAGTTTCCAGCGAGATGATCGGGATACCATAAGTATCGGTTCCTTCGAAATTTTTTTCATCAATAGCCTTCATGATTTTATCAAAAGAATATACCCATGCATGCGAGTCGAGTTTACCGGCAACAACAATGTATTTACCATCAGGGCTTACATCGACACCGTGTGGTGATTTCGGTTCGGGGATCAGGAATAAAATGTTGTTGGCAACAGCCGTTTTAATCGGAATAACCTTATGGCCGTTAACCATTTTATATTTCCCTTGCTTCACAAGTTGTTCCGCTTTTTTCCAGTTCACCACATGCAGGTAGTCAACGTCCCGTGAAGAACATCCTGCTTCAAACGGCGGACGTCCGCTTTCAATCCCACCGAAATACATTTCGGTACAAAACGAGTTGGTGAATGACCAACCGTCGCTGGCATTTTTTCCGGCATCCGTCAAATCCTGTGTATAAGGCGGAAACTCCATGGTAAAGGAATTCTTTTCGTCAATTTTCCCCGTTTCATTGTTAAATTTCCAATAAGTCAGGCCACCTCTCCAGTGTTTCTGGAAGTTGGCTTCGGTAAGCGGGTAATATTTATGGTCGAAAGGAGCCGGATATTGAGAAGCTTCCAAAATATACTCTGAATTAGGTGTAAAGAAACAGCCACCATGGTCACTTCTGAAAATCGGGTTTACCACAATTTGTTTCAGTTCCCAGTCTTTCAGAGAAATTACATAAACCCTCGGATTGGCTTTGTCATTGATAACCGCCCATTTTCCATTGTATTTACCGTTAGTTTCAGAAAACCCGGGGTGATGCGTATCGCCCCACACCAATTCCTGACCGTCAATATAACCAGTTTCCATCATTTTCATTGACTCTTCGCTGAAGCCGTAACCATTTTCAGGCTGACGTGCAGCAGTTGGAACATATTTAACCAACCTCATCGAAGGGATAGTGTACATAATCATATTACCGGCCTGTCCTCCCGAATTAAGAGCAATATACTCCTCCTTCAGATTATCGGGAGTATAGGTTTTGGCAGCAGCCAGTACATCATCGGCATTAAGGTTTCTTCTTTTAACCACCTCGCCAAACGATTCATCCCCCCGCGGAGCACCTATATCGCCACTCCCTTTGGTTTTTCCTTTATCGCCACAACCTGTTGTAAATATCATTGCCAGACTCAGCAAAAAAGCAAATAACAGGCGGCTTGAAATTATTATATTTAATTTTTTCATTTCCATATTTATTAATGTTACTAATTATTTAAAACAACTGACTAACTATTTCTCTTCACTTAATTTTTCTTCAAGTAACTTTTTAGCTCTTAGCCCAACGTCAGCAGTTTTAACCTGATATTGCCAGTATTGCTCTGCCCAGAGGAAAGCGTCTTTCCATTTTCCTTCGGCGGCATATTTTTCATAGTTTGCTTTTGCCGGTTTCGCTTTTTCCAGTTGGTCAAAAGCATCATCAACCAAAGCAGCAACATAAGGATAATCCTGGAAGTTGTTTTCTTTCAAGAAGGTAACCACTCCGTTGATAATATCTTGTGTTGCATTAAGTACTTCAATTTTATCTTCGTAATTTTTCTTATACTCTGCTAACTGTTCTTCGGTGAGTTGTATTTCAACTTCACCTTTGGTTCCTTTATATCCTTTTGGTTTTATCAGCAGGATACCTTCCATCTCGAGGTGGAGTGCCGAACAGAATTCAGTACAGTAATACGGGAATACTCCCGGACGGTCGGCCACAAAGGTGAGCGAAGCCGTTTTTCCGGGTTCGAAGCTCCCGTGTTTGCCATAAGTATCAATGGTAAACCCGTGCGTTTCGTCCTCGGCACGCTCAAGGTTAGTGAGGTGGAAAGTAACCACATCGCCTTCGTTCACCTCAACAATTTCGGGAGTGATGTGCGAACGGATCATGGTACCAAATATATGTACTCTGTTTCCTTCGCGTTCGATTTTCTCTTGTCCTGCTACACATTTAAAGGCTGAAATTTCACCTGTACGTGTATTTGTCCCCAGCGGATAGCGTATAACCGGCTTGATTATAGTACGTAACACGGCTACAGAACCATAAATATTGGCCTGTGGTATGCTCATGGTATAAATATCCGTCATATCATCCGAAGAAATATCTATCAGGTGCTGGAAACTCGGCCGTACAGGGCCAATGTCCGGTTGGTTATCATACAGACCTTCTTTATCCACAACCGTCAAATAATTCGAATGCGGTTCGGCAGATGCTCCCTGAGGTGTCATTAACTGCCCCGGTTTAAATGTCAGCGTAACTTCGCCCTCTTTTTGCAGGTTTTCATAATTCCACCTTACAACTTTTTTATCATCGAAAGCTGAAGCATAAGCAACGCCCGGTCTGTAGTCAAATGCCAAATCAATTACCTTATTACCCAGCTTAACAGAACCATGTTTAACTGTATTAATATCCATGACAGGAATATCGCCATTTGCCTGAAATTCGGTAATATAAGTGCTGTTTGCGAAGGCGTCTTTTACTTTAGCAAAATCAAAAACAAATGCTTCATCGCTTGCGGTAATAAAATAATTTCCTGTAGGATCAACTTTCACACTGTTTGCCGCTGCAGGAAGCTGAATCATTGCTATGGCGTTTGCTTTTAATGCTTCAGTTAATTCAATAACGGCAAAATCATTCACGCTTTTTGTGTTGAGTCCACTCAGTTTGTCAAAGTCAACCACATAGACGTAATTATTACCCTCAATGGATGCCAGGCCAACAACCAGTCCATATGAATTCAATCTTCCGGCATCGAAGAACCCCATGGTGTAAGGAGGTAATTCAAGGGTAAACGATTCTTCTTTGATCATACGGCCGATGTGATGGCCCGATCCTGCCTCTGCTTCATTGTCAGTAAACTTCCAGAAAGTGATACCCGATTTTGAATTGGCATCAAACTCTTCAGCTACTTTTCCGCCCTGGCCGTTCCAGGGAGCAGGAAATTCGCTTGTCTGAATAACGAATTCCGTGTTTTCGGTAACTGCAACACCAGGGAATACGCTGACAAATAACGGGTGCATCAACACCTGCTTGGTTTCAAAGTCATCAAGACCCAATAACGCGATACGTGAATTTGCACCGTCGGAGTAAAACAGGTATTTCCCGTTATATTTACCGTTGGTTTCGGCTAAGGCCGGATACCGCATATCGCCGTATTTATACAAACGGTTATCAAGCGATCCCTTTTTAAGCATCAGGGTACTTTCATCATCAAATCCATAGCCCTGCCATGGTTCGGGAGAAAAGACACCTACGTATTTGTAAATACGCATGGAAGGAATACCGTAAACAACCATGGTCCCCGAGTTACCGGTTCCCACGAAGCCAAAGTATTCATCACGTCCGCCACGTGGCATAAACGTCTTTGTGGCAGCCAGAACATCATCATCTGTCAGACCACGTTCTTTCTTCACGTCGTTCAGTGTTTGCTGTGCATGCATATTCTGCGGGATAATCCCCAGCATCAATATTACCATGCCGAACACCAGAAACTTTTTTGTAAATAACATCATAAAATTAAGGTTTGGTTTAGAATATAATTATTGGTTTTTTTGCCCAATTAAACTCAATCGCAATCAACAAATATAATAAGATAAATTTATTTCCGTACTTTTTCTGCACGATATTTATTATTCTCATGAAAATTTCAGGGTAAGAATAAAAAAAATGGACTGTGAAAAATCTTTTAATGCGGATGTTTGTTTGAGGAGAATAATTAAAGATAAGTCTCTGTTCATGCTTTTTTTATATTTGTCCGGCTTATAGAAGCTGCTTAAAAATGAAAAAATACGATGTTGTTATTATTGGTGGTGGTCCGGCGGGTTTACGGTGTGCCGAAATACTTGGAAAGTCTTCTTTATCAGTTCTCTTATTAGAAAAAACAGATACGTTTGGCGACAAAGTTTGTGCCGGAGGTATTACCCGTAAAGACCTTGCGGTAATTAACATACCCGACAACATTATCGAACATAAGATTACCAATACGGCTGTAATCTCTGTAAAACGACGCAGTGTTACAAGGGCCGATGAAGCATTTGTTTTTACTTTAAACCGGAAAGACCTGGGTAAATGGCAAAAGGAGCAGATAAATACGGAGAAGGTAGAAATCAGAACGCTTGCCAAAGCAACAGAAGTACATGCCGAATACATTGTTGTAAACGGTGAGGAAAAAATTGGGTATCACTACCTGGTTGGTGCCGATGGTTATAATTCCATCGTGAGGAAATATTTAAAAATTCCGCAGGAGAAACACCTTATCGGGATTCAGTACATGGTTCCGGGTCAGGTAACCAACCCGCGGCTCGAAATTTATTTGAACTCAAAGTATTTCAAATCGTGGTATGCCTGGGTTTTTCCCCATAAAGACAGCATTGCTGTGGGATGTGCCTGCGATCCTAAAATGATGTCTGCCAGAAAATTGAAAGAAAATTTCCATGCCTGGCTGAAAGAAAAAGGTTTTAATATTGAAAATGCCACTTATCAGTCGGCACCCATCAGTTATGATTACCGCGGATTGAAGTTTGATAATATTTATCTGGTAGGCGAAGCCGGCGGTTTTGCCTCGGGATTTACGGGCGAAG
>Ga0209834_10000295_pt1 | contig 30900 bp, 32 predicted proteins | sample Mar14236cmmetaG_FD_184134 | JGI IMG/M metagenome (GOLD analysis project Ga0209834, IMG submission 184134) | Marine hydrothermal vent microbial communities from Guaymas Basin, Gulf of California to study Microbial Dark Matter (Phase II) - Marker... ... | reverse complement strand
AGCCATTTATTTTACCACAAAGAAACTCAAAGGAAAACACAAAGTATCACTAAGACTTTTGAAACAGCCTCTTTTTAGCAGTACAAAGGTTGCGACCTTGTAATATCTTTTCATCTTTTATGTCGTTGGCGGCTGCTAATGTCGAACAGGAATACAGGAAAACAAAATATGTTAGACTACCCCCCCGGATAAATAGACGAAAAGCGTTCCGTCATCGATACTATTGAGTTGTCGGAAATTTAATCTGCTTGGTACTTAAAATACGTGAGTTGGTCGATTTTACCGGGAATTTCTTTTAAATACAGCGTTTTATGTCGTAATTTGTGATTGAATTTGCCAACAATGAATATCAAAAACCAACATTTGAACTTTAAAGGCAACCGCATTGTCTTGCACGTTTTGTTCTGGATAGGTTATATTCTTTTCTTCTATCTCCAATACGCGTTTTTTAATGATAGAATGAACAATATATCAACACTCGGAAGCCTCACACTGACAGCCTTTGTTGATATTGCTGCTTCTTATTTTACAGTCTATTTTCTTTTACCGCGTTTTTTATTTAAAAGAAAATATGTGCAGTTTGCCGTTATTCTGTTAATATCGGCAGCGTTTTTTATCTTGCTGCAGCGGGTGCTTCTGTATTATATTTCTTATCCTGTATTTTATCCGGGTTACGGAGAAAAGGCAGGTGGATTCTGGCATATTAACCCGTTTTATTCCTTTATTAATATTTATACGGTCGTCGGGTTGTTTGCCTCTATCAAACTGTTAAAATACTGGTACCGTAACCAACAGGTGAAAGCAGAGCTTGAGAATAAAAATAAAACCAGCGAGTTGGCATTGTTACGCACCCAGCTCAATCCGCATTTTCTGTTCAACACGCTGAACAATATTGATTCGCTTATTTTAACCAAACCACAGAAAGCATCCGATGCTATTATCAAATTATCCGACATCATGCGGTTTATGTTGTATGATACGTCAACGGACAATGTGCCGCTCGAAAAAGAGATCAATTATCTGAAAAGCTACATCTCGCTACAGCAGATACGTCTCAAAGATCCCGGTTTTGTAAAAGTCAACCTGGAAGGAAACTGCCTTGGCAAAACCATTGCTCCTATGCTGTTCATTCCGTTTGTTGAGAATGCCTTCAAACACGGACAGAAAAACGTGGCGGCACCCGGTATCGAAATCCGGTTGGAATGCCTGAAAGATTCGCTTAACTTTGAAGTGATAAACCGTGTGGATGTCTCGGCTGAGATGAACAAGGACAACACTCCGGGAATAGGACTGGCCAATACTAAACGAAGGCTCGAACTGCTCTACCCCGGACGGCACAAATTGAGTATAAAAACAGAAAATGGTTATTATATATCGCGTTTACATATTAAATTTTAACCGATGAAGATCAACTGTATTGCCATAGATGACGAGCCGCTTGCCCTCGACAAAATAAGAGAATACATCAAACGTATCGGGTACCTTAATTTGCTGGATGCTTTTAACAATGCCATTGATGCTATCGATTTTATGAAAAACAACAGGGTGGACCTCATCTTTCTGGATATCCAGATGGAAGAACTGACAGGGATTCAGATGCTCGAATCATTAACTGACAAACCAAAAGTTGTTTTAACCACAGCTTATGATGAATATGCCCTGAAAGGCTATGAACTGGATGTGTGCGACTATTTGCTTAAGCCCATCTCGTTCCAACGGTTCCTGCAGGCCTGTGAAAAAGTATACGACCAGCTATTTCCTTTAAAACAACCCGACATTTCAATACCCGATCCTAATTCGGAAGAAGCGACAAAAGGTTATTTTTTTGTGAAAAACGGAAACATTACGCAAAAAATCAATTTTGATGACATCCTTTTTGTGGAAGGAATGAAAGACTACCTGCGCATATGGACAACCAAGGAAAAAGTGATGACCTTGCTGAGTTTTAAAAAATTGGAAGAGGCACTGCCCCGGGGAGATTTTATGCGTATTCATAAATCATACATCGTAGCCCTTGATAAAATTGACAGCATCGACCGCAGCCATGTGAAGATCGGCAATGAAAGTCTTCCCGTAGGCAACAGCTACCGGAGGGAGTTTCTTGAAAGAATAGGCAAAGACAAGATCAACTAATCGCTAAAACTTTAATTGACGTTTACGGTATATTTTTTGCAACATTTGCGAAAACAAAAAATATGAAGATTCACCGTTTTGCCCTTTTTTATATACTCATTGCGACATCCGTTCTGTTTTCCTGTAATAAAGAAAACAATATCCCTGAAAAAGCTGTAGCTGCCAAGCTTTACGACTATACCGGTCTGGATGGATGCACATGGATTGTGGATCTGGAAGACAATAACGGCATCTGCGAAATTGCCGGCTTTCCGAATAACGGTTTTAACATGGAAGACGGTAAAAAGGTATGGGTAACCTATGATTTCGCTGAAAACCAGATAAGCATTTGCATGGTTGGGCCTCGGGTGGATATTACCGGGATATGGGAAAAATGATCATTTTCTCTACCTTTGCCCCATGCAACTCTTCCACCGGCATTTCGGCAAAGAAGGTAACCCGCCCCTGGTCATCCTGCATGGGCTTTTCGGCATCTCAGATAACTGGGTGATGTTTGGAAAACAGATGGCGGCAGAGGGCTTCGAAGTGTTCATCCCCGACCAGCGCAACCACGGCCGGTCTGAGTGGTCGGACGAATTTAATTATCTGGCCTTCACCAACGACCTCTACGATTTTCTGGATGCGGAAGAGATTGAAAACCCTGTATTGCTAGGCCACTCGATGGGTGGCAAGGTGGCCATGCGCTTTGCCGTCAGCTACCCCGATCTGGTGCAAAAACTCATTGTGGTGGACATTGCCCCAAAACCTTACGAGATAAAGACGCAACATCTCCACATGATCAAGGCTATGCTTGCCATGGATCTTACCAATATAAAAAGTCGCACGGAAGCAGAAGAGCAACTGGCTAAAATCATCACCGACCGGCGGATTCGCCAGTTTATCCTGAAAAACCTCTACCGAAAAGAAAAAAACGGTTTCGGCTGGCGGCTTTATCTGGAGGCTATTGCTGACAATCTCGATAAAATGTTCGATGCCATTCCGGAAGAAAGCAGATATTCAAAACTCGCTTTGTTTGTTAAAGGCGGACTGTCTGATTACATCCTGCCGGAAGATAAAGGTCTGATCCTTCGTCATTTTCCGCAGGCAAAGATTGTCACCATTCCGAACGCTTCACACTGGGTGCATGCTGATGTGCCTGATGATTTTTTTAGCCTGATAAAAGATTTCGTAACTGAAGAAACTCCTTAACTGAATAAATCCTAAAAGAATTACGACAAGAATGTGAAGGATCTACTTGTTACGCTATTTCTTCGTACGTTCGTTTATATACCCTTTTGGAAACCCCGATACTGAATTCGTATAAGATGATGAGCGGAACTACAACAAGTACCTGGCTGAACATATCGGGAGGTGTGATGATGGCTGAAAGAATGAGTAAAATGACGAACATATATTTCCGGTTTTTTTTCAGAAAGTCAGGAGTGAGCACCCCAATTTTTGTGAGAAAATAAACCAGTATGGGCAATTCAAACACAATGCCCACAGCAAATGTTACAGATACAATGGTGCTGATGTATGAACCCAATGATATCTGATTTGCCACATTCTCACTTACCTGATACGTCCCTAAGAAGTTGATCGTGAGAGGTACTATTAAAAAAAAGCTGAACAAAATACCTGTTAAAAACAAGATCGTACTGATAAATACGCCCCCTTTCGAGGATGATTTTTCATTTTCGTGCATGGCCGGGAGTACAAAACGCCAGATTTCCCACAATATGTATGGGAATGCTAAAATAAACCCGGCCACAATGGAGATGTACATATGGGTAAGAAACTGCCCCGACATTTTAATGTTGATGATCATTAACTTCATATCGCTTATACAAAGCGCATCTAATGACAGATGCCTGCCTACCCAGCACAAAGCCCTGTTGGTAATAAAATCTGAGCTGCTGGGTGCCAGAATGATGTAGTCGAAAATGATCTGACGATTAAGAAAAGCAATGACAGCCAAAATTACGATAGCAATTAATGACCTGACAATATGCATTCGTAATTCATCCAGGTGATCCCAGAATGTCATTACCTTTTCTTCCGGTTTTTCTTTTTTTGTATTAACTTCTTCCATTGCGTAATAAAAACCAAAAGTATAAAAAAAAGCCCCTTCCCAGTGAAGAGGCCTATTTAAATAAACCCTGTTAAGGGTTACGATCAGGTAAAAATTATTTGCGTGCCGGGGCCATCGCACATAGCATACAGGTCGCCAACGGTAATGATGCCTTTTACTTCATCATACAAATCTTCCTGCTTCAGGCCAAACATATCAGCCGCCAGTTTACAGCCATAAATTTCGCCGCCCCCTGCTACAATCAGTTCCAGAAACTCCTCCACACCCGGCATATCCAGTTTTTCCATTTGATTTTTCATCATAGCAGATACACCCGCCTCAACAAATGGCAAAGCGCCCAGAAGCGTTGGGAACGGCAAGCCGCCAGGCATCCGCATAGCAGGATTACCTACTGTTGCCGTGTGCAATTTATTCATTTGCTTTTTGGTTATCGCGTCCAAACCAAAAAATGTAAAAAACAACTTTGTTTCAATGCCTTCCATAACGGCTCCATTGCCCATGACCAAAGTAGCATAAACATCCTCAATTGATCCTTTGGCACAGATCAGCAGGACTTTACTTAATTTAACTTTTTCATCTTTTTCCATGACTATTTTATTTGAAGGTTAAATACAAGATTCAGGTTTGGATACTCCCGCAATTTTGGTTGCTTTTTTCAGAGGCGCACCCGGAAATAACTGGTAAAACGTTTTGGCGTCAACCACACCTGATTTATTAATACCCCTGATGGTAAGAGTTTCTCCATTTGCTACTTTGTTTCGGATATAATCCAGAACCTCAAAGTGTTTGTCGGTAAGTTCAACACCTTCGTCTTTTGCAATTTCTGTTGCCACTTCTTTTGACCATTGGGAGGAGTCAAGCATGTAGCCTTCGTCGTTCACTTCGATGTTAATACCTGCATACGTTTTTGTTGCCATATTTTTAATTTTTAATGATACAATTGATATTGATTAATTTTCTTGTGCTTTTTCCATTTCCTTGGTGATGTTTTGCAGGAATGTGATCATAAATCCGATTCCTTTCTTCATCTCCTTGGAGTTCATCGCCCGGGCAGCTTTCCAGATGGAATACTCCTCCACTTCTTTGAACTCAATACTCTTATAAACGATCAGTCCGCTGTTGATAGCTTTCAGCATCTCGGGCTGAGTAAGGTTTTTCACGGTTTCCAGGATAGTTACCACATTATCGGCCAGCAGTTTTACATCTTCTGCTGTAAAATGACTGACAATATTATCAACGATTTTCACACCTTCTTTTACGAACTCGAAATACCCTTTCTGTTCCAGTTCGTTCATCATATGAATACCATCGAGGCCCATCTGATGCAGGATGGGTGATACGTCCTTTAACAGATCGCTCAGACTCTCCAGCATTTCAAACATCTCATTCAATGTGTCAACATTACGTACCAGTTTCAACATTAATTGTTTAACCGCCTCTCCGTCTATTTCAATCCCGGCATTATCCAGCTCCGTTACCGTTGATTTAAAAATATCATTCCCCACAATTGTAAGATCCGATGTCAGGTCCTCTATTGAATGTCTTGTTTCTTTCTGAGCAAGCACCTCTTCGAGCACAATGTCAAGCTTTCTGTTAATCTCGTTTATTTGCTCCTGAATATTATCTTTTGCCATTTATCAAATTTTTAACTTATTCAATAGGTGTAGCTTATAACTTTTTGCCTGCCATTTGCATTTCCGAATCAATAGGCATTTCTTTTCCTTTCAACAAAATATGCCAGTAAATCCATCTAAACAGCACCTTTCCATAATGGTTCATTCTTGAAACTTTCAACAATCCGAACGGTCCCAGACCGGGAAACGGGAATGAACCGGGAAGAGGTTCTGTATCGTAGTTAAAATCAATGAGGGTACCTTTGCCGTATCCGGTTTCAATATAACAGTTGGCATGCCCATCAAAACTAGCTGTAAACGGACGCCCCTCTATGGCACACAATAAATTCTCCTCAAGTATCTCTGCAGCAAAGTGCGCTACCGACCCGGCTTTTGAAGTTGGAATATTGGCAGCATCGCCAATAACAAAAATGTTCTCATACTTTTCCGACCTTAATGTATGCTTATCGGTTGGTACGTAATTCATATCATCGCCCATACCACTTCGTTCAATCAGTTCGTCTCCCAAATTAGGCGGGATGGTAATCAGGCAATCAAATTTCACCTCGGCTCCGCCATAATCGATGATTTTCTTTTCATCGTTATTTACTTCCATTATGGCGAAATCAGGAATAAGATTTATATTTTTTTGTTCCAGCAAGTCACCCAGCATTTTGGTGGCTCTTGGCTTTGTGAATGCACCCGACATTGGTGTTACATAGGTGATATTTACTTTATCACGCATGCCTCTTTCCGTAAAAAATGCATCAGCAAAAAACGCAAACTCGAGTGGGGCAACCGGACATTTATAAGGTAACTCTGAAATATTAATGACTAATTCACCGCCTTTCCATGTTTTAAAATGATTGGCTAATGCAACGGCCCCTTCAACGGTATAAAAATCAAAAATATCCGTATACCAGAGTTTATCTTTTAATCCATTCACTTCTTCAGGTGCTGTTTTGCACCCGGTTGCAATAAGCAGATAATTGTATTTTAGTACTACGCCATCTTCAAGCAATACATTATTTTCTCCGGGTTGGATCTTATCAATTTTGGAATAAATAACGTGAACCCCCGTTGGAAAAAAGTCACTTTTGGGTTTGATCACATCATTTTTCGAGTACATGCCAAACGGTATAAATAAAAACCCCGGTTGATAATAATGTGTTTTGAACTGGTCAACTATAGTGATATCCCACTCGTCACGGGCAAGAAGTTTTCGCATTTTATTGGCCATCATCGTTCCGGCTGTACCTGCCCCAAGAATTAATAATTTTTTCATTAATATTAAGATTTTCTGATATAAATATTGTGTTAATTATCAGTTAGTTTGCTGAACGCAAAATTATATCTATAAACCTACATACGAAAAATTATCCCTATGACATATATCATATTTGTTATCTTTACAGCTAGTTTATAATGAGAATAAGTTACGACATAAAAAGTTGTGTTAGCTGCGTTTACAGGCAAATGCTCTTTGGCGACCTGAGTGATCGTGAGTATGAGTTGATCAACGAAGCACGTACGGAAAAGATTTTCCGAAAAGGGGAAGTGATTGTCAAAGAGAATGAACCGATTGATTCATTTCTGTATTTACGTCAGGGACTGGTGAAGTTTTATAAAACCGATGAGCACGGAAAAGACCATTTACTCAGCATTACCAAACCCGGCGATTTTGTTAACCTGCTGAATATTTTTTCCGATACAAATTATCATTATTCGGTATGTGCCCTTGAAGAAACGATGGTTTGTGAAGTGAAACTGGACGCTTTGAAAGAAGTGATCGCATCTAACAGTAAGTTTGCTTTGCGGATACTAAACCGTATCGGGCATATTTCGGATGAAGTGATTTTGAACCGGTTTGAGATTTCCAGAAAACAGATCAAAGGCCGTGTTGCTTATATTCTCATATATCTGGCTGATCAGATTTACAAGAATCCTGAATTCAGGATCCCCATCACACGGCGGGAATTAGGTGAGCTTATCTCGATGACCACTGAAAACACAATACGTACGTTGTCGGAATTTAAAAACGACGGAATTATCAGCATGGAGGGTAAGGTAATCACTATTTTAGATTACGACCGTCTGCATAACATACTGAAGACCGGATAACAGTAGTAAAAAGCAGCTAAGCTTAATTTTGGAACTCCTTTACTTTATAAAACTTCAGAAGATTTTCCTAACATCCTCCGGCTACAGCGCCTCCCTTTTTCTTGCGGCGGACAATCGTCGTCTTTTTAGCCGGTTGGTTGTTATCTTCACCACTTGTAACTGATACTTTAGCCACTTCAGCATAATTAAAATCAGCCTTACAGGGTGAATAATTTTGAGTTTCGTGATTTTTATATGCCAGATAGTACTGATACCCTCCGAGCAATACATGGACATTGCTAAATCCAATCTGCCGGAATACCATCCAGGGACCATTTGCCTGCATCTGGTTTTTACCATATATGACAACTGTAAACCCTTTTTCTTGTAAATCCTTTAACCACTCAATGTTGTCTTTTTCCAATAATTCAACAGCGGAAATATTTCTTGCACCGGGAATATGTCCCCTGGCAAATTCATAGTGATTTCGAATATCAATAATCTCAACTTTTTCTGTTGAACCGGTAAGCATCAATTCCAGTTTTTCCGGCGTAATGCCTCCGTCATCCGACACCGTTAACAGGACTGTTTGTTCCGGAGTAAGGGCATATTTTAACCTGGGGTTTGTAAGCGTAAGTAATCCTGCAATAATCACAACCACAAAAATGACCATTGTAATTACTGTTTTTTTGGGGTTTAATTCGTGTACGTGCATATTATAAAATTTCTTGTTTCAGGTTATAGCAATTATATTTAGCAGCCACCGGCCACAGCTGTTCCTTTTTTTCTTTTCACAACTTTAATTCCCGTTTTACCGGCATCGGGAGCTTCTACTTTTGTCCCTGTAAAGAAGGCACAGGCCCCTTTTCTGAACTGATACAAATCAAATTCTTCCTGCGATGCAGACTCTTCAGGTTCAACAGGTTGTATTATTTTTCTTATCCAGCAGTTCAAGCCACCCTGCATAACATAGATACTGTTGTATCCCATCCGTTTTGAAATAACCCATGCCTGGTCGGCTTTGATATCACTATTACCATAAAATACAACATTCATATCTTCAATGCCAAAGTAATCCTGATAATCAGGTTTCATTAAACTGTCAAGTGGAATATTGATGGCGTTGGTCAATGAAAAGGCTTCAAAATCTTTTGCAGGTCGGATGTCGATTAATTCCAGTGTCGGGTCACCTTCAATAATCATTTGGGCTACCTGATCAACAGTAACGAACCGCGAAGTCTGGGTAATATCCCACATCAGTTTTTCAGGTTTAATCTGCTGATAATTCTGTCGCTCAGGTACAAGCAACAATCCAGCTGCAAGCAGTATCATCAATATGGCGAGAAATAAGTAATTCTTATTCATAATTATTCGAATTTATATTCTGTCATGTTTTTTCTAACTCTTTTTTCGATAAGCCAGGTAACATAAAAAGCTACGATTGCTACCACTACAAATAGAAAAGCAATCCATTCATTTGAGATGCCAAACATTTCACCAATAGTGATATTTCCAAGATCGTTGGCTGTATAAAAATCCTCATAAAAAGGAAATCCTTCGGCAAAAAGAAATACCCCTATTAAAAAGCCCGTTGCGAATACTATTCCATCAATTTTTCCGATAGCAACCGCCGTATAACTTGTACCCGGACAAAACCCCCCGATCACAAAACCAAGCCCCATTAAGAAGCCTCCGAAGAGCATTGAGTTCAGGTATGTCGGCAATACAAAAACAAGGTCAAGGTCAATCCAGCCAAAATAGCTGAAGTAAAGCAAACCAACCATGGCCACAATCATAGCCGTAAAAAATACGCGTAATACAACAAAGTTATATCCGTAAAAAACACCTGCAATATTCCGCGAGGATGAAAATCCGGAAGCTTCAAGTATAAATCCGAATGCCCCTCCTATTAACAGTGCGATAACAAAATCCCATTGTCCTGTTATTATTTCCTGTGGAATTAATGGTCCCATATCTGTTTCTTTAATTTTGTTCTATTCTATATTTTAAAATACATGAATAATTAAATCCATAATTTTCTGAAAAACCAGGCAAACACATAGCCAATACCGAACATCAACGCCATAACAATGAGGCCTCCAAAAGATAAAGATGCAGTTCCGCTCAGTGCTGCTCCACTGGAACACCCCCGCCCGAACTGGCTACCTATACCAAAAAGAATACCACCGGCACCAGCTGCAATTAACCTGGTTCTGGCACTGATTTTTGGTGAATGTTCCACTCTGAGTTTCTTCAGCCTTCCGAAGATTGCCCCCGAAAGCATTCCCCCAAAGAAGGTGCCAATAGCCCCAAAAATGAGCCAGTTATACAGTGGGGAACTTCCATCTGCGGGAATAAATTTACTGTAGTAGGCATTGCCTTCAGCATGTGCAGGAGCTACCTTATCAACTACTGTAACAACTAAAAGTTTCACCGCTCCACTGGCGCTAAGTCCTCTGCCGGCAATAAAAAATGCAGCGAGCAATAAGAGCCCCAAGAGTATCCCGCCAAAATAAGGGTTGATGTATTTTGGTTGTTGTTTCTTAACTATTTTCGTATCCATTATTACGATTTTTTGTTATTTCTTAAATCAATATAAAAAGCGGGTAATTTGTCCAGCTTCTACCATTACAAAACGAAAGACAAGTCCTCCGATCAAGATCAGTAATGCCGGTATCCAGACCGGTATATGAAAGCCTTTGAGTTCCAAAACTTCAAGTGTTGCCGGAAATACCAGTCCGAGTATGATAACAAATACCCAGAAAACAACGGTAAATTCGCCACCGAGGAATAAATGGGCAGCCTCGATTTGCACCTCTGATGCTGCAAGAAAACCCATGAGCATATGGATAATCAGGAAAAGCTCGATGCCGATCATAATTAAATCAAGACGACTGAGCACTTTTCTTTCGTATTTACTTTTCGACATCCACATAGAAGCAGCCAGTCCTGTAGAAAGACCAGAGGTTAAAAATAAAATTCCCAGTACAGATGTATTCCACAAGGGGCGGGCATTAAAAGCTGACAATAAAATACCGGTGTATACACCCAATACCACTGCCAGCAGCATCATTGCCCAGGCCATCGATTTTCGGTATTTAATGGCAAGTGCTTCAGCTTTGTTAAGTATGTTAAACTTCCAGTCCCATTTTGGAAACAGTTCTTTCATATAGCTCGCTACCCAAATAAAGGATAAAGGTGTTACCAACATAAGTGTCCATGCTCCCCACGACATGGGTGACTCTAAACGGATGGTTGTGTACAACCGCCAAAAATACAATTGGTGTTTCAGGTCAAGAAAAAGGGCAAACAAACCCACAACCAAAGCTCCGGGAACCAGGAAAGGTGCCCATTTGACCGTGGTTTCCATATCTTTTTCTTTCCGCATAATGGTAAAATACCCTGCAAAGAACATAATGCCGGCAGCCAATCCTCCCAGATAAAGATATATCGGAATTTGCCAGTGCCAAATATTCAGATAAGGATCAACGTTGGGTATATTTCTTCCGCTTATAAATAATTCTTCTTTCATCATGTAATATTTAAGTCAGAAAATACAATTGTGGTTTTGTACCTGCCTCCGGGGCGAGAACTTTCCACTTCCGGTTTTTCAAAGCTTTGGATACATCGCTGTTTGGATCTTCCAGATCACCAAAATACAGACAGTTTGTTGGACATACTGCAACGCATGCCGGGCTCTGCCCTTTGGCAAGACGATGGTCGCAGAACGTACATTTATCCACATAACCGTCAGGGTGTGAATACCGTGCATCGTAGGGGCAGGACTGAATACAGGCACCGCATCCGATACACATATTGTGCGTAACTTTTACAATTCCTCCTTCTACAATATGACTTGCTCCAGTGGGGCAACACCTTACACAAGGCGAGTTATCACAGTGGTTACAGCGTTCCGACCGGAGTTCGATTTCAACATTTGGATAACTTCCCACGACATTTTCAACGATCCAGTCACGGCAATAACCATGAGGAACATTATTTTCTGTTTGACAAGCGACTACACAGTCGCCGCATCCGACACATTTTTTCGTGTCAATAGCCATTGCGTATCTCATGATTCTACCTCCTCATCTACTGGTTTTTCTTTAAGAAACGTAACAAAATTTCCCCTCATACCTGTTCCCCCCATTACCGGGTCGATCATTACTTTTGTTATTAATTCCGAATCGTTGGCGCCACGGCCATGTGCCCTGCTCAGTTTTTTATCGGAATGGCCAAATCCGTGGACCATGTAAACCGAATCCCAGCGTATTCGTTCTGTAACCCTCACTTTTATCGGGTAAGATGACACAATGCCATCCTGATTCTTTAACCAGACCTTCTGATCTTTTTTCAAATCCCACAAATCGGCTACCTTGGGATTGATCCAAACAGAATTTTCATTTTTCAGGTCCCACAGGTTATGATTGTTTGCTGTTCGGCTAAATGTATGCATGGGTGCCCTACCGTAGATCAGCCTGTAGAAACCTTCGGGAGGCTCAGGATGATGTGTATAAACGGGAAATGGATCGAATCCTTCTGCTGCCAGATCATTCGAGAATAGTTCAATCTTTCCCGTCGGTGTGTTAAACTCAATTTCTTCTCCTTTCTGAAAGTAGAGTCCTCCGCTTTCCCTGTCAAATTTCTTTACACCTATTCGCTGCATCTCTTCCAATGATGAACCAACCTGTTTTAATTGCCAGTCGAGCAGATCAGTTATATCATCGTAAGGGAAATAATCGCCAAGCCCCATTTTTTCGGCCAGTGTTTTAGCAATCCACCAGGCCGGTTTTGAATCATACTTTGGTTTTACAGCCGGCATTCTGAGCGCAATGTAAGGTTCCCTGTGTGGCGAAGTTCTGATAAGGTCATATCGTTCAAGATACGTACACTCAGGCAATACAACATCGGCGTAACCCGTAACTTCCATGGGCATGGTGTCAATTACCACCATAAACTCAAGATGTGATATCGCCTTAAGCGTATTTGCTTTATTGGGCAAAGTTAACGGCAGGTTGGTACCGGAAACGATCCATGCTTTAAACGAACATGCACGGTCTTCAGTTGGTATTGTTGCATCGCATATACCTGATGACAGTGCCAGACTGGCCAGGTTAAACTGTCCGGGATAAGCATCGCGCCATGTTTTTTTCGGTTTCGGATAAGCCGGTATCTTTGGCTTTGGAAGATGAAAACTTTCTTTCATATAAAATCCACCCCGGTTTCCCCACGAACCGAACAATGCATTTAGTATGGCAACAGCTCTTATTCGTTGCGTGTCGTCGCCATACCATGTAACGTGTCTGCCCGGGTGAATAATTACTGACGGTGCAGCATTGGCCATCTCACGGGCTGTTTTTCTGATAATATCGGGCTTAATGGTTGTGATCCCATAGGCCCATTCAGGGGTCATGTTTTTTACATGCTCTTTTAACTCGTCAAAACCGTAAGCATACTGCTCAACATATTCTTTGTTGTATATATCTTCATAAATAGCCACATGAATCCAGGCTAATAACAAAGCAAGATCTGTTGATGGTTTTATCGGAAGCCAATATTTCGATTTGCTGGCCGCTGTGCTTAATCTTGGGTCCACAGTGATAATTGTAGCTCCGTTATCAATAGCCTGCGACATCTCCTGAACCTGTCCGTTATGCATGTTTTCACCAAGGTGCGATCCGATCAGGACAAGGCAATTTGTATCTCTAATGTCTGTGGGTTCAGGTGAGCCAACTCCTTCTCCGAAAGTAGCTATCCAGGCAGTTTCTCTTGGTCCTCTGCACTGTGCAAAAGAGGGAGCTGCAATGTTTGGCGACCCAAATGCATGGAGGAATGTACCGAAGAATTTACCTCCGGAACCATGGTTGAAAAGTGCAACACATTCCGGACCATGTTCGTCAGCTACTTTTTTTAAGTTTTTGGCAACCACATCAAGGGCCTCATCCCAGGAAGCTTTTCTGAAATAGGAGTTTCCCTCTTTATCAGTTTCTCTGATCAAAGGAGTTTTAAGCCGGTCTTCATCGTAATACATTCCTATGCCACCGGTACCTCGCGGACATAATCTGCCATTACAATGTGGGTCTTCTTTGTTCCCGATAATTTTTTTTATCTCTCCTTTTTTATCAACATAAGTCCAGCCGGCACATTTCCAGAAACAAACCTCGCAATACGTCGGATAAGGTGTCATTTCATCATCGCTCACCGGGCTTTGTTCGTTAGACGCAGTGAGTGTTTTCACTCCATTCCAACTTAAAGGACTCAATCCCAACGCAGCAACTCCGGCACCTGCTGCGGAGATTTTAATAAAATCTCGTCTAGTTTTCATTCAGAATAATTTATGATGCTTCTTGTTTTGAGAAATCATTATATATATATGTACATTACTATATATCATCACAAAAATATATGCAAAACAGCTAATATGCTATTGGAAGCAAAAAAATCAAATCACAAGCGTTAATCTCTGATTTACTGTTTTTTACATTCCTCCATTGAACATATCTAAAATATTATATGTTTGTATCTGCCTGATTTACCTTATAGTACAGCTTCTATTTAAAAACGAAATAAATTAGTTGTGATGAGAGCCCGTCCTGTGTAAACCTCTCATAATGTGCAGAATAGATGTATTCTGACTGGTTTATAAAATCATGGGGCTATGAATTATCTCTTTTTTTGTAACAATTATTGTAGAAACAAAAGGCAAAAACAAGTACTCCAATTGCTAGCAAAACCCATACAATCTTGTTATAAAAAAAGGCAGTAATTCCTGTGCAGCATCCAAAGAACGCAGCAATGACCATAAGCAGGTAAACGGTAAAAAAAATGATAGCAAAAGTTACCAAAGTGTTTAGGAGTAGTTTTAAACGTGTTTTCATCGGACGGAGATTTAATAATTATTATAAAAATACAACAAAACAGAAAGTTTGTCAAAAATCCCGGAGGAAAAAATTTTTGATAAACTTTAAAAGCAGCTTAAAATCAATACAGTTACCTGGATGTTTGACAGCAAGTATACTTTCAAAATAAAAAATGGCAAATAAATAAAAGACTTTCAATAATTAAATTGAAAGCCTTTTAACATTTTTGAGATAATATTACAATTTTAATCTCTAATCAATTGTTTAACCAGTTCATTTATTTTCTTGTAATTTCTCGCAATACTATCCTTATCGACAGGCTCCACCTTAACAATTTTTTTTGTGTTCGATTCGAACCAAACCTCTACAAAAAAATCTGCCAGTAAATACAAATGAATGTTATATCCTTTTTCGTTTCTGGTCAATAATTCTTTACCGGAATTAATGATCATGACTACCTGTTCGGTTTTTGTCAGATTTTTAAAGGATACGTTTGTTAATGTATTCATGATGAAAAGAAGTTTACTTCTCTACGGTGTTGCCTTTAGCAACCCACTCATTATAACTGCCATCATACATTTTTACGTTTTTATAACCAAGCACACTGGTAAATGCTACATACAAGACAGCAGCTCTTTTACCCGACTGGCAAGAAACAATTATTGGTGTATCGGCATTCAGCCCGAATCCGGCTACAACTTTTTCCAGTTCATCTTTTGTTTTAAACGCATTGTCAGCATTTAACACATCTTTATAACTAAGATTAATTGCTCCCGGAATGTGGCCTTTACTTTTTTCGGTAGTACCTGCATATTCATTGGCATCACGGGCATCAAACAATTTTGCTGTTCCGGCTTTTACATCTGCCAGATTTGCTGCAATAGCATGGTTAACATTAACCGTAAAAGTGGTTGCGCTTTTCTTTGCAGCCATTGGTGTCAATGGGACTCTTGCCTTTTTGAAAGTTGCCATATTTTTATGCAGAATCTTCACATTCGGAGCGCCCAAATATTTCAGCACCCAATAAACTCTTGAAGCAGGTTTTTGAGATCCGCCGTCATAAACAATAATCGTACTTTCATTATTTACACCTTTACTGCCAAATAATTTACCTAATTCTTCATCACTTTTTAAGAATCCGGTTTCTGCATCCTGGTTAAGATCTCCATTTGGAATATTAATAGCATTTTTAATGTGCGATTTTTTATAATCAGCAGCTTTGCTTGCATCTATGATGACCAAGCTTTTATCTGCTTTAAACAGCTTCATGAAGTCGGCAGCGCTGATGATATCGCCCTGCGCCCTTACTGTGGATGAAACCAACAGGAAAGCAAGTCCTGTGATCAAAATGTTTCTAAATGTTTTCATTTTTCAATTATTTAAAATTAAGATTGTTAAAATTTAGCCTGAACCTGAATAAGCAACATGTCGTTATCATACTCATTAACAACACCATTAGTTTTCTTTTCGGCATTATACAGGTAGTTTACCTGAATTCGGGTCCATTCGTTTAAAAAGTAATTAATTCCAAAAGTAATGGTGCTCATCGCATAATCCTGTGTTTTACCGAAGAATTTATAATCAGTTCCGTCCGGGTTATAATACTCATATTTAATGACGGGCTCGAGACGGATCGGTGTCATATACATGGCCATAAACATATATCCGTTTTTATTGTATGCAGGATAATCAGCTGCGACATCTTTACCACCGCAACCGCCACCACCGGCAATTTTACCTACGTCTTTTCCCCAAAGGTATTCGCCCTGCACCCGGAGGTTCCATTTATTAAACGACAGGTCGACTCCGTATCTTGAGCGCGATTTAGCATCCCCGTCAGCATCTTTCTTTCCCCACAATCCGTAGCGGAATCCGCCACCAACTTTGATAAACTCCCAGGGAGCAACAACAACACGTCCGGCCAGGTCTTTCTGGTTATTTCCACCGTCTTCGTCATATGCATCCATTTTATTAATTCCCGTACCATTCATAATCGTTAACTTATAGGAAACGATATCTCTTTCTTTACCAAAAGCGCCCAACAACATGAACTGCAATTCGCGGTAAGGAGAAGCCAGTTGTTCGGAAGCCAGGGAACGGTTGATGGTGTATAATCCATAACATGGTGTGTTCAATTCCAGTCCGTAAGGAGATTTAAACTGTCCGAATGACATTTTAAAATACTTCCCAACTGGTGCCCAGCTAACAAAAGCATCCAGTAAAAAAGGATACCCTTTATAAATTGGGCTGAACTCAGCCATAACATAGTAACTTACATCATAAGGAATACTTCCGACGACTCCAATACGTGCTCTCCTGAAATAAAAGCTGCTTGGTTTTCGGGCATTATCATTATTGTCTTTTCCGTAAAAATAATGGCCGAACTCAGGCTGGATATAGCCAACCAGTTGTGGCCCGGCATCAGAAGTTGCTTCAACACACCCCTGGCTATGTACCGGAACTGAGAATAAAGACAACACAAAGACAATACTCATGCTTAAAATAGCTTTTTTCATTTTTTTGGTTTTTTATATTAATTGTCTTGTAAAATTACATACGGCAGGGTGCTTTCACCCTGCCGTATAATCATTAAAGAATTTACTTGCTTGTTTCGTAATCGTAATCGTTCGAGTGATGCCAGGCTGGTTTTCCTGCATCGCTAAGGGCCGTATGGCTTAAGCTATTTACACCAAACAGGATGCTTTTTGCATTATAACCAAGCACCTGCAACCATGCTGCGATGAACGAAGATGTCTGGCCGGTGTAACAATAAATCAAACATTCGTCTGATTGTGGCAATGCTTTTAAAATATCATTAGCAATGGAGATTGGTTTGTACTGATAAGCTCCTTTATAATGCCCGAAAGTTGTGTAGTCTTCATTTGTCCAGAAGTTGTAAATGTCATAACCTGCAGGGTCACCCAATACAACATCTGATTTAATGGTCCAGTCTTTTGAAAGCATTGAGTTAACGCGTTCGGCCAGCAAATCTTCACCATCTGTGGTGTTTGATTCCCAGTCAGGATAATCGTTTGACGGCAAGCTTCCGCTGGCATCAGTTACCCAGTTGGGATCTCCAACAGCCTGGTCGCTGATATTTGGTGTCCATTTGTCAAATACCTCATTCCAGTACGACATACCGAATTTCATTACCTGTGCATCAGGGAAACCCGAAAGACGTAAAGCCATAACAGCACGCGCTGCTGTCTGACCGGTGTAACAAACTACCAGTATCGGCTTGTCTGTTCCTACTTCTTTAGCTTTAGTGATAATATCACCTAAACTGGTATGCATTGCTCCTTTGATATGTCCACTGGTAAAATCATCGGAACTTCTGATATCCAAAACATGATAATTGGGAATTGAATAATCATTAGGGTCAACAATACCGCCTTTACCATCAATTAACGTAGGCGCAATAACCCAACTTGAAGGTGTTGTTAAAAGATCCGGAAGATCCAGTCCATTGTCCGTCATATATTGCGACAATGTTGCATACGTACCTTTAGGCTGCGGTTGCGGGTTATCATCATCCTTACATCCTGTAATTACAAAAGCCGGAAGGATCACGGCTAATAAAAATACATTTAAAAATCTTTTCATCTGTTTAAATTTAAGTGTTAAAAATAAGTTTCGTTTATTATTGTTAATTTATTAACAAATATAATGCTGGCAGGGCATCGATTTTACATCAGAACAATGCAATAGACTAGAACAAAAGCAGTAATAGGACATAAAAAACATTGACGCGAGAAAAGCTATTTAGCTAATTGCAATAAAACACGTGGTTTTTTATGTATTAGACGGTTTTGGGGTCAGGTATGAATGACGGCATAATATTCCGGGAAAATTTGCTGTCTCTCCGTTTCGCTATTTGGATCAGTTTAATGCGCAAAAACGACTGACAATTCATTTCTTAATATAAATATCAGCCATGCAAAAAGGGGCTTTAATTAAGCCCCTTTCAATACGTTAAAGATAGATAATATGCCTAGCAGCCTCCTACTTCACCACCGTCATCATGCCCCAGAGCATCCAGGTTCTTTTCAAAAATATCAGGGTATGTAAGTTCCCATTTCTTCCATCCTCCGTCAAGGTATGTTACATTCTTGTAGCCGAGTTTTTTAAGAGTTTCACCGGCAAGCATACCCCTTTTCCCTTTCTTGCAATAGACGATAATTTCTTCATCTTTCTCTGGCAAATACAAAAAGGCGGCATCCCAAAAAGCTTCATTTCCAATTTTAAACTCGAGCACACCACGTGGAATGTTTACTGAACCGGGTATATAACCTGCATTAAATTCATTGGGCTCTCTTACATCGATCAGTAAGATCATGTCTCCATTATCCAGTTTTTCTTTTAATTGTTCTACCGTAATGCCATCAACGTGCTTTTGCGCTTCAACAATCATTTCATCAAGGCTTTGCGGGCCTACACGATTACAAGCCGATAGTAATACCATGAACAGAACTGATATTCCGAAAATTGATTTAATCGTTTTCATTTCTATATTGTTTTAATACATTAATTATTTTCGTCTTCTTTATTTTTTTTCTTTTCTTCCAGTCGCATTTTTTTCTTCATCATTTCACGCTCGGCAAGATGTTTTGCCGTAGTGTCAATAATAAATCCTTCAAAACAGTTGATTTCATCATTGATGTAAACAGGCGACAAAGTGAGTGTATGATAACCTTCAGATCCATCTTTGCATATACGTTTTACCTCACCATGATTGATTGTTTCACCTTTTAAGACTTTCGCGACTGTAGCTTCAAGTTCTTTAAAGTCCTCTTCGGAGCGGCTTAAACGATAATGTTTTCCTATGATCTCGTCACGCGAATCATATTTATATAATTTAATCCAGGCGTCGTTTACCTCTTTGTAATATCCGTCTTTGCTAATACAGAAATATCCGGCAGAACTCTGACTTATCGCATCCCGGAAGTAAGTTTCCCGCTTAACCCCAAGTTTCTCTTCTACATCGCCAAGTGCTTCATCAAGTAATTCACTTTTACCTTCATCGGCTTTCAGTTTTTGCTTGATTCCTTTTAGTGCCACTTCCATTTCTTCTTCAACTACTATTTTGATTTCCTTCTCTTCCATTTCTTCCCAACCGGTTATCATTGCTTTAATACTTGATAATGGTTTCACTCCGGTAACCGTTGTCAGATAAACATGTGCAATTACGAACGCCAGCAATATATAAGCACCAAAAGTGTGAATAAGTGCTATCGGTTCCAGGGTTTGGAATTCGATGCCAAATTTCGGGTATTGAAAATAAAGGTATAAAAATCCGGTGGTTACAATAATGGGAATAACAAGGATCTTCAGCCCCAAATAAATCATTCTCTGTAACGGGTTGAACTTGTTATATACTGTTTTATTGGTGGGGTGCGGCGCATTATTAAAGATTCCGCCAATATAATACCTGAATTGTTCTTTTAATAGTTTGGTTGTCGGGATATACTGTCGCCACTCGCCTGTAGTAAAATGCCAAAAGATGGCAAATACAATTAACACAACAAGAGCCCAGGCTGCAATTACATGCCAGCGTACCGCATTGTCGAAACCTAAAAGTGTAAAAGAGCCGTGAATCTCGAAACCTGTCAGGCCAAGTGTTCCGATAATTAACGCTTGCGACCAGTGCCAGAAACGTTCAAATCCTTTATATATATATATTCTTTCCATTTGTATATCCTCCTTTAATTAGATTCTTTTTGAAAAAAACATTTTCTTCTCAGATATCTTCTGAGTCCTGCATGCACAATAACACCAACAATGGCCCCAATGATAACAATGATTCCAAAGCCGTCTAAAAACAGACTTCTGTCTCTTCCCGGTAAATAAAAATCAGTAAGCTTTGCAAGTCTGCCGTTGTTTCTCGTGTGGCAATCAATACACTTTAACGATTCGCTGGCAGGGGATACCTGGTGGTTGAGCGGCCAGTACATTTCCGTTTCAATAAATCCATAGGCACCACTATATGGTTGACCTATGTATTCCATTCCTACCCTGGCAGCTTCACCCCAGTCAAAGTCCACCCAATAAGCACCCTTTCCGGCTTCCTTGTCCCAAAGTTTGGGCTGAATCAGCGTCATGTTAATTGTGTCATATATCTGCCGGCCGCGGTGTACTTTTACCGGCCATATTTTTGCCGGTTCTTTACTCGCCTGATTAACTCCCTTATCGAGGTACGAACCATAAAGTGAATTCATTTGAACGGGCACCGTATCAATCTTATCGGTAATCAGCTGGTGATTTGCCAAACCGTTAAACCAATAGTATTCCGGAATAACATGGTCGTCGTAAACAAAATTTCCTTTAATAGAAAGATAGTTATGGTTTCCGTAGGCATCATTCTCATGTATTGGTTTTCCGTTTTCATCCAGGCGTCCTGCGGTTGACCAGTCCCACCACATTTTTGTGGCATTGGCTTTGGCATAAACAGGAATATGGCATGTTTGACAAGCTACCCTGATGTTGTGGTCATTCAAAATTTCATTTTTATGAGGTTTATTTGTATGGCATTCGGCACATGTTACCCTGTTTTGATTTTCTGATGACAGCGCATAAACTTTTCCGGCCATCTGGTGTTTTACCGTTTTATGACAATCAACACAATCCATTTCTTCAGTATCCCTGCCCATGTGCACATCAACTTCGCGTGAACAATCGAGCATAGCTACATCCAGATCGCCATGTTTCACATTGTTTCCACCGCCACCCCAAAAGTGACATACGCCACAGTTTTCGGTTGTTGGCAGCCCAACACTTTGTGCAACGATATTCATATTCACTGACGGATCAGGATACCCGGCCATTCCTTTCCCCTTTTTATAGGTTCCCGAATTATCATGACAGACAACACAGTCAATATTGGTCGGCTCGGAAAAATCAAAACTTTTATCCTTCCATCCATATCCTATATGACAGCGTGTACAAGTCCCCTCGCTACCACTTATTCCAATACAGAAATTATTAATAATATTCTTTTTCCCCAACGGAACAACGCCCTTCCCTTCCAGGAATTCATCGCGTTGCCATTTCCAGTGAGAAGTAGCCATAATTTCCTTGTCGCGCTCAGTGTGGCACGACAAACAAGCTGCAGTAACCTCGTGCGCATTTTCGAATGGCTGCTGCAACACTTCAAATTTAGAGTGGTCGACAGACGGAGTCATGTTTCGATCAGCTTTAAAAATGTAGTTTACTATAGGGAACGACCGCACAGAATCACTGGTTTGCCCCCCACTGCTTGCTGTTGCAAATCCCGCTACACTTAAAATAAATGCAAGACTTATTATTTTTTTCATATTTATTGAATTAGATAGTTTTTCAAAAAAACACTTAATACAAAATTAATCAAGTAACCTACATATTGAGGTAAGTCATATATGATGTTAAGCCTTTAAAAACATGATTTGCGTCAGTTATCCTACTGATTTGCTAAAGATAATCAGCCGTCTGACGTGCCGAATTCTGCCCCCTGTCAGTATTCATTAAAATTTGTCAGGCATCACATTAATTATCCTATATTTGTAAAGGAATTGACACGAAATATGCAAAAAACTGCAGAACGGAATACGTTAAGTTGTACGGTTGTTAATGTCAACAAATATTGTTTTAATTTTCTCACAGAGGAGGAAAAAGAACTTGTTGAACAGAAACAGGTTACTGTTGAATACAAGAAGGGTGAGATTATTGCAAAACAAGGAACATTTACAACCCATATTCTTTTAGTAAGCGAAGGCCTTGCAAAAGTTTATTATGAGGAAAATTACAAGTCGCTGATCTTAAGGATTGCAGCCCCCGGCAGTTTAATTGGCTTAACATCTCTTCCCCTGAATCAGAATGTTTTTCAATACACTGCCTCCGCCTATATTAATACTACCGTAAAATTAATTGAGATTGACATTATCAGAAAGCTGATTCTTAACAATGGCCAGTTTGCTTCGGCAATCGTTGATGTTCTCTGTGAAACTTCAATTCAGAAAAACAGGCGGTTCTTCTGCCTCACGCACCGGCAATCATATGGTAAACTGGCAGATATCATTTTATGCCTGGCCAGTAATATTTTCAAACAGGATGAGTTTGATCTTGCCATGAGCCGAAAGGAACTGGCTGAATTATCAGGTATGTCAACAGAAAGCGTTATCCGTACATTGAAACATTTTCAGGAAGACGGCCTGATCGAATTGACAGGAAAATCGTTCAAGGTTATTGACCCTGATGGTCTTTATAAAGTTTGCCAGCTCGGATAATTATTCTTATTCCTTTGTTTTCTTAATTACCGGAATTATTTTTTGTAGCGGCAAAGATGTAAATTGATATTTTTGCTGTAAACACTAAAAGTTGGATCATACAAATTCCCGCAGGTATTTTTTAAAAACAGCCGGATCATTACTTGGTGCGGCATTTCTTGGGTTATGGGGGACCATGATCCATACCCAACGAAAAAGTAAAAAGAAAGAACTTATTCGTATCTCATTAGACAGTAACGGAACAGTGCTCTTTCATGAAGATTGCATTGTTATCAATAAAGACCAGCCGGTTGTGTTGTCTTCGTACTGTACTCATCTTGGATGCCGTATCCAAACATTTGAAAACGGACAACTGGTATGTCCCTGTCATGGTTCTACATTCGACCTGGAAGGGAACCCGTTAAAAGGTCCGGCAATAACTCAATTAAAGAAATTGGATTTCACGTTAAATAAAGAGACGCAAACCATCACCATAAAAATCTGATATTGGAGCTATTAAAAAAAATATGGCCCTTTTCCTCTTTCGGACAAATCAGTCTGGCACTGTTATTAATTTGCGTTGTATCCGGTATTTTACTGGCTGTTCCTTACGATGTAAATGATGCCTATGCTTCCATCAGCCTGATGATGCTGATCAATCCTGCAGCCATTTTATTCCGGAACATGCACTACTGGAGTGCCAACTTTTTTCTGGTGTTCAGCCTGATACATATCTGGGACCATTTTTCAGCAAAAGCCGGAATAAAATTAAAATCGGGCATCTGGCTTCGCCTGAGTATTGGTGTACTCATCATTCTGCTGGCTATGCTGACCGGGTTTCTGCTTAAAGCCGATGCCGACAGCCTGCAGGCACGGAGAATATTGAACGATCTGGTCGGAGGCATTCCTTTTATCGGTTCGCTGCTATCCGCGTCCCTTCTTGGGATTAGCGACAGCCTACAGGTAATCTATGTACATCACATAGCCACGTTTACCCTGTTCATTGTCATCATCATTATGGAACACCACAAAACGATCTGGCCCGGACTTAAAGAAACTATCTGGGTCACAGCTTTTGTGCTGGTTCTCAGTTTCTTGTTTGTTGCACCCTTGCACGACAACCTCAATCCGGTTATTAAAGGTCCCTGGTATTTTGTCGGGTTGCAGGAAATACTGCACTGGCTTAGTACGCCTCAGGTGTCATTACTGATCGTCTTGCTGTTTATCCTGCTTATCTTTCTGGTTCCTTATGGAAGCCCACGTAATCAATTTGTTACTAAAAGAGCTCTGCTTATTCTCACGATTATTTACCTGCTCCTGACCCTTACCGGTTATTTTTTCCGCGGTCCCAACTGGAAATTCATTACTCCGGCAAATTCAGATTACTCCCATTATATTTATAATCCTTTTCATTCCAATGGCTTTGCTTTTACAGATTATCAGGAAACAAACCGGGTAAATACTTCACCCGAAGTTTTCGGAAGGAAAGAGGGCTGCCTGGCCTGCCACCAGGATGTTAAAGGTTTATCAGCCTCTCACAATCCAGAGGCTTTGGGATGCTATTCGTGCCATGGTGGTGATCCGTTCACGATGAATAAGAACACAGCCCACAAAAACATGGAACTTATTCCAGGCAATCTGACCACGGCCGAAAGAAGCTGTGGTACAACCGCCTGTCATCCCGAGATCGTGAGCCGGATCAATACGGGGTTGATGGCTACACTGAGTGGTATGATCAGTGTGGACCGCTATGTATTTGATGAACAGGACTCTCCCGATGAGCTCACTACCATTCATCACTTAGGAAATTCGGCGGCCGATGAACATTTGCGTAATCTATGTGTCAGGTGCCATCTGGGCAACCAGAAAACAGAAACGGGTCCTGTTAATGAAAGCAGCCGGGGAGGCGGTTGCCTTGCCTGCCATCTGAACTATGGCGATAAATCGCTAACGGCTTATCATCAGCATAAAAACAACGATCAGGATACAACATACCTGTCATTTCATCCTTCTGTTGATTTGCAGGTTACGGATGAGCATTGTTTCGGATGCCATAGCCGCTCAGGCAGAATCTCAACAAATTTTGAGGGTTGGCACGAAACAACACTTACGGCAGAAGAAACAGACGGCTCCTCAAACTACAGGATAGTGGAAGGATACCGTGTATTCCGCAAACAAGAAGCTGACGTTCATCATACGGGAGGAATGGAATGCATCGACTGCCATAACTCGTATGAGCTGATGGGTGACGGCACACTGTACCCACACGAAGAACAACAAACCGATATCCAGTGTTCCGATTGTCATTATAGTGATAAACCTAACACTCTGGTTTTGTGCGAATTCGATCAGGAATCAGCTATCATTAATTCGTTACGTTTCAGCCGGGCAGATGGCAAAAAGTATCTTTCCACAGCAAAAAGGAAGCGGCCGCTGATCAACACCTTCATCAGAAATGATTCGGCTTTTCTTATAACCAAAAACAGCAAACAGACAAAATATATGAAACCTCCGGCATCTGTTTGCTCAAGAGGAGAAGCCCATAACGATTTAAGTTGTAACTCCTGTCATGCTGCCTGGGCGCCGAGCTGTATCGGTTGCCATAATGCATACGATGACCATGAGCCTGGTTATGATATGCTACGCAATGATTTTATCACAGGAAGCTGGGTGGAATATGTGGGTGAATACCAAGCCCATGCTCCGGCACTGGGATACCGGGAAAACGGTGTAGTAAAAACAGTTATTCCTGTTGTTCCGGGAATGATCCTGACTATTGACAAACACAGTTACGATCATTCATATGAAGACACTGTATTATTTCATCGTCTGTATGCACCGGCAGTTCCACACACAACGCAGACAAAAGGGAGAAGTTGCACATCATGCCACAACAACCCGGTAGCTTTGGGATATGGACAGGGAGAATTAACATACACTGCAAATGAACAAGGCGGAATATGGACATTTAATCCAAAATACAAAAACAGTCCATATGATGGTTTGCCTGAAGATGCATGGACAGGATTCCTGCAGGAACGCAGCGGAAAAGTTTCCACCCGAAGCGACGTCAGGCCTTTTACCCTTGAAGAGCAAAAAAAAATCCTGACGGTTGGTGCATGCTTAACCTGCCACAATGAAAGCTCAGAAATAATGAAAGAGAGCCTGTTTGATTATCAAAAAGTTTTGGACAGCAGAAAGGAACAATGTATTTTACCTTTTAAAAAATAATCAGTTTGTAAATATTTTATAAATTAGCCATGATCAATAAACCAAAGAAATTCATTATGAAAAAATTTATTCTTGTTTTAGTATTTAGCACTTTTGTTGTCAATTTATTCCCGCAACAATACATTGCCCGGGCCCGAATGGAAAAAGAGTGGGGATTTATCAACCAGAAAGGAAGCTGGATTGTCAACCCTCAGTTTGAACACGCTAACGACTTCAGTGAAGGGCTGGCTGCCATACGTAAGAACGGGCAATGGGGTTTTATCGACAGACAGGGAGCGTTTGTGATCAATCCACAATTTGATGATGTAAGAGATTTCCATGAAGGCCTCGCAGCAGTGAGAATAGGAAAAGAATGGGGAGTTGTTGATAAAACGGGTAAATATGTGATCAATCCCCAGTTTGAGGTTATTAAAGACTTTTTTGACGGCCTTGCTCCTGTAAGAAAGAACGGCGAATGGGGCTTTATCGACAAGCAGGGAAAATATGTTATCAACCCGCAATTTGAAAAAGCCAAAGGTTTTGAAGAAGGACTGGCAGCTGTGGTGAAAGCTAAAAAGTGGGGATATATTGACAAAACCGGTACTTTTATAATCAATCCGCAATTTGCCAGAGCTTTTCCGTTTGTTGACGGACTAGCGCTGGTAAACATGTTAGGTGATTGGGGTTTTATTGACAAATCAGGAAAATTCCTGATCAACCCGCAATTTGATAACGCTAAAGTTTTTAGCGAAGATTATGCCTGCGTCCGAAAAGGCAAAGAATGGGGGTTTGTAGACAAAAAAGGAAACTATGCTGTCAATCCGCAATTTATTGATGCCAACAGTTTATCAGATGGTCTTGCAGCAGTTAGGATTGGCAAGGAATGGGGTTTTATTGATGAAGAAGGGAAGTATATAGTCAATCCGCAATTCATCAGAGCCCATGATTTTCACGGTGGCTATGCAGCCGTGCAGCAGGGTAAAGAATGGGGTTTTATTGACAAATCGGGAAAATGGACAGTCAACCCGCAATATGAGAAAGTTAAAGACTTTGTTAACGGCATGGCCATGGTTCGTAAAAATGGCTTATGGGGCTGGATTGACAAGAATGGCACATACCTCATCAACCCGCAATTTGCCAACGCTTATCCGTTTGTGAAAGTGAAATAACTCTTTAAGAATAATAATTCATTTCCTATTCATTACGGAACATCTCCAGCCACTGGTCTGCCATAGCCAGGGGTTTGAGAAATGATTTCAAGGGATGCCTGATAATCTCCTGCGATTTAGGCAATACCGAGATCATAGCCGGCAGGGCACTGAACGCCATACCCACCGACTGGTAAAATTTACCAAACCCCACGTGGAACAAAAAATGGCGGACCTTCTCATTAAGTAATTCTACGCTTATAGCCGTAAATGCCACCACAATGAACAGAGCACGAAGGACCATTTCAAATCCTGTTAGAACTCCTTTTGTACTGAACCAATGATGAAATCCTTCGCCCACATCCCAAAATAAAGCCGACAAAATAACGATGATAAACAATTGCGACCAGAAAACCGGTTTTTTGAGCCGCCTCAACGAGTAACGATACCTGTAACCTGTCAGTAAGATATATATCCCCATAAACACAAAACCATAAAGTCTGTAAGACATGTTGACCATAAAAAGTCCCACAGGAATAGCCAGTATATGAACGACAAGCCACCCTAATGATGTTTTCTGACCCTGCCTTATCTCGAAAAATTCTTTTGGTTGTTCCGGAAAACTCCCCTCTTTTAAATCACCGTACTCTTTCTTCATCCTGATAGCTTTTTTCCCGATATAAAATCCAAGTATGGCCGCAAGAATACCAAATAATGCATAGACAATCAGTAGTGCCACCAGTATCTGCACAGGCTCTGCTTCTTTTAATCCAAATTGTTTCAGAGCAAAGTTGACCATATTTATGTAAATAGTGATCAGGTCGAAGCCATAAACGATTATCAAGCTGACAAATTTATGCAACAAGGCACTGGAAACGCTGAAAATACCGGCGATCAGAAACCCGAATAAATTGCTACCCAGCAGTAAGATCATCAACTCTATTAATACGGCTTCCAGCATAATCCCCGTCATGGGACCGAGTATAACAGCACTGGGAGAAACCGATTTCATAATAGCCGTGATAAGCCCTGCCCGAATAATAAGCCCCCGTTCAGGCCACATCCGGTAAAATCCTATAAGCAATACTGTTCCGGCAAAAGCAAGGATGGAACCGGCAAAAGGCAGGCGTGTGTTATGTAAAAAACTGCCTACGATAATCTCCAGCGCAGCCCAAAGTCCGCCAACCACAGCTGCCTTCATCCATAAATTATCACCTTCTGTACTTTTTTCTTCTACTGGCATAATAACTACAAATTAAGGTCTTCCGGTTTGTTTATATTATAAAACAGATCAGTTGAATAGAAAGGCAGAGAAGCGTCAACAGTAAGTACTTTAAAACGGACCTGTTTAAAAATATCACGTAATTTGTACTTGCCTTCATAAACATTGTTCTCCAGGATGCTGATGATGTTTCGGGAATAAACTCCGCACAAAGGCTCTAATTTATTATTACCATGCGCAACAACCACAACATCATAATCCTGAATATTCCCTGCCAAATAACTCAATAAACCCGAATTGATAAAAGGAGTGTCGCAAGAAAGAACCAGGTTATATTCGGTTGCTGAAAATTTTAATGTTGATAGGAGTCCGCCCATAGGCCCGATACCGGACACCTCATCCTTAACAACATCAAATCCGAAATTCCGGTAAACATCCATGTGGTTGTTGGCACTGATAATGACCGAATCGACAACTGGATTTAAAGCTTCTATCGAATATGAAATCAGCGGTTTACCTCTAAATTCAGCAAGGCCTTTCTCGCCACCCATTCTGCTGCTCTTCCCTCCCGATAATATAATGCCCGTCAGCTGATTTTCATCCATAGAGAATTTCCTTATAAATAATGATGTTAACCACCTATTTTAACAACGTTTGAACTTCCTTTCTTCTTTGTTCCGCTTCCTTTTCCTGATTTATTTCCACCATTTCCTTCAGGATGGTAATATTTCAGCGCTTCGGGCATCCATTTCTGCAGGTTACTGATGCGGGTCTCGTCCGATGGGTGGGTACTCATAAATTCAGGTGGTTTTTCGCCGCTGGCAGCCGCCGACATTCTTTGCCAGAAAGAAACGGCTCCCTGTGGATCGTAGCCCGCAATAGCCATAAAAATCAGCCCCAGGTGATCGGCTTCGCTCTCATGCAACCGGCTGTATGGCAACATGGCTCCATAATAGGTTCCTACTCCGTAAGCCATCATCCACAATGCTTGTGTTTCGGCAGGTTTGTTCTGTAAGGCAATAGATAAAGCCACTCCGCCGGTTTGTTGCAGCAACCCCTGGCTCATTCGCTCGTTACCGTGGTCGGCAATGGCGTGGGCTATTTCGTGGCCCATCACTACGGCCAGCCCGTTTTCATCCTGTGTTACCGGCAATATGCCTGTGTAAACCACCACTTTGCCACCCGGCATACACCAGGCATTCACCTGGTTGTCCTTTACCAGATTAAACTCCCAGTCAAAACCATCCAGAATTTCAGCGCGGTTATGCTCGTACAGGTATTTTTGCACAGCCATGGCAATATTGTTGCCAACCCTTTTCACCATAGCGGCATCCTGTTCATCATTGCTCACAGGTACCGAGTCGAGAAAAGCATCATATTGAGCAAAGCTCATGGCTAACAATTCGCTGTGTGGGATAAGAGCCAGTTGCTTGCGGTTAGTAAGGGGCACGGTGCTGCATGAGAAAATAAACAGCGAAATCAGAAAGGCAGTTAAAAGTTTCAGGTTTTTCATGATACATTTCTCAGTAAACTATTTGTACAAAAATAGGCAACTATCACCGTAACTCAAAAAACGGAAGCCGTTTTGCAGGGCAAATTTGTAAGCGGCCTTCCACTTATCACCAATAATGGTCGCCACCAGCAGCAGCAACGTACTTTTCGGTTGATGGAAATTCGTGAGCAAACCCCTTGCCAGTTTTAAGCGGTAACCCGGAGCAATCATCATTTGCGTCTGTCCTTTTATCTCTTTCAGCCCATTGACAGTGGCATAATCTATCAAAGTTTCCAGGGCTTTTTTTCCGCTTATTCTCTGTTCCAGATCGTAAGGATCCCACTGGTTTATCTTAAAGCTTTCATCCCCGGAGCTAAGTTTGACCGCCATCCAGTAAAGGCTTTCGATAGTCCGCAGGCTGGTGGTTCCCACTGCAATAATGTGGTCGTCAAATTTACGATACATGTGTTTCAATGCTTCCACCGGAACCACAATGTGCTCCGTATGCATTTCGTGTCCGGCTATGGTTTCGGATGAGACCGGTTTAAATGTACCGGCACCTACGTGCAGTGTCACTTGTTCGCTTTCAATCCCCTTTTTATCCAGTTCATTAAAAACCGAATCGGTAAAATGCAATCCGGCTGTTGGTGCCGCCACCGACCCGTCCTGACGTGCATAAATTGTCTGATAACGTTCTTTGTCTGACTCTTCTGCTTTCCGGTTCAGGTAAGGAGGCAGGGGTACCTGGCCGGTGTGTCCGATTATTTCAGAAAATAGTAAATCTTCCGGTGCCCAGCTGAAGGAAATCAGGAAA
>Ga0209834_10000292_pt1 | contig 31221 bp, 52 predicted proteins | sample Mar14236cmmetaG_FD_184134 | JGI IMG/M metagenome (GOLD analysis project Ga0209834, IMG submission 184134) | Marine hydrothermal vent microbial communities from Guaymas Basin, Gulf of California to study Microbial Dark Matter (Phase II) - Marker... ... | reverse complement strand
ACATAGACAACGACGTCAGATCCGCTAGAGCCTATAGCAGCTACATAACCGTTTCTGTAGTCAAATGCTAGAAGAGCGTCGCAGCCTGTAACGCTGTACCTGTAGTCCAGCGAAAGATCGCTGTTCAGCACATAGATTATGCAGCTGCCAGCGTTATCGGTAGCGCCAACGATGATCCTAGAGGCGTCTTCCAGCACCGCAGCACCAGAGATGGTGTAGCCTGCATCAACAACGAACCTGGCATCGAAGACCCATTCAGCTGCTACAGCGGCTGCTAGACCTATAACAAGTAGTATAGCCAGGGATAGCAGGGCGTACCTCATTTAGGCACCCAAGAAAGAGAACGTGCAAAAAACAAAAATGGTTTTTATAGAAACCGTTCAGAGGCTACCTTCTTGTAATGAGATAGGCCGCTGCTAGGCCGAGTATGAACGTTATGATCCCCACGAACAGCAGATCCATCTCTGTGTACGGCCCCTGCACGGTGACTGTCGTCGTCTCGGTCTCCGCACCTGTATAGACATACACGACCTGCGTCTCCGTAGTGGTAGCGGTTACAAACTCCGTTGTTGTGACCGTCGCGGTGGTCGTAACAGTAGAGGTAACAGTCTCGGTCGCCGTGACGGTCTGCGTCACGACCTCAAGCAGCCACCTATAGATAACGTTGTTATCAGTATCTACACTAAACAGGTACTCAGAACCCAAGGCATGTCCAAACGCGTTTGGTGGTATGTACTCCTTCTTAACTGCGCCATCAACGACTCTGTAGCCATAGCTATCAGCAGTAACCACGTAGATGGCGTCCATCGCAGGACCAACGTATGTGACGCGCATCGCTGCGGGCTCTAGTGTTATCACATACTCGGTGCTGCCGTTGATGATGTGCTTGACCAGGTAGGTGCCTGTACTGTTGGTGAAGGCTATATACGTAGCGTTCTCGCTGGGATCGAACCACGCAGCGACATACATAAGATCGCTCAGACCAAGCTCAACAGTATCGACAGTAACAATGTCACCAGCTGCACCATCGGTGATGTTGAGGTATGTCGTACCGTTCCAGACCACTAGATAGTCGCTGTTCTCTACCTTTGCAAGAACAGCAGCTGCACCAAGATCGTAGGCATTAACAACATCACCTGTAGAGTTGTATATCTGCAGGAAGTAGGTGCTTAGGTTGCTGTCATACATAAGCTGATAGATGTAGTCACCAGCGATCTCCAACGCATAGGTCTGTACATAGCCCTCACCAGCTGGTGAGAACGTATAGTTGGCTACGACGCTACCATCGCTAGCATTAATTATGAAGATATCCTCGCTGTTACCGTTGGCAGCAGTAAGAACAACGAGCCCGTCGCTGTATGCATGAGCAGTAGGGCCACCGTTCACCGTAAGGTTGAAGCTCTTCAGCTCTGTGAGGTCGGTATCGTAGACATAGATATACGCTGTGAGAGTGCCGTTGTCGAAGGCCGATACGCTGATGACGCCCTCATCGTATCTGTACGTATATATCGGATAAGGCACTGAGACCTCTAGGTCATAGGTCCACTCAGCTGTAGCAGGTGCTACTAGAGCTACGCCGAGTATCGCTGCCACTACCAAAGATAGAATCAACAGCCTGGCCTTCATGATGCACCCCCTTCGTGAAATAGAATACCATCAAGAGTAAAAAAGAACTATGGTTTTTAGAATCAGTCGCTGAACAAAAGCTGGTCCTCGATCTCGAAGATCAGGCACTTAAGGATCTTGTCGTGGTCGCCTCGCTCGTATCCGTTTCCGCAGGCGTTGAACAGCTCGCACTCTTCGTAGCTGCTAGCAGCTATGCTAATCGGTATACCACCGTGAACATACCTGTGCGCCTGTACGCACAGCATGTATATGGGGCATTTTCTGCAGTCGAACCTCATGTTATGCACCCCACAGGCCCAGGAACATCTTGATAAAGTCATCTATCGGGGTATCGATGCCTGCAAGAACAAGAACGTTGTGTACAACGGGAAGCCATCTCGCTATGGATACGGCTGTCAAGGTATACCAGCACTTGGGGGCCATCTCCAACAACCTTTCTTGCTCAAAACTCCTTTCATATGCGGCGTGTATAACCAGCCTGTACAGGCCGTAGGCCATGAGGGCCGCCAGCCCAAAGGTGAGGATATCCCTAGCAAACCACAGCAGCGGTCTGTCGAGAACAGCGCTGACAAACGGATTGCCCTCCGCAGCCGCGCCCCCAAGAACAAAGCACAGAGTCATAGCGATATCCACAGCAGCACCAGCGAAGTACAGGACCAGCGAAACCACGAAGATCTTCCTAGCCTCGCAACAGGGCTCAAGCAGGTAGCCTAGATACATAGGTATCCCCGCAGAACATACCACAACCCTCTAAAAAAGGTTTTAGACACATGGTTAGAAAGCAGCATCTGCTATCGAGACCTAACTAGGGTATGTATCCCAATACCTGTAGGCGGGCTATTTCTTTGGTCTGTATATGAGGAAGTAGCTGTGTTTCCTTGGAACTCTTTTTTCGGGTTCTGCTCTTATGAACGAGCGTTTGAAGAACCTGTAGATGATTATGTCGTAGAGCTCGAAGTTTGTTAGCAAACTGTTGCAGACCTCTATCGCCGAGTAGAGCTTTCCTTTGTATACCCAGTCCATGACCTTCGCTATCAACACGCCGTCATGCTTGAGGTACACAACAAGATTGTTTACGGCTTTGGTGAGCTCAAAGAAGAGCTCGTGAAGCTCTCGCTGGCTCAAAACCTTTCCATACTCGTAATCTCTGTTGTCTCTAGGAACCGAATGCGTAGGGTATGGAGGGTCATAGACTATCGCATCGAACTTCTGCACGGTCGTTATCGGAAGCATTCTGAGATCCGCTACGATATCTGGCCTAACCTCGGGTCTAACATCGACGAAAATGAAGTCGTACAGGTTGTACTTTTTGTTGATATCGAAGATCTTCTCGTACATTATCCTGTAGCCGCACGTTACATCGAGAACCTTCGCTGGCGGAAGAACGTAGTGCATGAGCACCCGCTTAAAGGCTTCGGCTATACCTATGTTAACACCATAGATAACCGAAGTCAATGCTCTCTTCGGTATGTGGCAAAAACGAACCTTTCCATTCTCGTAGTGCACAGCCCTAAGATACCGATAAACCCTCGAGCCTCTTCTAACCTCATACCATTGAAACCTGACAACAGGCTTACCACATTTAGGACACCTAGCCAAACAATCACCATTGTAGAAAACTACATTAGTTTTCTATAAAAACCTTAGGACACCCAGCCAGAACAATCATCATTATAGAAAAATACATCTGTTTTCTATAAAAACCCATAACCTTCGTAGATGCTCAGAATCTCTAAATCAGGTGCGGACCCGTATCATCACGGATCAGATCATTCATCATTACTCAGGCAGAGATCCCAACATCATCTTTATGCGTCTAAGAACAGCTTCTTTGGTGATCCAATAAGGCTGCTGCTTCTTGGCTTGATACGTTATGTAGATATCACCGTTCTTTATCCTCATAATACCGACACCGAGAAGCATAGCCTTTAATACGACTTCGTCCAACGGAACATGGATCGGTAACGCTAAGTAAACATAGTCAGATATCAATGTATACCTGTAGAGCTGGTACAGCGAGTACCTAGGCCTGGCCTTGACCTCAACAACAACAATCTCGTTGTTATCCAGATCAACAGCGAGGATATCGGGCCTCATACCAAAGTAGTAATGAAACCTGTAATCATCGACGAAAACAACGTAGCCCTTCCTACGAAAATACCCAGCAACTATGGGGTACAAGCTCTTTTCCTGCATGCACAGCCCTAAACCTCATCATCTTTCTCCTTTATAGCCAGAGCTATGAAGAACACCGCTGCCCCAATCAACAACAGGAAGGTTAGTGCGTACACCACATTGAAAATCCCTTTGATTATCGCCGCAGGACAAATCGGTATGTTTAGACAGAAGACAGCTGCCAAAGCAAATACGAAGAATACCAGCAGCAGTATTCCAAAGGCTGCTGCTGCAAAAAAGAAGTAGGACACCATTACCCACACCATTCAATTCCTTTATGATATTGAGCAGCACTACCTATATAATATACTAGGTAGTGCCTACTTGGAGCTTCCTAACCCTTTCTGGAGATGTTCTAAGGATTTCTCGCAGCTGCTCTATGCTGAGCTTCTTGGCCTCTTCGGGCTCTAGAATAGCTTCTGTTATTCCTATCGGTGCGCAGATGGGTATCACGGCATCGATGATCTTCTCACGTAGAGGGCCTGTAGCTATCCATACACACCTGCTGCCTGCGGGGCAGCTGGCCTCGAATTTTGCTACTACTGCATGTGAGAAAACTACGTTTGAGCCCATAGCTGGGTAGCACACGACATCGCCTATCTCGGCCTCGTAGGCCAGGGTCTTTCTATGTACGTTGATATGCGTCTTATCTGGTATTGCAGGCTCCATCGAGTCGCCGACGCTTTCAACAACGTTGATACCAGACAGAACGAAGACCCATGGTAGAGAAGCTCCCTTGGACCCCAGAACACAGTCAATCGCTTTAACACCGTAGGTAATAGCAGAGCACCAGGCGGTAACACAGATATACATAGTCAAAGGTACGAGATCGCTGTACACACCCATCGTTATGTAACCATTACCCCTGCGATCCACCATACCGCGACAAGCATCAAATATTCTATACGCATCTTCATAGAGCCTCGCAATGCTTCTCACAGCACATCTGTAACCACTGCAGACATAGCCCCTGATCTTGCCAAACATAGTCTTTGCAGAGAACTCTACAGGCCTGCCAGCAACCTCTAGAACCCTCTTCCTAAGATCATCCCTCAAAAACATTGAGACCACCAGAAAGAGAAAGTCGAACAAACTAAAAAACACTTTAGAACCAAGTCACGCCAGGCCCAGCTGCTTCAGCTTCCTTCTGAATGTTTCGTAAGACATGCACTTGACCCTACCATTGACGTTTCTGCATATCCTTCCTTCCGATACTAGGATTCTCCAAACCTTGATTACAGGCAGGCCTGTGCTGAGCAGCTGCTTGATATAATCAGTTGGAAACGGATACGGTGGCCTACCAAGCTTCTTACCCTGTGCTTTAGCTCGTTTCAGACCGTCTTTCGTTCTCTTTCGTATATCTTCTCTGTAGAGCTGTGCAAACCACAGGAAGTCGGATATAACCTTGAGCCTGAGCAGCGGGTCTTCTATGTAGTCTATGAATTCCTGTGCTACGAACTTATACCTAAAGCCCTCTTCAGTAAGCTTTTTCAATTCGAGAAGACCCTCAACCATGTTTCTGGCCAGCCTGCTGAGATCGTAGAACAGTATCAGTTTAACACCGAGCTTCTTGGCAGCGTCAATCATAGCCCTGTAGTTAGGCCTCTCCCTAGGCGGTACTGCGCCGCTTACATCTACATCTATATAGAAACCGAGAACCTCGACACCGTTCCTAGCAGCCCAATCCCTAATAGCCTGTATCTGGTTCTCTGGGTTCTCATCCTCTCTAGAGACCCTAACATACGCAAAGGCCTTCTGAGACATGTACAGCCCCAGGTTTTTCGTAGAAAACCCGAGGTAAAGAGTTTCTACGGAGAACATCGCTGCCTGGCCAAGGCACCGTCGCAAACGCCCGTTTTCGCCATGTCAAAGCAATGGATAGGTCTAGGGTAAAAACCCCAGAGGTACAGGTTTTAGGGTTTGTACCCCAGAGCTGCAGCTCTACTTAGTAGCTTCGTATATAGCTTCGTATAGTGCTCTCAAGAAGTCCTCGTATCTGACACGTATCTTTATGCTAACCCTAGCCTCAGCCTCTAGATACTTCTCTCTTATGATCTTGACCAAGCTATCACAGGTCTTCTCATCTAGGCTAAGAACATCGCAAGCGTCTTCCAAAGCCTCTTCCAACCATTCTCTGTACTCAGTAGGATCCCTAAGACCACTAGCAAACTTCTCGTAGAGATCTTCCTCGATAGCCCCAGCCACAGCACTAAGAGCATAATTAACCTCTTCAACTGCAGCCCTAAGCCTCTTCCTACCAAATCTAGAAGCCTGCAGCTGAGCTCCTCCCACGTCCTAGCACCTAGGAGCTCCTTTAGCTTGCGGAAGTTCTGGTACGCCTCCTCCGAAATTCCAGATCCACACCGTTGCGCTTCATGCACTCGATGAAGTCCCTAGCTCTATCATCGGGCACATCTATATCCATACCGCCCTCGCCCTCCCTGTACCACCCACCAACCTCCTCGATACACCTCTTCACGATGGGTGCAACCTTTTCATAATCTGAAGCCTTCAGCACCGTTAGCCACGCACCGCCCAACTCCGTCGAATCGATACGAGCACCACCAACCCTATGCCTCTCGACGCTGACCTTCCTGTAGCACCTCGGACAGGTAGCGTAGAGCCCCCTACCCCTGTACTCCCACTCATGCCCACATCTAGGACACCTAACCCTGACCACCACCCACCACCCACTACTCACTACCTACTACCAGCTTAAGAACCTACTACCCACTACCCACCAGCTACTCACCAGCTACCACCCACTACTACTCACTACTACCACTACTAGGTACCCCAAATACCCCAAACTGGAGTAATCGGTACCCTAATCTGGAGTACCAAGCTATGGTTAGAACGCTGCATCTGCTATCGAGACCTAACCAACGAAATCAGAAGCTGGAAGACTCATTTTTGATTCTTTTCAGCACAGCTTCAATGAATCTACGCTCTCTTTTTCTGAATCGCGGAAGTCAATCATCATCATTTCCGTGGTCATAGATCTAAAAAGTTTTTAGAAATATGAAGTCTATATACAGGCTATCGGAAACTATGAAGCCTATTATCAGACCATCAGCTTCCGAGGTTCTGCATCACAGCTCAGATAGCGTCCAAATCATCATCTGTGCTGCAGCACATACATCACGACTCCTATCACTTTTAGGCAGAGCTTTATACCATCTAGGTTATATACATCGCATCTGACCTCTATGGGGCCTGTACTGCTGTACCTAGGTATAGACACAGCAACTTTGTTGAGTCCATACTGAGCAACCAGGCCTTCCTCATCATCGAAACGCAGCCTGATCCCATCGTGTGTTTCCAAGGCCCTGACAACCTTCATAAGAACATCGACGAGAAAGGACCCAGAGAAGTTGATTGTTTTGGTCCTAAACACGAACTCCATGACAATCACTTCGATTCTAGCTCTTCTCTAAGCATCTGCATTATTTCTCTGATTCTCTGCTGCAGGAAGTCAGATGCTAGCACCATAGCGAAGCAGTAGCCTCTTCTACACTCTATCTTGAATGTAAAGCCATCGGGAAGATCCTTGATCAAGGGCTCCACACATTTTACAAGATCTAGAAGCTCACGAAGATTAGCAACAGCAACCCCAGTCACGAACATAGAGGCCAGGTACTCACCACAGCCCATACCCCACACCCTCACTCATTTTGAGTTGAAGTGGGGGCTGCCGCGTCACGGGACCACCCCACGGATCATCTTCGCTCACCGTGGGGCCCACATCCGCGGCAGCAGCTTAGCTCTAGCTATAGAACAGCTCTAAAGAGAGTTTTAGAGTTTTCTGTTACAGGCTGTTAGGTCTCGATACACGAAGCAGCGTTCTAACCACAGCCTGCACCGAAGGTTAGTAGCAGCAATGCAACATCGAGACCTAACCAACAAAATCACGTCATAGCCATCACAATTAAATAGAAATAAGGAATGTGACGGGTCCTAAACTACCTACACTAGCAGAAAATAAAAAGTTTTCAGAGGGGGATGATCATCACGGCTCAGTAGATCCCTCTTTCATCATGCGAGTCTACACATAAAACTAAAGCGCTAGTCGTCTCTCATGGCTTCCAGCAGCACGTTGGATATATAATTCGCTATGCAGTCAAATTCCGAAACATGGAATTCGACCTCGTCGAAGAACCTGCCGTTCTTTTCTACATGGATATGAACTTCATCGCGGAAGATCCTGACCTCTATCTTGATCCTGGTCACCATCGGCTAACCCCAGCAAACCTCTTTTACCAACACTAGAGAGTTCAGTAGGTTAGTAAGGTAATCGTAGAAGACATCTGGATTAGCAATCATTGGTGGACTTGTTGGAAGCATTGCAGCTATACCAGATATCGATATGAATACATATGGTGGTAGATCCGTACTCATCACATCCCTAACCGTTATGTGAACATGTCCAAAACCTAACCACAAGAGCAACACATCTTCTACTGGGTCATAGTAGACAGCTACAACCGTCATGTTCCCATGTTCATCGCTTAGGATGTACATGCAATGCCTTACCCCAGACCTTGCCAACCTCTTCCAAATACCACCCACCTCTCTAACCGCTTCATTTCGAACCTTGGGCAGACAGATCTTACCTTCACTCACTTCCTTCACCCTTCTCTCCACAGGTACAGATATTGACAAACCCTCTAAAAAACTCTTTAGATCAAAGACAATGGTTAGAAAGCTGCTTTGAGGTATCGATACCTAACCCTGGTAACTAGAGGTCCTTAGGGTACATACGCTGGAGCCTGTGCACAAGGTTAGTAATCGATTTGCATAGCTGCTTACTAACAAACTCGTAGACACCGTAGACAATGACAAAGATAGCATATGCTGCTACAATGTACCAGAACAAAGCTGCGAACAGAACATCGCTGAACCTAAGCTCTTCTACCAAAGCCCTCAAAATACTAGCTTTATAGATGTTTTCTGCACATAGTTAATGGGGTAGAAAAGTGGTTAGGTGCCCCATCTGCAAGAAGGAATTCAAGAAAGTAGGACCTCTTCTCATACACCTAAGACGCTTTCACGATATATCCAATCCATACGAAAGGTTCTGCCCCTTGTGCGGACCCATAGATACAGGCCTAGCCGTCCATTGCTTGATAAGGGCCGAGCTGGACGATCTAGACCACGCACTTATCTATTTAGCTGTAAAACCAAGAACTAAAACACCTGGATCAAAAGAACGTAGCAGAGTATCGAGGATAGTCAGAAGGCTTCTGAAAACCAGGACATAGCCTGTACCGAAGGTTAGAAAGCAGCTTTCGATACCTAACAGAAGCTAACAAAAAGAAAGATTGTATGGAAAAAGGTTACTTCTTGGCCTTTTCTGTGAATTCTACAACCTCTAAGCAACTGTTGGTATCGACAACGTAGATCATGTATGACACATGCTCATCGGTTATCCTATGTATGAGCACCACGTTGAATGAGTTTCCTAGCGCATTTATCATACGCTCGATATCTTCTTTCCTAGCAACTACAGTGTGTTTGGATCCGCACACAAGACCTCGCACCTCGAAGACCACCATACGGGATACCCAGATAAGGATAGGGCTTCAGTCTAAAAAAACTTTTTAGACTAATGAGCCTTGACACGAGATCTGAGCTTACCCAACACGTCGTCTACGTACATCCGCACAATATCCATGTGCTTCCTCGTGACGTGGAACTCAGCAACATTAACGTTGCACATCATCTTCTCTCCGCACAGAAGACATATGCACAGCCCGTCTCCGTCCCGAATGATGACAGGCCTGATCTCCTTGACTAAGGGATACACATACTTCAACAACGTCATAGCCTTCGTTCTGGACCCACCAGACTTCTCAAGAACTCTGGTGACGTATCCCCTAACCGAATGCTTCGAAACCCCGTACATCCTACCGATATCAGAAACGCTCTGAAACTCGATGAAATGCTTGTAAACCATATCAACCGCAGGGTTATTAGCGAGCTGCTTAACAACGAGATACTCAAGAAGCTCAAGCAGACCCATCAGCACCACCCACCAGCTCTTTAAATGGTTTCAGCAATCTTATTGCGATCTGTACCTGCTCACGACTACCATCAATCTTACCTTCTTTCACAGCCTTCACTAGATAGTCGTAGAGATCAGCCATCATCTTAACCTCGGTAAGCATCTGCTCGTACTGCTTTCTAAGCTCACTAAGCATCCTAAGAACGTCTTCTATCCTCCTAACAATGGTCCTAAACTTAAGGTGCTGCGTAAGCAGCTCGTCAAGCCTGGGATCATCTACCTTTCCAATGTAACACGATCTACCCCACTCATCGTAGCGTATAAGGTAGAGGTATCTATACGGTGTACCTCTGCGATTGTAAACAGTTTTGTATACAAGATTATACCTGGCAGCAGGCTCAAGCTTTGAAGACATCTCTTCAAGCTTCTTAACCATAAGATCCATTTTATGTAGAAACTCATCTAACGACATAGCACCACCAATAAATCTAAAACATGGTTTAGATTTAAGTTTTATCACAGCCAAGAACATCGTGAGACTAACCATAGAACCGCCCAGCGCGCTACTACCTATATAATATATAGATAGGAGTGCTAGCAGGGTTAGCAAAGGCAGGGTACAGACAGCTTACTAACCTTGGTACAGGGTATATACCCCAAGGACCTATTATAGGGTGCATACCCTAAACCATGGTTAGGTATCGATAGAAGATGCAGCTTTCTAACCATAGCCTGTACCCCACAACTTAAGTAGTATTACATAGTATAGCTACCGCTGCAGGGCGCAGATGAAGATCTTGAACGAGACGGACTTCATCCAGATGCAGATGTCACAGACAATAATCGTTGTTATGAGGATAGAGGAAGAAACAGAGTGTGAAGAGGACATAGATGTTGCAGCAGCCTAAGAAACACGATCATCTAACGTAATCATCTAGCTTAAGCTGCTTAAGTTCCCTGGGCCTGTACCCATGACATTGACCAACATAGTACGTTACAGGCCTCCTAAACCTGCGACAGAAACCAAGCAGCTTCTCGCCAGGCCTGTTCCTCTCCACCCATCTCTCAAGAACTATCCTCGATTCCTCGCTGAGCTCCTCCACAGGCACGAAGTAGATACACTTTCTGCAGTCGGCCTTCACAACCATTCCACCAACAGCCTCTGCTTATTCCTAAACTCGTTGCTAGCAACCCTGATCAAGAACTTAGCGAAGATCTTTGGAAAGTCCTTAGAGCCTATAACCTTGTAAGGAAGCCCAGTAGAGCCTGTATTAACATCAACACCCCAGAAACCGAGACCTGTAGCCATCACAATCTCTTTCTTACACGCACCTAGCCACCACATATCAAGACCCAGCTCCTTAGCGAATCTAACAAACATTGCTAGAGAAGTATCACCTGTATAGCCAACAACATCTATGCAACGCGGTAAACGCTCAAACTCTTCTATACTATGTATAGGAAACACCCAGATCACATCGAGGCTGCACAACCCATAGGGATCATCATAGAGGTAGTCTGGCCATAGTGCAACAACAACACGGTTCTTTACAGCCAACAGCTTCTCGATATACTTCACACGTTTCAGCTGTAGCAGGCTCTTCTTATCATCGAAGAACTCTGGGAACAGCAGAACCCTAGGGTCATCAACATACTTCCTAAGTTCATCAAGAATCCTACTAGGAATATTACCAACACCAACAATCATGGTTGTCGCCCCATGAAAGACTCCAACGTTTTCGATACGTATCTAGACCAACGCCTATACTCACGCTTACCCCAGTCATTCCGAAGAAGAGACAATGCACCAAGTATCTTCTGGCCCCACACAGGATCAGCTATCGTTTTCCTAATCATCACTGTGTTATGGAACGGACAATACATACAGTTGCCAGAATGGTTGTACAGCTCATAACATGGGCACAGGTCGATGTTTCTAGACTTGATGAAGTCTCTGATGTCCTGCGTTGTCCAAAACCATATTGGTGAGAACACCACCATATCGTTCCACATCTTAGGTCTAGACCAATCACTTCTCTCTCTCCAAAGAGAATCAGAATGCTTAACCCCAACCAAGAACACAGGTGGTCTAACAACCTTGAACACCTTGATCTTGAACTCGTTCATACACCACCTATGAACCCTCATAGGTACACCCCACCTAACCAAAGCATTGAAGAAGTCGAGATCATCCCTCCTAAGATGCAGCAGATCCACACCAAGCCTATCAGCAACGCGGTACGCATACCAGATGTTGAAATCATGTGTATTACCTGTAACCTCGATAAACACAGCACCCCTTACCATCTTCGGTTGAAGAGCTTCGAGGACTAGAAGCAAAACAGCAGTAGAGTCCTTACCACCGCTGAAAGCAACCCAAGGGGCACCAAACTTCCTTGCAAACTCCTTTATGAGCTGAACAGAAAGCTCAACCTTTCTGTTAAGATCCATATCAACCACCTACAGCTCTGAGATGCCTAGGCGCCTTAGGTACTCCCCAACCTTCTCCTCGTTGATGCAGAACAACGCTCTTGGTCTTTCTCTTACTCGTTTGATGAATCCATCCTCTGCAAGCTTCCTGATCACTCGTTCGATGGTGGTCTCCTCAAGATCTCTATAATCATCAGATCTCTTAGCCCAGCTAATGATTCCGTGATAGGTGAAGCACTTCGATGTGTTTCCATACGTCTCCCGCCTCCACCGCAGAAACCGCAGAACCATCAATAAGTACGATGCTGGATACGCATATTCCTTCCGCATATCAGCCACCTACAGCCTCGTAGTAGACCATCGTGACCTCGTTTCTCAGCCTGTACAGATTCTCGAAGAATTCCTTGACCAGCCTAAGGACCTTATCAACATCGCACGACCTGGTTTCTAGACAGAACGCTAGCCTGTCGTAGAGGACCTTCAACCCTAGCAACACATTGATCTTGTAATGAATAGGAAGAGCATCGATATCTTCGTGCTGAACCTTCTTGAACTTCATCAGCAGCCAAGGACTTTCACCAAGTGCATAGAAACCAAGAACATCGGAGAACAGATCAGCCATAGAGCCCACCGACATATATAGCTCTAAAAAGAAGTTTTAAACCGATGATGAAAAGGTTAGGGCTCATACTGAATACCAAGCATATCAAAGATCTGGTAAATCTGCTCCAACCCTATACCATAGCTCTGCAGCAGCGCCTTAACAGCCTCAGCACTTACCTCACCTACGAACTTAGCCAGCTCTTTAAGATCACCATTCTCAATTTTGTATATCCGCAGATACGGTGTACCCTTGTTGCTCTCGTACCACTTCACAACAATATAGTCGTTACCAACGTCGATACACCTATCATAGTGCTTAGATGGTGTCAGCACCCTCATGCTTGGCAGCAGCACAGCAATATTGGCAGATGTATCCCTCCTAGACGCTGCTGGCCTGTAGCAGACACTTCCTTTGAATGGATATATCGAGATCTCTGTCATCAGCTCTTCACCTCGGCTATCGATATCATAGCGATGTCCAGATCTTCGATTGATACTTCAACTTCCTGTCCTCTCACAGGCCTCTTCAGACCGACAACAATGATGATGTCACCAGGTTGGTATTGATATAGACTGGTAGTGGGCTGCAGATCAAGACCCAGCACTTCATTTAGCAGCCTCACCGTTGATGGATGTCTAATGTAGTTCTTGATCTCAGCACCCTGCTGCCTGTAGCAGTTCACTACCTCTTCCAACTCCTCGATTGACAACCTCCTCACGTTTATCGTGAAGGTTTGGTATGGAAATGCATTTAATGGGAGTGGAGGTGCGAAGATCAGACGGGTCATGATCCCAGCCCCTCCCGCAGGGTGGGGTTTTCTACCCCAACCCTGTCGGGGGCATGCAAAATTGAAAAAGATGGTTATTCAATCGTGGTCCGTCTGTACCCAACGAAATTCATTTCGTGTTCGAATACCAGCATATGGTAGTCAACACCGAAGTCATGGGGGTCAGCAACAATTATTAATGTAGCGTTTTTGAAGCTGTAAACTCTGACTTCATGCATTGCTGTACCTACTGCTAGAGCATCGATGAGGTACTCAAGAATCGTAGCTATGTCTTCTCGCGAAGCCTCTTCAAATTGATCTAGATACAGGTACCTTGCATCTACATGGTATACCACAAGACTCTGTGTGAGCCTATGCGCTGTGACCCGAGGAGTCTGGATCTGTGCATGAGCCATATCTCAGCACCGTGTATACTATACACTCTGCCAGTATATAAACATATCGCATACCAGAGTATGGAATACCAGATCGTGGATTACCCAAGTGCAGTATACCTATATATAGTATATAGGTATACACACCGCAGCCCGATCCATGCAGAGGGATAGAGATAGCTGCAGGCAGCTAGACACATTAGGACATCTACACACTACGAACACAGGCTGGGACCGCCGCGAACCTCCGCGGCGGTGGGGGTCGGGGATAAGGTCGTGAACCGACCCCTTCAACCAACGCGTACCAACCTCAGTCCTGCTAGGTGTGCTGCATGATCCCAGATGCAAGAATATCGGACTTACGTAGGTTTGCGATAGATGCTTCCATATTCATGGAGATCAAAGCATACAGGTACATAGCCGCGGTGAAATTCATAGAGCAGCTTCTGGACTACATCTACACAAAGATAGCCCTAACCCACAATCCCGCAGCCCTTGAAGACCCACTAGACGAGATAGTCTACATCATAAAGAAGACCAAGGACCTAGACATAGACAAACTGGTGAAATACTTCGAAAGACTGCTAGACATCACAAGAAGGCTATTCGAAGGTAAGGTCACCGACAACGAAGCGAGAGAACTAGAAGAATTCATACATGTAGTAGCACAGGTAGCAATGTCGTTGGAGCTGCGAGCACTTCTCTCCAAGCCCTAGACACAGATCAAAGACTTGAGACCCGCATTAACGATAGCCTTTAACATACGCTGCTTGACATCCAGCGGCCCCTTCTGAAGGATTAGATGAATCAGTATCTTGAACAAGTTCAGGACCATCTCCCAGTACATCCTCAAACCGCTCTCAAGACCATTCGACTTTATGAACCCGCTAGGAGGCTGCCACTCAACACGCACAACACCGTGCTTCTGGTAGACCCTCAACTGGCCAAAGATCTCGACACCCTTGACCCTATACAGGATCTCACACCAGCTAATCTTCCTAAAGAACACAAGATCCTTCCAATCCCTGTCCACCCTATCCCCTCTGATACGCTTGAAAAACCAAGTAAGCCCATCAACATTGTCTAGATACGGACCCTCAACCTCTACGGTATACCGTATACCATGGTGATGGACAGCCGCATGGGACCCCCTTCCTTGCGAGTCCTTGCCTGCTCCATCAGCCTGTAACCTTCTTGCTCTAGAATGCCTGGCTCTATCGATGAGGACCTGTATAAGCTTCATACGGTCTACAACTCTGTAGAGCCCTCGCTGCACTTTTTCTATCAGACCCTTAGACATCAACCTTCTGAGAACATCGTTAATCCTTCTCTTATCCCAATTCAGCCCCAGATCTATAGGTCTGAAAATTACCAGGCCCAGCTCTACGATACGTTTCAGAACCTCTTTCTCTCTGGGTCCTATCCTAACAGAGTATATACTAGCAGAGTCCTTGCCTGCTCCACTAGCAGAGTTGAACTTATAACCTGCATTGCACAGAGTAGAACATGAACTCCTCACGGCCCGCCCCCCTCTCCACACTACATCATTCTAAAGAGTTCTAGATAAACAACAGAGTTTAGTAACAGTATTCTTTGTTAGGCCTCGATTACAGATGCTGCTTACTAACACTATGGTTAGACGTGTTAGGCCTCGATCTACGTAGCAGCTTACTAACCCTGGCATGTTATACACGGTTTATGTATATCATCGTATGGAGACCCTATACTGGGGGCTGCACCATAGCCATCCCAAGAAGCTTTTTACACAGCCCGTGTATAACACGAGAAGAGTATCGGATTGTCTATTCTTGTCGGGCGTCTGCGCCTGTGCAGAGAGCCAGAGCAAGAAAAATAAAAAATGGTTTTGATTGAGATCGGAGTCCTTGTCTGGGCTTAGATGTATGTTGCTTCTGCTACTCTGACGCTCACGTAGCCTGTTGCGCCAGCTGGTATGTCGGCACTCACAACGATGGTGACCTCGGCGATCACGGATTCTACGCTCTCAGGCACAGTAGATCCGCTGCTCTCGTATACTGGGTGCACCTCGATCTTGAGCAGGTACGTATCTGCAGAAATCTGTTCGACATCCTTGATCACGACAGCGTTGGTGTCGGTAATCGTTGCGCTCAGGCTAGCGTTCTCGATGTCTGTCTTGACCTCGAGGACGAGCTTGAGGCTCTTGTCGGTCTCAAGGGTTATCTTGGCTATGTCTACCTTTCCGCCCGTGAAGTTCTCGACGTAGTAGTGAACGGTCCTGGTGCCCTCGATCAACCGCCCGTTGATGGCCTCGACGGTTAGGTTATAGCTCGGAACGAGCCAGCCGAAGAGCCTGGCGACATAGCTGTGTATCTCGTCGATGACAGGGATGTTCATGTACTGCTGCACAGCGATCGTGATAACACCGAAGAGCACGCCGATGAGCAGCACGAGGCCGATGGTCTGCAGCGTCCTGTCCATACCACCACCTTCGATATAAGAATAGTCGAAAGAAATTAAAAAAACGTTTTGATTCTCGATCTAAAGCCTTGGTTTAGTCGATTCAGAGAAGCGCGGTCAGCACCTGCAGGAAGGCTATGAATATCACCACGACGCTGGCCAGCTCCTGTATCCTGCGCTCGCGTATCACGTTGAACGGGTCGAGGGCTACGAAGAGTATCAGCGGTATCAGCATCATCCCCACAACGTTGGCCTGGCTGAGGTCGAAGACCACCTGTGTCCTGCCAGCAGGCAGCACAGCGCCGACCAGCAGACCCGTTGTCGCTGTAGATGGACTTGCTCTGAGCAGCGGCACGGCGGCTATCAAAGCTATGAGGCACGCTATGACCACCTGCGACGTCGGTTCGGTCACTGCGAACCAGAACACGGCCAGCACAGATCCGAGAACCCACAGCGCCAGCCTTCCTACAGGCGCTCCAAGAGCGTAGCCAACGACGAAGATCGCCAGCAGCCCCAGCGCTATCCAGGGCAGGAACTCGATAGGCACGTAAACAGTCGTCGTCTCCGTCTTAAACGTTAGTATAGCTGACAGCCCGAGGTATGGACCAGCGAGACCAAGCAACAACAGCAACGCTGCCGCGCTAGCGACTGTACCGATGTTGGCTTCGCGCTCTGTCAGAGCAACAGCCGCAGCAGTAGCCGAGCCTATCGTGAAAGCAATGTAGAAAGCGTCCATAGGATCCATTCCAAGCCCATAGATCAGGCCCAGCAGCGTGAGTATAGCCGCTATAGCAGCGAAAGCAATCGTCCTACCGACGCTGGCGGCGCTGACACCAACACCTTGAGTCGTGCTCATAGCACCACCTTCAAGAAAGAAAGTATGCAAATAAATAAAAAAGGTTTTAGTCTACACGTCTAAAGAATTGCTTTAGCGCTAGAACGGAGGCTTCTCCAACGGTCGTTCTAAGACACGGGCAGCAATACCGCTAAACCAGTTGGGCCCCCACTTCTTGATCCACTGAATAGCGTCGTCGTAGACCTCTCTAACACAGTTTTCAAAACTTCCGAAGAGCTCCCTGAACCTTTCGGGATCGATCATCTGCATCGCTGTACAGATCCTGTAGGCATATGTCCTTGCATAGTCTTCGTAGATCTGTCTCAGCATCTCGGACTCGGGCATCTAGATCCACCCCTTCGTTCTTTAACTAGTTCAAGTAAAGTTAAAAACGTTTCTATTCTATCTCTAAAGAAATTCTTTAGAACATAGATTTAAAACAGCGGAAAACAGACTCTTTAGAACGAAGGTGTCCATATGTGCAGCATAGAGATAATTGCTACCACAAGCAGCGGTAGAACCTTCAGAGCCAGGCTCGACGAAAACGTCTGCAGGGTTCTTGAAGAGGTCTACCCAGATGACCCTGCTGCTGCAGCTGCATCGATTATCAGTGACCATGCTGCACAGTTGGAAAGGTTAGGAAGGTGGGTCAGGAAGATAATCCGAGAAGCTGTGGACAAAAAATAGTTTTTTGCTTGTCGGGGCACGGATCTACGTTCTGAACACTTCTTTTCCGTGCAGCTCGGTGAAGAGCAGCGCCGAGTTGAGGGCCGCGGTTCCCACGAGCACCCTTCTGCTGCCGAGGCCCAGGCCAGCGATGGCGCCAGCAGCGTTCAGAGCCACCGCAAGACCCGCGACGACGAGCTCTATCGCGACGTACAGCTCTGGGAAGTAGCCGAGTATGTACGGCCTCAGTATCGATAGGATGACTGGTATCTGGACAATCGCTTCGGGCCTGAGCTCCACGAAGGCGGCCCTGAGCTCCCTCAGCGACAGGATAGCTATCATCACTATTCCAAACGACAGGAACGCCGCTATGGGCGCCAGCTCTTCCCTCGCTTTCATGAGGTTGGACATCAAGCCGCTGGCTACGGTCAGAGTGAGCAGGGATATGCCGCCGACGACGGCCGACGCTATGCTCGCGACCATCATCGAGCTGCCCTTCACTTTCTCGATAGCCCTCAGCACATACGACGACGTTACGGTGTAGAGCAGCAGGGCTATGGGCATGTACAGCATGGACCCTATGTCTCCCAGGAACGACAGCAGCGGGTAGAACACCAGCATAACGAGGTAGTTGTACAGCGTGTCCGCGAGGGTCTTGACATCCGTCGACGCGAGCACCATGAGCGACACGCCGACGATCATCAGCTTGGCGTACTCGGGCATGGGCACGAGCGACGCTATGGTCTTCCCCCTTGCGTACCTGAGTATGAACCCTATGAACCACAGCCCAGCGATGAGGAGGCTGGCGTAGAACCCTGCGTTCAGCGCGGCGCTCATGTCGTTTGTCTGGTACAGCACGATTCTGAACATCATCATCTGGGTCACAGTGATGCTGGGTATGAGCACGGCTACGCCGAACACCAGCACGTCCAGCCCTAGCAGCAGCCAGAGCGCTACTACTATCAGCGTCGTCCAGCTTGAGAGTATCACACCTCCGCACCTACGCAAATATTAAAACGAAGAAAGGATATATGTGTGCTGGTGTAGGTATTGCCATACGCATTCGAGGACATCTTCGGAATAACGATGGGCGGCGTCCTAGTAGCGCTAGCACTGGTACTGGCGCTGATGGAGATACCGTTCGGCAGGGGTTTACTAAACCTAATAGCGTTCGTTCTGATAGGTCACTACGCAAGAAGGTTCCTGAGGTTCATCGAGGCCGTCGATCCCCAGAGGGCCGTGATAACCTTCTACGGATTCCAGATGCCTCTCGACACCGTAGTCTACTACTCTATAGTTGGACTTGGCTTCGTCGTAACGGTCGTATCGTTCTCGCGCAGAAGGCCTACAGATATGCTGCAGGCAGCAGTTGGATACGTCAGCTTCCTAGCGATAGATGTCATGGGATACATAAGGTTCCTCAAAACGCTGGGAGAAGGCGTATCAACGATTCTTCTGACGGACGTGTTCATGAACCTCATGCTGCAGGCAGCAGAAGGCATGCGGCAGCTCGTGTCGAACACAACGCAGTCCCTACTCATCACGCTAGCGGTATCGTGGGTGCCCGTAGCAGGGCAGCTGGCGCTGGCGCTGGCGATAGGCATAGTCTCGTTCTTGATAGGCATCCTGACCAAGCTTGTGACGATCTTCAGGGCGTACATGTCGAGGCTCTACTCAGCGGCGGCGTCGTTCATCGCGACCATAGGCGACGGAACGCTGGTCACGATACTGACCGTGCTGACGTCGTACTACGTCTCGTCGATAATCGTCGCGGCGTACATAATTGTCTACGGACCCGCGCTCGGGCTGATGATCTGGACGGGGCTGGCATCAGCGATACTGTACCTGGAAGCGATGACGAGCGCCGCCATAGCGCTGGCGGCAGGGCTCCTCATCGGAGGTACCCTGGGCAGGTGGATAGTCAGGGTATCGTCATCGACGCTGCTCGCCGTGGGCGGAAGGCTGTTCAGGGAGACCTCCGCGATCCTGCCGTCGGTGCTGGGCATACTGGTAGCGCTGGGCCTCGCCAAAGACACGGTCTACCCGTTCGTGCTGGCCACAGCGACAGCACTAGTGCTGGGTAACGCGTACCTGGCAGCGAGGCTCGTGATAGGGGTTCCCAGAAGACGCGTCAGCAGATACATGTCCGCCATATTCGACATCGTGATGCTCGGCGTCGCGACGAAGTACATAGCGGACCTGCTAGCAAAAGTGATAACAGCCTACCTGGACAGCCTGACGATACCGCTGGGGTTCTTCGAGATAGACCTCACGGCAGTTCTGGAGCAGTTCCCGATAATCGGCGAAATAATCAGGATCATGAAGAACCTGGCCTACAACCTGTCGCTCGTAGCGGCAGATCCATAAAAAAGATTATTTTTCCAGCTCCGAAAGATCTACCTCCCTACCATCAACTCTGATTTTTCTCACCCTCAGCTCGTTTCCGCAGTAAGGACATCTACCAGCCAGCAGAACAGCCATGAAATCGTCGAACATGAAGCGGGCAGCCTTCGTTCTGGCGGCCTCGACAACCTCATCTGGTACATAGACAACCCTCTTGTGATAGACGCCGACAACCTTTTTCCTCTTGCCCCTTCCTCGATACACACGCTTCTCCACAAGGTAGCTGAGAGAATACAGAACCCTGCCGCACCTAGAGCATCTGATGACTATCATCCTACCACCGAGAACGAGAAGGCGAGGAACACCATACCAACAGCGACGAACAGGGCTAGGTAGAGGAAGAACAGCACCTTCAGAGCCAGGGCCAGCACAGGGTCTACGTACCTGAAAAACCTGTCCATCTTCTCAAGGATGTTCTCGGGCATCTGGACCCCCTTAAAAACATAGCTTATCGCTCTAAAAAATCTTTTTAGAGTAACGCTACATAGCAGCACGCAGCAAACAGCATCAGAAGTATGAAGCCCTCGAACCTCGTTACGCGCTTATACGAAGCTACGAAGACGACTGTAGCTGCTGTGAGAGCGGTCATAGCTACCGTGAGCATGGGGTTGGTATCAACAATACCCCTGCCAGCGATCAAACCAGCTGCTATAGCAGCAATAGGAACGTTCTCCACAAAATCGTGAGCAACAGCACCGAGAAGCTCTGCCTGCGACTCAGGCTCCCCCAATCCGTAGACAACAGCGACTATGACATCTGGTATGCTTGTTAGAGTAGCACTAACGATACCACCAAGCTTTTCTCCAACATATGGTATCAGCTGCTCTACGTACTGATAATAGAGGAAGCCAAGCATACCGAGCACAGCCATACCGATAACCATGTTGAGAACATCCATCCTCGATACAGGCCTCCTAAACATTCCGTACCTAGCAACGGAGTAGCCGATCAGCACGAACAGCAGTACGAGAAGCATAGCACCGTCATACATATCGACAACACCGTCGAAATCAGCAGCAACAAACGCTAGAGCAGCTACAGCAGCCAAGAACGTCAGGTCCGTCAGCCTGAACTCCGTCGTACCGTAGACAACTGCTACCAACCCTAAGCCAACGGCCAAATCGAAGACTGCTGAGAAAACAGAGTTGTAGATAGCAGCTGTGTAGTATCCGCTAACAGCCAACAGCGTCGTTGTGATGGTCTCAGGCAGAGTTGTGACCCAAGGATATACGCTGAAGGTGAAGCCTGGCGTACCCTCGACCTTGGTGAGCTCCGAAACTACATACATAGCAACTGCTAGCCCTACGAGCATAGCAACTGTGATCCAGAGCATCACAGCTACCCGTACTCCGAATAGATTTCCAGAAGTATAGAAACCATACGCTTAATCTCGTCAGCCTTCTCGGGCACAAGATGGTATATCCAGCTGAGGGCCGCCAGCGCTATTCTAACACCGAACTCGGTCGAAAACCTGCACTCCTCGTCCTCTTCCTTGACGACCTTGATCTTCTTAAGAAAACGAGACTTGCATGGATTCTCCAGCAGCTCCTCCAGCCTATACCTAGTCCTCTTACTTACTAGGTATTCCAGCAGGTCCCAGAAGCTGATGTCCAGAAGATCCTTCTCGAACAGCGACATATCACTCACCCAAGAGAGGCCAGGACCATTGCTGCAGCAGCTACGTTATCGCGCAGCTCGTGCAAGATTGCTACGATAGCCTCCTTATCCATGTACATGCCTCCACGTGTTTTCGCTCTGCTGAGCATAGCTGTCAGCCTAACAATGCCTACAGACCACCTGTTGGGGCCCATCAATCTGAGGAGCTGCGTAGCAAAGGATATCGTGCTCTCGATAGCCAGTGTGATAGCATTGAGACAGCTATCATCTAATGGTGTGAAAGGCAGCAGGTCCTTTCTGACAGCCGTCAGAGAAGGAAAGAACATGCTTCTCACGGTCTCGGGCATCTTGGCCATAATGCCGTGCAGAACCATGGCTCTGTGCAGGCCGAGGGCCATGTTCAGAACGTCCCTGAAGTGCCTGCTCCATGCCAGCAGATCTATCAGCGGCTCCTCAGCCTTCTCGACGCAGGCTACAGCACTATCAATGTTGGTGAGGGCCTCCCTAAACATCGACATCAGCTGCCTGGCTGGTCCAGCTATCTCAGATGTAAATTCAGTATCCACATCTACGTCACGCAACAGCACCACCCCTACGAGCCCTCAGCTTTGTGAACAAGGATCTCAGCTTCGAGAACAAGGCTTTGACGGCCTGCCCAAGCCTGGAGGCCGCAGACGGTCTTTGCGATGGTGCCGCTGCCTGTGTCTGCGCTGCCTGCTGCCTGGTCATCTCAAGAATCGACATAGCGCCCTCCAGAGCGGCCAAAGCCTCAGGCCCTTTCGCTACAACACCCAAAGTCTTCATCAACAGGCTGTTGTATGTCCTTATAATATCCTTACAACTCTCTACAGCTGCTGCCAAGGTAGCTATGTTCTTGCTGACCTCGTCCTTGAACCTGCCCACGGTCTCGTTGAACCTGTTCACGGCGTTCAGATACATGTGCCTGTAGAACACCTCCTTGTCCTCGACATTGAGTCGATTGAGCAGCAGGCCAGCGGGAAGACCATAGATGAAGACCATCCTACCTTTGTAGGGCTCCAGGGTACCGCTCACATTGTAGATCTCAATCTTTCTGAACGGAATCAGCGAAGGTATCTCGATTTTATTAAAAACGAAGTCCTCTAGCTCCGCAGCCTGCACCACAACCTCTTTCCCTATCAGATCAAGGCACTTTGACGGCGGTATACAGTGGACCACGATAGCCCTTATCTCGTCGTGCGTTGGATACTTCCTTCTCTCGATTTCCTTGATAGTGATAGAAGACCCATCAAGATCAAAGAAATTCCAGTACCTCATCGCTTAAACACCCTCAGAACCTTCCTTATCCGAACCTTCTTGATGAGATCCAGAACGAAGCTTAGGTCAAGCGCTGTATCTACGTCGAAAACAAAATCATCTTCGAACTCCAGCTTAACTACAGGCTCGCCTTTGAGCATCTCGACGAGATCGTAGTATTTCAGAAGCGTGTAGCGGTCCTTGATGTTCTTATGAACCTTCTTACCAAGGCAGACCTTCAGACCCAAAGCTGCTGCAGCTCTATCCTCGGACCTTGCAAAAACCTCTTCTCTCCTCAGCCTGAACTTCGACATCCTAGCACCAAAGAAATTCTTTGTATCCAAACTTAAAGCATTTCTTTAGAGCTGATGCGAGTAGTTCGCTCCGAACTTTACTTTCGCTCTTCATCAACCCAGGTGCAAGTGGAAATAGCTTGTTGAAGGCAGAGCGGCAGAAACTGTTAGGTACAGCCAGCTGTGTATCGAGACCTAACCCAGGTTCTCTGAAAATCCACTGTTTGTAGAGGGTGTTAGAAACAGCGCTCTACTAGGCTGCTTACTAACCATAGTATGAACTACGGTACTGGGGTACCTAGAGGCCTGAGTACAGCTGTTCTCTAGAGATACTGTATAAGGGGGCCCCCTACCCGCCCGCAGGCAGCCCGATTCTCAGGCTGTATACCTAGACATACTGTATACCTGCAGGCAGCGCCGTTTAACGTAGAGCTATACCACTCAGTAGACCAAAGAATACAAATAGTGTCTACCACACAGATATACCAGGTGTTAAAATGACTGTCGTATCAGCCAAGGTATCGAAGAAGCTACTAGAAGAGTTTCTTGAGGTATGCAGAGCCGTATACGGAAAGAAAACCGTCAGCAGCTGCATAAGAGAAGCAATGATAGAAATTGTAAGAGCGTACCAGAGGATAAGACCAACAAAAGAAACTATGCAGAGAACGTTGCTAGAGATGCTGAAATCGAGGTACTAGCTCACGCTGTCCACAACGTTGTCGACGGTATCGATAGAAACATCGACATGAACACCCTTTTCATAGAGCAGCGTCCATATCTTGTCAAACGCCTTCCTTTTTGGTAAGATTATCGCGAGCTGCTTACCAACGGCAGAGACCTTTTTCACGTCTCGGTACAGAACCTCGTTGTTGTACCTGATCTCTATCAGAACGTTGGAGCCCCTGGATATACCCAGCCTGTAAGCAATATCGTTGGGGATGGTAATCGCATACACAGTACCACTCTTGGTTATCTTGCGGCTGAAGCGCTCCATTCCACACCCCAGGTAAATCTATCTAAAACACTCTTTATATATGCTAAGGGTTGATCGCAGCGAAACCTGGTTAGAAAGAGACGTGAAATCGAGGCCTAACCGCGGCTGTCTGGGTCCATACCCTGTAGTTAGGACCTTTTAACAGGGTATGCACCCTGCAGAGCCGAGGTATGGTTAGGTATCGATAGAGGATGCAGCTTACTAACCACGGCATGTACCAAGGTTAGAACGCTGCATGCGGAATCGAGACCTAACAAAAAAGATGGTTAAGAAGACTCGGGCTTGACCTGGCACCTATCCCAGACTTTGAACCCCATTTTCTTGACGAACTCCAGCACCTTCTCGTACTGTGTACCATCTTCGTCAGACTCGATAACTATGCTGATTGTATGGGCGTGCCTGCTTGATACTAATGGGATGAATGTTAGCCCATCTGGTGTCAGGCACGCGAAGTACCTGTGCGGCGTGAATCGCCTGTACAGCTGCATCATTTCCTTGATACGCTGAATAGCCTCATCCGCATTGGAAACCCTGGCCGTTATGATAGCCACGCCTTCTCCCCATGTCTATCGATAGAGAAAAGAGATTATATCGATTGACGGTTAGCCAAAACTATTGTGAGCACAGCGAAACTAACACGTGTTACTAACACTAGACCTCGACACATACTTCGCCGAGACAGCCTGTAGCAGCCTTCTTGACCTCCTTCTTCAGCTGCTTCATCTCCACGAAAGTGTTCTTCTTTCTCCTCCTAGAAGACCTTGATTTGGATCTGATAAGAGCGGTTAGACCAGCTGCTGCCTCCTCCTCGCTCTTCTTAGACCTGCGCCTCTTGGGCACCATAGGAATCCCTAGAAACTTGGCCAGCCTCATTATATGCGTTGGGCTGTTCTCCAGAATCTCAGCTTCATCTCCGAAGACAACAGACGGTGTTGATTCTCCAACCTTGCGCTCAAGAATATGCACAGCGTTAGAATAGTCAGCACCATAGAGATAGCCTTCTTCATCAAACGCAATGAATACCCTGTCGAACGCGGCCTTGAGGAACTCCTTGAACAGCGCGGACTCTACAAGCTCTTTGCACCTGGGGCAGTTCTTGCCGAGGATGATCACGGCCCTGTCGACGAAGCTCAGCTCGTTCTTGGGCTCTTTCTGGATCTTCAGCTTCCGCTCGTATTTCGGGGCCTCTGACGATAGGATTTCTCGGATTGTCGTCATCTTATCATCCCCAGCACCTGCATTATTGTTATACCCATCGTGAAGACGGCGGCTGCGTACAGCAGGAACCTTATAAACTTGGCTATAGCTACCGACAGGTAGCCGAGGACCAGGAACACTATCGACAGTATAGCTCCGTTGATAAGTGTCTGCATGGGGCTCTCGGCGCTGATCATATCAAGTATGAAAGCAACGAACTTCCTACCGATATCGACAGCGCCGTAGAACACCATCCTCAGAACATCGGTCACACTGCTGGGCTCAGCAGAGACAAGGCCAGTAGCATTGACGAACTCCGAGAACACCGAGCCGCCTACGCTGCCTGCACCAGCGAGCATGCCAGCCACGGCCAGCAAGACGAGGACTATGGTGAGCAGCACCTTGCCGATCATCTAATCACCGAGTAAAAAACAGTTTTTAGAGCTAAAAATGGATTCACTTCTTTATCACAACAGTGCTGCTGCTCGCGTTTATAGGAACCTCCTCTATGGTTGTCTTCACAGCTGTAGAAGTCCCGCCCTCCTCAACCTCCTCCTCAAGAAGCTTTCTGAGTTCTTCCTCGGACATGCCTGGGAACAGCTCCTTGTATGTCTTGATAACCAGCTGCTTGATGTAGAGCTCTATGAGCTCGTCAATGTGTCTGTACCTCTTCATATGCTCATTCAAAACGCTGAGCTGAGATGCAAGATTCTTCAGCTCGGATCTGAGCAACGATACCTCGTTCTGAAGCTCTTGAACCCTGGCCCAGTAGCTCATAGCAGCGAAGATGGACACCGCGTTCATGATGATCAGTACCAGCAGGAGTACAGCAGATGCAGATATACGTGGCCTTTCAGCAATAACATATCTTTCAGAGTGTACAGGCTGAGGTGAGCTGGGTTCAGACATCGGATCACCGAGAACGAGTGCGTTGCAAGGTATAAAAAATTTCTTTAGATCTGAGCTAGAACACCACGGGCTCGTTCTCAAGCCAGAGGACTAGGTATGCTATAGCCAGGAACACGACGACCGTTAGAACCAGGTAGCCGAGCCCATAGATTTCGGCAGCTATCAGCGTGTTGTACACGGCGTGGGCGGCTATGCTGCCGAGAAGGCCATGCCTCATGTACACGATGCTGAATATCAGCCAAACAATCGTGATTACCAGCAACACAAGAGAGCCGTATTCAATATCGTAGCGCGTCACGGCATGCATAGCGTAGCCAGCGACCATAGTCAGCAGACCAGCTGTGAAAACATCCGTTACCGCAGACCCCATCCTAAGGTAGAAGACCCTGGCCATCAGCTCCTCTGGCACCGCAACAACAAACAACATCATTAGAAACTCTATACCTATACCAAACCATTCTTCGAGCTGAGTCGTCAGAGGTCCTACGAACGATGCTCTGAGGATACTCTCAGCGACGGTGGCCTGACCAAAGGCCGCCACCAGAGCCATGTTAGCAACTACGAAAGCTATCATACCCCATATCATACCACGTGCAAAGGCAGCGGCGGACTTCGGCTCGTGCTGCAGCAGCACGTACTTAGGCTTATCAAGGTTCAGCAACCCAACGAGCGCTGCGGCCGCCAGTATAAAGAACGTGTAGAGCTCGTCGCCGTAGTCCGTGACGAACAGCAGCGTAAACAGGAACAGCGACAGCGACAGCCATCCTCCAACGATGTAGGGGTTGGTTATCTCCACCCAGAAGGCAGCCCTGTACAGGCTCATGAACAGCAGCAGCGCTGCACCGCCAGCGCACACACCGACCGTTAGATAGCCGTAGATGTCTGTGGGTGGGTAGCAGCACAGCATAGTAGCTATAACGACAGCGTAGACGAACATGTATCCAAACAGCTTGAAGAGCTTCATAGCGTCACCTCCGAGAAAGAGAAAAACGTGGAAAGATTTATCCTTCTACACCTATTCCCTACGCCGCCTAACAGCACCCCCAACCATGAGCAGCAGTATCAGCAGCAGCAACCACCACGGAACCTCGACAACCCTTGTAGGAGCCGTAGTCGTTGGCACAGGGCTCGTTGTTGGGCTCACAGGCGTCTCCGTCGGTAACAACGGAGGCGGAGGCGGTAAAGGTACCACTATAGCGCGCATCTGCAGCACCAGACATTCTTGAACAAGCGGTGTCTCCATGTCAATCTCAGCCTTCCTGAACACCTGTTCCGTGTATATCGATGGACCACCACTGCCATAGTACAGGTAGATGAAGCCGTAGCTGCTGTTAGGCGCTGTATAGATAGCCACCTCTACGTACCTATCATCAACTATATAGACATCAAAGAGATCGGTAGTGAGAAGCTCATCGTTGATAGCTACAGCAACGGTTCCGTTACCCCAGATCCAAGAAGCAAGCGCTGGGCTGTCTATAACCACAACAATCTCACTAACATTCTTGAACAACATGTAGATGATGGGGAGCCTGTAGTCAAGATCGACGATCCACGGATCGTCTGGCTCATCAAGGACAGTACCATTACAGCTGTATATTCTACATTCACCACCACTGATATAGCTACACCCAACGAGCAGCCCCGACATCGTAGGTACAGCACCACTCATTGACGTAGCAAAACAGCTGCGCACAGAAACACTCGGCTCTACATCGACAGCGCCACCAACGATCTCAGGCACAATCAGCTTCGCTGAGATGTACGGTGCAACACCGTAGATAAAGAACACGTCTGCCAAAGGTAACCACAGATAATCGTAGTACCCAACAATGCCATATACATTCGGCGCTATATACTCAACACTGTACAGACTAGCTGAGCTAGGACCCGACTCCATTGCTAGAATCGGTCTTACCAGAGGAGAAGGAAAGTAGATAACGGCGAGTATCGGGCTGATGTTGTGTACTATGGATACAAGTGGTGAAGTATACAGCGTACCGATGCCAGGTGCACTGATATTATATGTATAGATAACCAGCGGAGAGCTGTAGGAAGATGCAGATCCCGATCCAGCTACCGTGTAGCTAAACGATACCGACTGCTGAGCTGTAGCTACAGCCAGTGCAGATAGAACAACTGCAACAAGTAGAAAGACAATAAAAAATTGTTTTCTAACCATGTCCACCACCTAGCAACGCTACGACTCTGTTATCGATAGACCTAGATCTACCTTGAACCCCTCAGTCCAATCAACAGTGATAGGTGCCTGATCGAGACGTATGAACGCAATCAATTTATAGACATAATTATAGTCGCTTCTCCATACCTTAAGATAGATGGCTATTCCATATACATCGTACGTATTCTCGATATCTTCCTGAATCATGAAGCTGTAGACATCTATGCCTGATTCGGTTACGTACACGTCCCATATCCTCGGGATCCACATCGGGCTCGTTTGTGCTGGTTCGACATCTGGGCTCCACGGAAGGTCTTCTAACACATATGCAAACTTGATTGAATCCCATGGTACAACATAAGTAATTGTATACTTATAGTTAGACTCGTCACGCGTAAGTGCCTTGATGTAATATAGACCCAGCGCGTTGTCGGCTATATACTGCCAGAAAAACTTTGTAAACGGAGGCTTTGAGTAGTCTAGAACAATAACGTACTCGACGGAGATGCTCTCGCCTGCATTTACTTGAATGGGATCGAATGTGTCGCGAGCAACCAGTAGGTAACCGTAATTGAAATTATCTCTACTACCTGCATTACCTACGTACGTATATAGTTCGTATCCTGCTTCCGAGATGGTGTAGTTCTCGGTAACCGTAAAGGTGTACCTAAGGTATATCTCGTACCTAGTACCAGTATCGTTCACAAGCACGTTGTTTGCACCGAGACACTTCTTAAGAAGCTCATTCTCCAGCCTGTAGTCGTATGGAGAGGCGGGAGTAGTTCCATTTCCTAGCGCTATACAAGGTCGTGTATTTGTCGCATCATCAATGTTCAGCCAATTATGCTCGGAACCATCTATCGTGCGATAATTATAGGTTTTTCCAAAGTCTGGGCTCCTGAATACTACGTTGGCTACAGCCTTTAGCCACTCGACCGATATCGGATCGTCGGGGTTGTAATACACCAGCTCACCGTTCTTATAGATCCTCAACCCAACCTTGATCCTGCTCTTCAGCTCGTCCATCAGTACAGGCGCCAGCTTCGATACAAGCTCTTTCTTCTGCACCTCTTCAGAAACGTCCAGCTGTTTACCGAGATCCATATAGCTGGCTGCGGCAGCTATACCGATGGAAACAGCTACTATTGTTATAACCAGTAGAGCAACTATGTTCCGAGCCATACCCAAACCCCTCGAAAGAAAAATAGGTAAAACATTCTAAAAAGCGTTAACTACAACGAGACTCGTAGATCTTTTCGAGAAGCGTAGTGTCGTAGCCGAGACGTTTGTAGTCCTCGATGTTTCTAAGCAGGATCTCGCAGAACAGCTTCTTGTTGAAGCTCATCTTCCTAAGCCTGAACCTGTTCCCAGTTTCACTGCTCTGAGCAACGTTTTCACGCACATTTTCAGACACAGGCACCACCAGAAAGAGAATAGAGAAAAACAGGATTTATGCTATCTACCTCCGCGTCGCGAGGAGGTAGGCCAGCGCAGCGCCCATAACAAAGGACAGGACGCCAGATATAGCAACATCCTCGGCCCTGTAGCCAGCAGCAGTAGTCGTCGTGACCGTGGTCGTCACCGTCTCCGTCCTGTACACAGGCAGAGCGACAGTCGTTGTCGTGGTCACGGTAACCGTCTCCACGCTCAGGCGGTACCTCTCGACATACCCACCATTGATGCTGTACACATAATCAACACCATCTATGGTAAGAACCCCCACGGTTTCCTCAGGCGTTGACTCTATGGTTACGCTGCTATCCGCAACAAGATAGCCGTAGCCGCTGAAGACCGTTACGTAAATGCCTCTCGTGGTCTTAGAAACATCGCTTACTGATCTGCTGAATGCTGTCTGCTCAAGGCTCACCTCGGCGAAACTGTTATTTGCAGGATCGTAAGTGATCAGATACACCTCGTCACCGTTCCAAATCGCTACATAAAACAGGTTTGGTGTAGGATCATAGAGGCTTCTAAGGTTCACAACATTGGTCTCTCCTATGTTTATGGTATACACATCCGCTAAGCTGCCATTACTACCATCAGCGATGTGGAGGATACCAGATGTATCTACATATGTAATATAGTCTGAGTTCTCGGCTCTTGCTAAGGCAGCGCTGCCTGTACCAAGTGAGGTGCTGCTCACGATCGCTGGCGTGGTGTTGATGATATAGATATAGTTCGTATCGTTGTAGCTATCGAGGACAAGTGCATAGATATAGCTACCGCTGATAGCTACTGCCAAAGGTGATACTGAGTAGCCTGAGCCGCCAACAGATGCTATCGTTACCGATCCTACTATCCTAGCTATGTTATCTATGACATAGACAACGACGTCAGATCCGCTAGAGCCTATAGCAGCTACATAACCGTTTCTGTAGTCAAATGCTAGAAGAGCGTCGCAGCCTGTAACGCTGTAC